>SXGQ01825300.1_pt1 | contig 20256 bp, 18 predicted proteins | sample 3178371 | NCBI WGS metagenome assembly SXGQ01 (sample SAMN11356859, study PRJNA531348) | freshwater metagenome | isolation source: freshwater sample F1-20 | place: China: Fuxian Lake, Yuxi | collected 2017-12-25 | reverse complement strand
TTCCTCCCAATACGCCAAACGGTCGTCACTCTCTCGCCCAGCGGCGGTCGGGATTTGGATGTAGTGAGCCTCTTTGCCGTTTTTGATTCCATCGTCGAGCAAGGATTTCTCAAAGGAAGTCATCGCAGGCAGATACTCACCCGAGCCAACTAATGCGAGAGAACCGTCCATTACTCGAGTGTATGGCTGCATCATTGGCGGCGGCTGGAGGACCACGCTCCGTCCCTGCCGGGCTGCTACCCGTAGGGGCTGACTTGGAAAGCGTTTGGAGGAACCGCCACCCGATTTAACTTTGTTTAATTTTGAGTAAAGACTTTAAGAGGCACTAGTTTTCTGCAAGTAAATCTCAAACAGTCTTCCAAATTGTTTCGTGATATCACTTGGAGAGAGATGAATGTAACGCTCTTTGAAGTCATAGAGTTGTTCCTCGAATGAATCTTTATCGCATTCAGAGAGTTCTAAATCTAATTTCTGAATTATTTGATTCAAAAAATGGTTTGCGATTCCAGGTAATTCTTGTAGCGATAGCAAAGAACCGTACTCGGAATCATCCAACCAGTCTTGATATGCCGCTGGGTCCCATGACATATAGGCGTCATCATGCTTTGCAATCAATTCTTCCATTTCTTTAAGAACATTTGAGCCAACGATTTGAGAGGCTTGAATGACCATTAACAAACGCTCAACATGACCAAAAATACTTGAAACTCTCAGAGATATTTTCTCTCCTATAAATCTGCTCAGTTCTAAATTCTCGTTATCTTGATCTTTTTTCCAAGAGCTGTCAATATGATTTAATAAGTCGAATAAAAACTCAACAAAATGCTCTGGGCATTCAGATGCAGACACTTGAATATCATTTGTGGGTTTGAAAACGGATGGATAGACACTCATAAAATCTAACTTCCTACGATTGATCTGATGTACGCCCGCACCGCAAAGGTAGCCCTAATATCGTCCAAGTTGTACTCACAAAGCCATTGGCTAGCTTCATTTTTTGTTTTTTCATCAACTTCATTTGCCGTTGCCGCCTTGTATTTCAACAATGACATCACTCCCCCAGCATCTTGGGCTTTCCATTTAAAACCGGCTACGGGTGCAAGCGATTTGATGGAGTAGCTCATGGTTGGGAAAGAAATCTGTTCGGCATAAGGAAGCAGGTCAACGAAGTACTTAGCCATGAATGCTTCGGCGGCTTCTACGGTCGGTACTCCAGGTTTCCCTTGATGGCGGTTGGCAAAGTTGCGCCACCACAATTTTTCATGGTGTGAGTAATGAAAGATGCCGATTGTTTGATTGGCGCTTTCGGCCTTGGCGACTTCTCTTCCAAGTAGTTGCCACATATTTAGTAGAACTTCGTACTCAGCTTCTTCGGAATCGTCGTAGTTTCCAAATGAATCAATGTGGGCGGTGCGCCAATCTTTATCTTTAGTTCGATCGTGGATGCCATATCCATACAGGTAGACCTTATCTCGACCTGTAGATTGGCCAGGATCCATTTCCTTTAGGGCGGCCTGGCTATTTTCTAAATCGATGTCGATTTCTATATCAAATTCAGGAAGATTAAAACCTGAATCAGGATCTAGGAGTTCTGGTATGCAAGTCTCCCAAACGCGGGCACGGATTTGTGCAGTAGCCGCAAAATCGGTAAGTCCTGCCGCATGGTGGAGATCTCTAATGCTTTCTATATGATCTGGGATCTTTACTAATTCGTTTGGCGTAACAGTCGCTAGAAGAGTCAGGTGGCCTTCGTTATTTTTAAAGGCGAGCATTTCCTTTAAGCAGACATCTTTATATGGACATCTTTTGCACCCATACACACTATCTGGCTGCACCATGGCTAGGGCATTTACTGTTGCCGATTCATCTTTTGCCTGAAGAAGTGATTGGGCAATGATCTCTTTGGCCGTGATGAAATCTTCAATGTAGACGGATAGCGCGTTAGGCGCTGCTTTGCCGCGGCCAAACTTTGTTTTATCCAAGTATGTCCAAGCAATGCTCTCGCCAACGCTGCCGATGATGCCGGCTTTGTAATCTGTCGGGGCAAGGCCTAGTTCGCGCAGGTGGAACATGTAGTGGGCAAGCTGTAGTGCATCGCTCTTTGAAACTCGTCCGGTAGCGGTTTCGATTGGCTCTAGCGTTGCCAAATCCACAAGTTCTACCTGATTGCTCTTAATTTTGGGATCAAATGCCTTGTGGCTTTTGATATCAACTGGTGCCCAAATAGGAAGACCTGAGTCCTCACCAACTTTTACCAGGATGTCAGGGCGGCTGACGCGATCTTCATCGCCTTTGCAGCGATCGCCTAAATGTTTCTTTAGCTCTGCTTCGCAGACTCCGGAGATATGTGCACTAATAATGATGTCGATGTCCGTGCGAAGTAGTGCGCTTGCAGTGTCAATCTCTTGGATCTCATAAGAAGCTAGTGGATCTATTTGAATCCACTTAACCTGTGACTGCTTAATGGATGAGACAACACTTGCTTCGTGGATATCACCCATCTTCTTGTACTCATCACCGATGGGATCTTCGGTGATGATCAGGGAGAGATCAAAGCGATTAGGTGCATTCTTCTTATGTAAGAATTCGTGGCAGTAGAGCGCCGTGCGGGCTTCGTGTCTCAATTAAGCACCACGCAGTGCAGCTAGATCGATTGTTTTCACTGGCTTGTAGCCGGAGAACTTTTTCGGTGTACAGGTGAGCATGATGAATTGTTGGTCATCTCCGAAGTCGCTAAAGATGTTGTTCATCATCGCGATGCGATCAGGGTCAGAGTGAGCGAATTCGTCATCGAGAATGACCGGGAATGGCTCACCTACCTGAACGATCTGCGTAAGCGCCAGACGGATAAGGATCGCTAACTGTTCTTTAGCGCCAGTTGATAGATCTGCGACATCAACTTCGGTTGATCCCATCCGGCGGCTCAAAATTTCAAATGAGTCTGAGACTTCAAAGTAAACATCTTCGCCGTAGAAGGATTTGGCTAGATCATTAATATATTTAGCAAAATGGATTGAGTAATCCTTTTCTGCTGATGATCTATGTTTTTCAAGGATAGAATAGAGCATGCGGGCGGCATTGGCTTTACGATTGAGAACGGCAAGTCGTTTTTCGTTATCCGCGATCTTCTCAATAGTTTCTTCGAGAGTTGTGTGCCAACCGTTACGAGAAATCTCTTCACTACGGCCTTCCTTTTGACCTACTTGTTGGGCAACTACTTCAAGGTCTGCTGGTGTGACTAGCGCCAAACTGATGTCGGTATCCCAGTTGGGCAGGTTAGCTTTTATAGCTTCATTCTTATCAATAGCCGCCTGCAGAGTTTCGATACTGTAGACACCCAGCAAAGCATTTAAGTTTTGAGTCAGGGTTCTGAAATCACTGTGTTGACGGCTTAGTTCTTGCGCCGCCTGAAATGAGTCACAGCCAAGTTTCTGTAGGTTCTCGATGTAGCGCTTGGCCCCTTCTTCTAAGCCGGCAGCACTTGTTTCACCTGTTTCGTAGTCAATAGATAGCAGGTTTGGGATGGTGATATTTAGCGGAGATTCGAGTTTTTGATCTCGGGTCTCACCTTTAGAGATAGAAATAGAGCTGCCGTTAACTTCAAGTTTCAGATCCGTAAGCCCGGTAAGTTTGATTGAACTTAACGCGTTGTAAGACATATGCAATCCACGGTCATCGTTAAGAGCGTCAAAGAGTTCATGTGAGAAATCCTTGATTGCGGGATTGCTCGTCAGTAATTGATCAATCTTTTCTTGGGCATCAGTTCGAGTTTTTAATTCACGCAGCGCGGCAACAAGCTCTTTATTGGCATCTTGTGCTTGCTTACGTTTTTGCAAAACATCTTGTGAATCTTTTTTCACGATGATTTCTTCTTCGACGTGTGCCGCATCGGCGATTTTGACCTGAAGATCGGAGACCTTTGATTTAAGGTCTGCGAGGTCTTCAGACTTTTCTACGATCAAGCGACCCGAGGTGCCGGCAGCTGTTGCCGGCTTTCCTGTTGGTGTCCACCAATCACGATATTGAGATTCAACTTTATCTACCAAGTTAGAGTCATCGAAACCTTCGGCATCGACTACAGCTTGCGCTAAATAATCGCTTAAGGCGGAACGTTTGTCATCTTCATATTCATCTTCAAGAAGATCGGCGAAGTTCGCCTGTGCGACCTGGATCATCTTCCAGATAGTTTCGTCTAGGTACTCGGTAAAAATTTCGTCGATCACTTTATCTGCGGCATTGCCTGAAAGCGCCTTTTTTTCTGGTGCGAGAAGTTCTACTTCTGTCTTCTTATCTTTAAGCCACTGCTTTTCGATTTTGTAAGTCTGGCCATCGACTTCGATGATTGCACCCATAAGCGGTCCAACATCTTTACCGTAGGGCTTTAGATCCTTGATCTCTTGTGAATTAGCGCTTGATTTATGTTGGAAGAGAAAATCTAGTACTTGCGCCATTGTGGTCTTGCCCATTTCGTTGGGTGCGGTGACCAAGTTAAGACCTGTTGGTGAGAGTTCCATGGTTACGCGATTTGAGATACCGCGAACATTTTCTGCCCAAAGTTTATGGATTTTCACTTGTTACCTCCCGCGAACTCGGTAAGCAATTTAAGGGCTTCAAGTGCGATATCACCATCGTCTTCATCGCTCATAGCGAGTTCTTTTAACTCTTCATAGGCGTTGAGGGCATAACCTGATAAACCGGTCGGGGCTTTCTCGTTAAGCGGATCAGATTCGGTTCTGGCGCCCGTACTAGATTTTGAGATAACGAACTGGGCAAGGACTTCTTCTTCCCATTCGTCAAAGAGGTTGCCACGGCGAACATCGGTATCGAAATCTAAAACTGAATCTAGATAAATTTTGATGGCAGTCTTTGAAGGTTTCTTCACCTTATCAACCTGCTTCTCCAGATCGTCTAAGTCTTGCTTGCTGCGGAGTTGATGCTGTTCAAACTTAGTTCCAAAGCGAATAAATTCCCATTGGCCAACTTCAACTTTTTCAACTTTGGCTTTTTCGCCAGCTTTAATTTCAACTGCCAAAATATTTCTTTGGTCATCTTCGGTAAATGAGGTTGGTTCCGGCGCTCCGGAATACCAAACTAGACCAGTGTCGCCCACCTTGGTGGTCGAGTGGCGATCGCCCATTGCGGCATAGCTAATTTTCTTGTCAGCAATTGCTTTTTCGATTGGAGCGATTGCAATCAAATCTTTACGGGCACCTGCTGGCATGATGGCATCAATACTTCCGTGTCCGGCAAGGATGCGGATATTTGTGGTTGTCTCTAGTAAATCTAGTTGGGCCTTAATCAAATCGATCTGATCTTCTTTACCTTCGAGAGGTGCGGCAACAATTTCCACACCTGGTAGCCCTTCAACGGTATTTATCCCTGCCTTCAAAACATGGAGGTTGGCTGGTTTGTTCTCCAAGAAGTACTTGGTGGTGAACATGAACTCAGTGCCATGATTGCCCCATTCGTGGTTTCCTGCTAATACATAGACCGGCTTATTGATTCGTTCTATCTTCTTAAAGGTTTTCTTTACCAGTGTCTCGGAAACGCGTGGAGTTTCAAACATGTCACCGCAAACCAGAACTAAATCGATCTCGTTCTGTTCTTTATTGGCATATGCGCCGATAGCTTCGATGACTTCAAGGCGATCATCTTGCATCATGATGCGTGACTTCTCTTTGAAGCCGTGGAAGGTCATGCCGATCTGCCAATCGGCAGTGTGTATCAACTTCATCTATCTCCAATCTTTTCTACGGCGAAGAAGTCTGCGGTAACCTGCATGCCTTTGTATTTACCGGTATTAAGCGAAACTGAACTGACCGTACCATAACGCGACATCAGGTCATAAAGATTTTTGCACCCTTCTTGGATCAAAACGGCATAAGAACCAAATTTATTCCCGCCTTGGCGGTGGTATTGCGCGTAAGTGATGTTTCCTAGCGCTTCCTCGTGATCTTTGGTTACCTCAACGGTAAAGATAATTGCAGTAAAGATGCGCTTGCAGTCGTATCCCCTGCTGAGTGCGCGACGTAAAGTGCTTGTGGTCTTGCCAAGATCGCGCTCTAGATCATGCTTAATAGTGTTTTTGCCTTTTTCTAGGTGCATAGGATTAGCGGCGTCATAATGGATATATGACTTACCCTCGATGATTGCGTAGGGATGTTCGCCATTGTTGATTGTTAGATCGTGCTTCTTCCACTCGCGCCCGATAAATTGTTCTTCGCCTAGCCCCAAGTTACGGTGCATATACGCAGCCAAGTGATCGCGAAGATAAAGCTCGTTCTTGCCAGTAGCAAATAGGTAAGCGAGTTCGTCACGGTGAATATTTTCCAGAGCAGCCACCATCATGTCGCAGACAGATTCCGCGGTGATTTCACGATTCATGGGGCCTCGATTCCTTGAAATGTTTCAGCGAGCCTAATTTCATTGCTGGGATATCGCTAGGTGGACTTAGGGTCTTGCCAAGGGTGAGCGGGGAAACCGCCCACCCTTCTGCCAGAATCAACTGCGCACCCGTGCCTTGTCATCCTCGACATCGTGCATAACCGACCAAACCTGGTTCAGTGGCTTGGCAAAACTATAGCCACGATGGTTATATCTTCATTAGAACTTAGGAGAGATATGACTATTTACGGTGATGTGGATCAAAAAATTCGCCAGCAGTTTTTGTTACTGCACCGAGCATGGGCTGACGCCTATTGGATGCGTAAGAATGACCCAACGGATGAGCTTCGCAGGTACCTGCACGTCCTCGGTGGCATAAGCGCGACTTGGCAGGGCATCCTTAAGTCCGACCAGTACTACAAAGTCAGCCCCAACATGGTTCTCGATAGCGGCTTAACTAAGTCAGTCAGCTGGAGCATCTGCAACATCATGGTTAACACCCATCCGAAGTATCAGATGCCTGAAAGCCTCGCTGGCGAACTTCAAGAGTTGGCGATCGAGCTTTTGGAACTACACGTTCTATCTGATTTCAGCCCCGACAAGACATACATGCAATCTCTTGAGAGTTTGATCCATGTTCTCAATATGAGGTCGGTGAACGGTTGGAAAGTAGCAGAGAGAGCAGTTGAACATTACTCAACCCTGATCGATCACGAAGTTATGGGCGATGAGTTTCAATCCTTAGTTGATTTGATTGGGCCTTCTGTGGCTTATGCCGAATACACCGGTACCGAAGATTTTGAATCAATCCCACAGTACTGGGCCAATGATTTATTTCGTGACTATAAAACCGATGGACTTGAACACCTCGGTTGCGATCTTTGCTGGGGGCCAAATTCGCCAGAAGTGATTGCCAGCCTGGAAATTGAGGAATTAGAAAAGCGGAAGAAAAAGAAATCTAAAGAGTAAATGGAACCTAAATTGTCAATTCAGCTTTGATTCGATAATAATGCACCACCCAATATGCAAAGCGTGGACGACTAACAAGATAAGAAGAGACTAGCAAGTTACTCGAGAGAATTGAATCTCTTCAAATATCATATCCTCATAAATAATGGGACTGCTACAGATACTGCAAAATCTTAAGAAAGGTTGGCTCATTAACTTTTACTTGAATACCTGCGCTAATAAAAATTTCGCAAAATTTTGCTAAATCTTTATAAATAAATTCTGTATTTACATAATCAATTCCATACCGCTCATTAGGTACTCCGAGTGATTGGGCTACCTCAATCGGCATCCACTCATCTGTCCACACTTGAAAATCACGGACCAGAGTAAGAACCTCCTCAGCCATATAGATATTGGGCTCATCTCGCCGCCATAAATCGAATGCCTTGGGCAACCAGTAGTTTAATATCTGTTCATCTGATAACTCACCAGAGTCTCGCCTCCCAGTGAAATCTTCATCTATCCACATCCGCTCTAGCTCCTCTAGCTTATTGTGTAGATCTAGGAGCCGAGGGATTAATCTTGGGCGGTCGGGGTCTGCAAAAAACTTCTCATAAAGTAATTGAGCTTCCTTATAAGTTTTACACTCTTCTATTAACTCACAGTACTTAAGCGCACGCTCAGCTTCGACTTTTGGAAGAGCATATATATCCCCATCGATTTGTGTTAGGTAGAGAGTCAGATCACCATGAAACCAAAGCTCTTTTGCATCCTGGAGAGTAACTCTTTTGACCATGGCAGCACCGTAATACAAAATTCCATGAAATTTGTCCTAACCCTGTGGTATCTTTTTGACAGGTCAAAGAAGCCAAACGCTCTAGCCCTTTAGCTAGTTTGGCACCAACCGCGCTAACCGCGCACGGTGGTCCTAGAGGAAGACCTGCTAGCGATGAAAGTCACCGCTAGAAGTGCGGGCCAATCAAACACTGGTCCAGTAAGGACTTATTCAACTATGTTTCAAAAGAAGTATGTAGATACATCAGTAAGTGATGCTCAATTAAAAGAACTAAAAAAGGCGCAGAATGAAGAAAAATCACCAAATGCTTACTATAAGTTTAAAGCGTGGTTGCATTATGCAAATCTTCAATCTTGGCAAGGACAAGGCTGGCACTTTGCTTATATAAATTACTGCGGTGAGGAGATGCGATGCACCTGCGGTCTAGCTGTACCTATCAATGAAGAAAGTGATTTAGCTTCAAGTGTATTGAGTAAATTGAAAGATTTAGATTTGGATCTAGTGCAGAGAAGTTTTGGGCATCGGCACCTTCCTTCCTTTGAAGGTGAGGTTGCTGCCTTTATCTATGACTACAAATATGTAGGTGGTTTGGATATGTATAACTATCACTGCCTATGCCAGCGATGTGGCGCACTCGTGGAAAACCAAAGTGGGAGCGAGGCTAACACTTGGTGCAAATTCCATAATCAAGTTTGCACTTAAGGACCTCTAATTCACCAGATAACTCTATCTAAAATCCTTACTTCTATTTGAATTGTAAATTTCAGTTAGAGATTTAACCATGGCAGATAACTTTGGATCATTTTCACTCTTATAGGGCGAGATACCTTGATGAAATTGTAGTACCCAAAGAGCCCAGAGAGTTTTAGGGTTTAATGAGTCTGTCAGTAACAACCACACTATGAGGCGAGCCTCTGGCCGATATACATCAATGTTTTTAGCCCCTCGATCACTAATTCCGATTGGATCTTCTTCATATAAATACTTCTCGATCGCAAGCCTTATATTTTGCCCAGCTTCGGGATCGGTATGAATGTAATTCTTAAAGTAGGGATATAGAAAATCTTGAATTCCATCACTCACATCACTCATTTGTTCAAGAGGGGGCATTCCATTCGTAAAAAAAGCCGCATGCCTTGTAAAAAGGGTCCGCTCAAGTTCTTCACCTGGATTATCAACCATTTTTCTCCCCCATATTAAAATACTACATGTTTGCAACTAGTGAGCAATCTTTCCATCATAGAGCTTTATAGAGTAACGAAACATTCCTGATCTTTAGTGTGCAATAAGTGGGCAACCCTATAATGAAATCAAATTTTTACCTCTTGATTAAGCCATTCCTGGGCAGTATCTTTGTGTTGATCAGTACGGACGATGTGTCTTACTGAGCAAGGTTGTAGGTGAAGAAAAACCGCCCAGGCGACTCTTAATCACCGGGTCGGGGATTCGGGTTCCTCGATAACCAGAGTTTTCAGTGAGCTAACATATCTAATTCGCTCAGTGCCATTGACACTTTGAACCAAACCTCAGGTGTTCTGCTGTCGGGCAGATACCCCCCGGCACCACCCATCATCATGGGTAAATCGGGAAAGCTCGCCCTTACTCTCTCAGCAGCCTCGACATACCCATTGACTGAGTACTGAAGGTTAGTTAATGGGTCTTCTTTATGGCCATCAGCGCCACAGGCTACGAATAGCAGATCAGGGTTGAAGCGCTTCGCTACTTTGCAAAACTCACTCACCCCAGCAAGTAAAGCCTGATCATCCTTGTGTGGATTATGGCCCATCTCATCACTACCTAACGGGTAGTTATAAACATGTTGCGCTGGATTACTTTCATATCCTGTGCCAGGAAAAATTCCATCCTCATGAATAGAGAAGGTGAGAACGTCAGGGTTGCTTTTGGTGAGGTTTTCAGTGCCATCGCCATGGTGCGCATCAATATCTAATATTGCGACTCGTTTACCATGATCCTTAGTAGCAATATCCGCTGCTAAGGCGAAATCAGCAAAAATACAAAACCCAGATGAGTGATCTGCTTGAGCGTGGTGCTTAGCCCCTGGAAAGTGAATCGCAAGCTTTGTCTTATTCGTCAGGAGGGCATCTAAAGCAGTAAGGGTGCCACCAACAAAAAGGCAGGCGAGATTGGAGAGATCAGGTCTTTCATCCATCCACTCACTTGATAGGTGCTGCCGTAGAACCTCATCAATGTATTCAGGGGTGTGCACTCTGAGCAACTCTTTTTCTGTAGCAAGCCTTGGCAAGACCTCAACTAAATCTACATCCTTCTCTTTTAACGCGGCGATGAATAATTCTCTAGCGTTATCAAATCTTCTACCCTGAGTTGGATGGCTTGGATCAAAGATCCAGTTTTTATACTGATTTGAGTGAATTAGATACACTGATGGACTCATCTGCTTTCCTTTCTATACTTAGAGGCTCGCATTCAGGTTAGACTCGAAACCAAATCACGAATCAGTTTTTCCGATCTTAATTGCTCTTCTTTTGCAGTGAGAGTAAAGCTTCTCTCCCAATGTTTAACCGGAATGAATCGAACATTCGCCCATTTGCCTTGAGTCTGAAACATTGTGATGGTGCGTTGCTTGGCAAGCTCACCAAGAAGTGTCATCACGTTGATGAAGCCGACCATCTCCCCGGCTAATTCTTCGAAGCGCTCATTCGAAACATCGATTGGGATAGCAAAGCCGTTCATGATGCTGTGGCGACCCAGGGGAAGGCAGATCTTCTCTTTTCTCAGGGACTTGTTCGCATCTAGGCAGATGGAGCAGGCTTCGTGCGACCACCTACTCGTTCCGCCAGTGACGCGAACGGAGCAGATGTAGCAGAGGTGGAAGCCACTCGGGCAGTCAAGGCCGGCGATGCGCTCGTCGGGCTCGCATTCGCAGCGTTGAGTAGTGGCGCCTTTGGAGGTGAGGCTGAAGCAGGTAGTGCAGATGAAGAATTGGTCGAGTGCTGGCTCGTTAGGTGAGTAGCGCTCAGTTGTATGGAGTTGGTTTTGTGGCGTGTTCATAGTTGGTCCCTCTTCTGGACCCCGATGCATTTCGCTGGAGATCCGCTCTTCCTTAGCGGGCGACTTTCGCCCCTAGGCGGGTCTTCCTTTAGGACCACCGTGCGCGGTGCGCGGTTGGTGCCGAACTAGCTAAAGGGCTAGAGCGTTCGGCGTCTTTGACCTAAGTAAAGGATACCACTAAAACTAATTCAACGACTAATGCTTGAAATCCCCTTCATCAACAAGTTTTATGTTCTCAGAATTTTTTAGTACGACTTGTACTTCTCGCCGGTAGTTGGCTTTGTACCGATCGCGGACATAATATGCAGGAATCCACTCACTGTTGATTCTCACTATGCTTTCTAGATCAGGCAACTTCTTCATCAAGTAAACTGCACAGCACCATTCGCAAGCTCCCCTAACGCTAAACACTAAAGACCACTTTTTCGCCACAACTTCATGAGTATCCAACCCTTTACGTTCGGCAAAATCTTGCCCCGCAACCAAAAAAGCACAGTCGCTCCAGTTATGAAAAGCCTGGCCTTGCTCAGTTACATAAACAAATTCGTTAATTCCTTTAGGAGGCTTTTTACAATCAGCGCAGTGATCGAATATAAGATCATGTATGCATCGTTCACTCACTTATTTTCTGACATCTTTTCTTGCCGCAGGTGGATTTCTAGGACTAAAAAACCAACTTTTATCTATAAGATTGACACCAACTAGTCGTCTCTCTGTGCGCAACCAAGGAAATTCCTCTTGGAACTCTCGGTAACTGTCGTTAGTGTAAATAACCGCACCTTTCTTTTCATCTGAATATCTGAGTATTAAAGAATCAGCTTTACCAATAGCACCAGCGGGTGGCGTGTGGATACCGTCGCTTTGCTCAGTATTTTTCATCAGTTCTCTCTCTTTTTCATCCAATTGATGACGTAAATTAGCGTCCGCAAATATTGTAATTTTGGCACCTTTGTGTTTTTCTTTTAAGGCTTTAAGGAAACTGACCACATAGCTCCATTTTGGTTGCTTATCATTTAGGATATTGGCAATGTTGCTGGCATCAATTATCAGCTCTGGACCAGCATATATGGAAACCTTAGTTGGATCAATGACTCGACTTGGCGCGATAGATCTTACTTCTTCTCTCTCCTGTAGATTACGAAGCTTGTCAGTGTCAACTATTTCGGCGTCATTAATCCCTGTTGTCTCACTGTAGAAATCGACCTTATCTTTCAAGATAAGTTCCCCAGATCGTACGTCAGAAGCAGCAACGTGCAAAATTCCTGAACGGTCAAAAGAAAATTCAATTTTCACTCGAGCTTCCGTTTTCCCAGTGACTATGCTTGGATTTGGTATTTGAAATTTCCCTATCTCCTGAGAATCTGAGTCGATAAAGACTCTCTCATTAAGTTTTGAACGAGCGCTTTTAGCCAATTCAGAGGTTTTATGGCAGGCCACAACCCTTGAAGTTTGATCATCTATCACGGCAAAGCCAACACAATCGGGATGATGGTTGCTTATCGAATATGTGGGTGGATTGCCTTCGTAAATATATAGATCTTGAAACTCTTTTTTACTTATAATAATAAATTCCTTAAAATTTTTGTAAGGAAGAGAAACTCCTTTCGGGATCATTTCTTCGGGTGAATCTTTCGCGTTTTTGTGCGTTTTTACAAAATACGAGTAATCAGAAATAACGGAATATCCACCCACAATTTTACCGTCTAATTGAGCTGCTGCTACGGCTGCACCTTCGCTAACGGCAGTAAATGGGTTAATCAGCCCAAAATTAGTTGATGGAGACTTCATGACCTCAGCCAACATCTTTTGGACTAATGGAATGTTGCTACTGCCACCAACCATAATGTAATCATCAATTTCTTCTGGATGAATTTTCATAGTTTGTAAGATGCGATTGACAGGACCTATAGCGGATTCAACAAGGAAATGTATGTCCTTTTCAAATTCTTTACGAGTTATGCTGACTTCCACACCGTCCGGCAAAATAATTGGCACCTCTTCATTTTCATCCGCAGTTGCGCATAAATGAATCTTCAGTCGTTCAAGAGCTAATCTAAAGATTTCACCATCACTACCAATATATTCCACATGTTTCTTGAGTTTATTAGTTACTAAAACTCCTAATCGTCGATCGATCTCTATTCCACCGACAGGTTGACCGACGGACACTCTTTCGTCATAAAAATCGGCCGTACTATCAAGAAGAGTTGCATCAACCGTCCCGCCACCCCAATCAAAAACAAGAAGGCTTTCTGGCTTCTCTTGAGTTTTATGCACATATGCGATCGCTGCCGCTGTTGGTTCTTTAATAAGTGCTTTTACTCGAATACCGGCATGCCCTGCCGCCATTTTTGTTCTATGTCTCGCTCTAGCAGAGACATTTGAAGGAATGGTGACCACAGCCTCAGAAGCATCAACACCATAAATTTCGGCCATTTCTCTCAAAGATTGAAATAGCAGCGAGGCGATAGCATCGGCAGAAAACTGGCGGGATCCTAACTTGATGACCTCATGCCCAGTCAAAACCCGCTTCACTGCTGCGACAATATCTTTGTTACTTTCTTTTGCTTGCCATCCAAAAAGATAATCTCCTTCATTAAATGCAAATACGCTAGGAAAAATATATTCAAAAAAATTAAATGCCCAACTAGGTGGCAAATTTGAACCGATTGGTATCACATTGAGATCCGTATCAAATTTTGATATCGAACAATTCGAAGTTCCAAAATCTATTCCGATAGACATTACAAACCCCTACATTCTGTCTTCAATGGCTCTAATTATCTCGGGAAGGATAGCGCTAAAGGCTTCCCCGCGTATATCGTCAATTGTTTTCTCTAGAAAATATCTTCTCGGCATAGGCCTTGCGGGAGGATGTAGGAATGTGCCCGGGGGGTCTGTTGAGTGAAGCTGAGGCGAAGCAGGATACCGAAAAATCCTTTTAACAACTTCAGGAGATGTCTTTACATGTGGATCATTTATGCCTTTGGCCCAATTTAAGTGGATTTCGAGATCAGACCCTTGCCGAGCAGCTTTTGCCCTCATTTCATTTAGTTGTCTTCGCCATACCTCTTGCGACACATCATGAGGTATACCAGCTACCAAATACGGATTAAGGCGTTCTACATCGTAATTTTTACTCAAAACCAAATCGAGGTTGTGCATAGTAATGTCATTTTCAATTAATGATTTTGCTTTCTTAAATAGCTCCTTAGCTTCTTCTCTTTGTTCGGCACGTAAATAAATTAATGCATTTCCTGTATAAATCTCAATTTTTAGAGGTTTATTATCGAGTAATGATCGAATCAAATTGTCATCGACTCTCGCCCTAAATTCATCATGTTTATTTTGAAGAACAAAATATTGCATCATACGAACAAAACACCATCGACGAAATCTAATGGTCGACAAGGGATCTGCTTCATTAAAACACATTTCTGGAGCAAGATGCATCAAAATTCTCCATGTATCGGAGTCTTTCTGAACATTTTCGCTCAATTTTCCATATTCGACAAATTCAATTATCTCCAAAGCCTTCATTCTATCGCGCCATTCCAAATTTGAATTGTCTGAGATCTCTAAGATGGTATTCAGATCAAATTCGATTCCTACCCTCAGTTTGTTTAAATTTCTTAGTTGAGCAACATTCTCCATTTCTGGTTCATATCTATTTAAATTAAAAAGCCTCCGATAGCTTTCATTGTGCCATTCAAGTTTTTTAATTACATCATTAGTCAAATACTTACTGTCAGGTTCAATTCGTGCTAATAAATAATTGCGCTCTCGATTTCTTTGCATTCTCTGCAGGTGTTTAATACCAAATTTTCCTTTTTCTATACCATAGTCAATTATTTCTAAATCCAAATTATTCAATTTCTTAATGGGTAATTGATTGAAAATTTCTTGTCCTGCTAAGACATTCTCCGCTACTGACCATTCAAACAGAGAATCTTCCGTCAAATTACCAGGTTCACAGCTTCCTGTTTCAAATCCTATGTGGATTCCATGGATAACATCGCTCAATTTTTCCTCGAATTTTAATACTCCCGACTCTTCCAACTCAACTAAAATTCTCACTGATTTCTGTGTCGGCAAAGATTTAATCTCTGTGATCAATCTTTTGCTAATAGCTGCTAAATCTGGTGGATCATTCATATCTGATTTGATATTAGTCTCTCTTAATACCCATAAGTAGTGCTGGACTCTCCCAGGTTCATCGACACCGATTTCAAACCATCGTTCTATTCCTTTTTGAGATATCCCTTGTGCTAGCCATTTATTTTGATAAATTGACCAATTCTTCTCCCAATCAAAAATTAATGCTTTTCTATTTTTTAGCGCAATTAATGCCGACAATAATGAGGCAACTAAGAATTGTTTATGATCACTTTCAATATCACCTAAAAAATCACTAACAAGTTTTTTTTGAAATGCTGTTTTCCTAGCTTTACGCTCAGCAATTCTTTTTCTATGTTCGACTAGGATTTGCTCTTCGTCTTTCATGGGCAGAGCATAATTCACTTTTCTTAAAATTAGTAGCAATAAAACAAGCCCAGCTCAACAAAAATCTTTGAGCTGGGCTTAACTGCTTTAAGATTTGGTACTGCGCAAAAGTGCAAGTTCAAATGTATCCAGAACCGAATCGTAAGCTACTTGGCTCTTTCCCACTTTCTGGGGATCGAAGTCATTTTCTTCCATGAGCTGTTTATAGCGAACAACTATTTGTGGGAGTTGATTTTGTAAAAAAAGTAGCGGGTTTGTCGCCCACACCAGATTGCCCTCATTGTCAGGAATCATTAGTGATTTTAAACCGTACACCAATGGAGCGATAAATCCCTCCGGGTATTTCCAGGAAATAGACTTTTGAGAGAATTTAGTCTCCTTGTTTCCACCTTTACTGTTCATTTTATTTACAGCACTAATTCGCCCAAATTTTCCGTCGTTTGCGTTGTAATAGTCGGGGAAATTCTCGTAAATAAAATCGTACAGTTTTGGTAGATCTGCGGCAATTTTGAAGGCAGACAGTACCTTCACACTCTTGATTTCCCTTTTTGCGTTATTCGTAGTTATATCTTTGGAAGACATAAATCTATGATAACGATTTACGCAGTCGCCTTTGGAACTGTAGGTTTGGACTGGGCTAGGAGAGGCTACTTTTTTACCGTCCTCGTCTTCGACATCTAACGCAAGGGCAGTTAGTGGAATCCATGTCAGCGCAACAATATCTGCAGCTTTGATATCGCCTCCTTCATTGGATCGCCACTCAATTTTTTCCTCTAATTCGACTGCTAATACAGCTTTTAATCCGTCGTATAAGCCTTCGTTATTGGTTTTTGTCTCTTGTTTTAACTGAGCATTATTGTTCCTTGCTTCTTGAATATCAATCAATGAACGACTGAAATCATCGATGTCGAGTGGATTATCACTTTTCGGCAACAACAACTCAACTGGAATGAGGGTGGATAACTCAGAAGCATTTTCGTCATCTAAAAGGAACTCGTTAACTAAATCAATATGTTTATTGAAAACACGTTTAAAGTCTCCCCAAATTTTTGCCTTTTTAAGTTCTTTTTTATCTTCCGGCTCTACTAGTGCAAGGTCTAAAATGTAGTGTCCAATGGCAAGCAGATTGTGACCGCCATCTAAAACACCTTCGACGTCACGGTCGGCAAAAGTTAATTCGTACCGATCGCGATCTAGCTCTTTGTACACAGATGCGGCTAGCAAAAGACCTTTCGACTTGAGAGCAAAAAGGTCCGGTGTTTTTTCTAAAGAGTCAATGATGTCTGCTGTGATTGGGCTTAATTTCGAGTCTCTTGGATTTGCTTCTAGATCCAAAACTTCGATGATTTTTATAATTTGCTTCAATTTAACCAAGCCGATTAGCCGCTTAGCAGAGCCAACTATCTGCGAATTGCATTGCTCCATTTTAAGAGTTACATCATGAGTGAAGGGACGAAAGGACATACTTTTCCTCTTTTCTATGACTTTTCAGCCATATCTACAACGTTCCGGTCGGAGCGTTAGGGATAGGATAACACGCCCAAGCTGGTCTGTCTATCCAGACCACAGGAGTAGGCATCAAGTTCGAGCGTTGACATCCTCGACCTCATGCATGGCGGACCAGACCTTCATCAACGGATGGGCAAATTCATAACCTCGAGTAGCCGCAACCTCTGATTTGAAGTTCTTGTATTTGATATTTCGGGCCTGCAGCGCCACCCAATCAGCGAAGACCTCATGACTTATGACGACACGATATGGGTAGTCGTTCTGCGGGGTCTTCTTGATCTCCACTAGAGCCACCTCTGCTAGCGGTTCGAGAGATTCTCGATCCCTAGAGCGCACCATGAGATCACTTCCATTGCTTACCGCACTGACAAAACCGGTATCGGTAAATAGCCACATACCAGCCTCCTTACGCTGCTTCTTGGGACGAGGAAGGCGCGAGGAAGTTCGCGCCTTCTGCGAGCAACCACGTGACGAAGTCATGGTTGAAGAGTGCGAGTTCTGCACGGTTGGTGCGGATTGCTGTTATGGCATCCGCTGCGCTCAAACCATCAAGCATCAGAATCAGCGCTGTGACGAGTCCAGAACGATTGAGCCCTGCTTGGCAACGGACAAGAACTCGATCGCCAGATTTCCAACGATTGAAACCGAAGTCGACTGCCTCACGGAGGCGGCGAAGATCGATATCGGCGATCGACGCGTCGGGAACTCCATAGCGGAACTCCTGTATCTGCCAATCTGCTGGGCGTGCCCAGGCATACATCGTCACGATCGCCTCGAAGGGCAGGTCGTCACGTTTTCGATTACGCGCAGGGAGTTGGATGACATCAAGGTCATCGGTCCCTCCCATGAAGAGATTGGGTGCAATCTCTGAGTAGAGTGAGTTTGGTTCGTACGGCAAGGTGATATCTCCTTAGTTTGAGTTCTCATCATCGAGTGATGGATTGGTGGGTTGGTTACGGACATTTCGTGAGCGGGTCTTACGTGAGTAGGACTCGGTCATCCGCTTGGAGGAATACATGACATCCTCGCCTTCAGCGGTTTTAGCGAGGAGTTCGATCTCCTCGGCTTCAGCTTTGATAATCGCCAACGATTCGGCGCTGCGATCATCAGTGACGGGAATCAAAGAGGCCTCACGACGAAGGGACGCCGCTGTGTTATTCAAGCGACTCGAGGCCTCCTTGATCTTCCCGCTACGAAGCTCATCAACTGCCAAGGACTTTGCAGTTTGAGCCTCAAGGATCAACCGTTCAGCCCGAACGATTGGATCCGCTACTCGTCCCGCGGCAACATCACCTGGGACGACATTTACATTGACTGGCATGGTGACAGCGATCTCCTGTCGCGCTGCAAGATCAAGATATTCGACAGTGATATCTGCAATCTTGCAAAGACCTAACGCTGCAACTCCAGGTAGATCGATCTTGATGACAAAGCGGCGGTTCTCTCCACTATAGAAATCACCAAGTTGCACGACATAGCTCTCACCATCTTTCCAATAGGGAAGACGTTGAAGGACTTCGATTGCCGGGGTCGATGTCATGGCGTCAGTTGGAGTAAGACGAAGAACCGCATTCACAATTGTCTTATCGAGCAGATCATCGACTTCAGCAGCGATAGCACCTACCGCCTCATCGATTGATCCTGCGAAGCGATGTGCTCCACCACCGCCCTTAGCGAGCGATTCAAGAATCGTCTCGTCATAACCAGTACCAATTCCGATAGTGGATGTAGTGACCTTCTCGGTCGCTGACTTGGATGAGACATCAGCGAAGAAATGAGGATCTCGTTCTCCGGCATTGGCATGGCCATCAGAGACCAGAAGAAGGGTTGCACCACCTTCGGCTTGGAGGCGATTTACCTCACGAAGCCCCAGTAGATAGCCCGCTGAGATATCTGTCGAACCACCGGTGTGGAGTTCGCGAATGCTCTTGCGGAGGGTTGGTAGGTGATGATCGCTCATCTTGCGGGTGGGAACCTCGACGAGAGCAGTGTCGTCGAATGAGACGATGCCGAAATAATCTTGCGGTGCGAGGCGATCGATCAACTTCAACAGCGAGCCTTTCGCCGATTCCAAACGGCCACCCTCCATTGAGCCAGAGCGGTCAACGACAATCTGGACAGCCTGACTTGGACGGGTGGTTCGCTCTGCGTTCGCTGGTGCAGTGAGGTCGAGCATCAGGGTGAGCTCGTCAGATGCCTCCATCGCGATCATGTCGAGATCAAGAAGTGCTTTTACATGCATAGGTGGTGCTCCTGGTTCTAGAGGTTTTTTGCCCTCTGTACTGGTAAACGAAATAGGTGGGTAAAAGTCAATGGACTCTCTTAGGCCGCATTTTGACCGTGTTGAGCCTGGGGTTAGCCGCTGGCGGAGCCAACGCCTGAGCCATTAGGCGCAGCGAAGAGGTGGTGCTGGAGTGGGTTTATGGGGCCTGGTTTGACGGCCGAATAGCGAACTAGCTGGTGATCAAGGGGTTGAAATCGAGATTTCGAGCGAGGTAAATGGCCTTTAGCACTTTTTTACCCCCTTATCTCCTGTGATGCCTCAATTATACAGGGGGTGACTGACAAACTACTTTGAGTTGGGATTTGTCCCAATTTTGGCAACTGATTTCTGCACCTTCTCGATGATTTGGGCCAATCGAGTCGCGACGATCTTGTTGTTCTTATAGACGAGGTAATTAGCAATTTGGTGATTATCAAACCCTGCGGCAGAAAGGATCAATATCTCACGCTCTTTCTCATTGAGAACAGCAAGAACTTCATCGACAGACTCGCGTACATAGACTATCGCTGATGGTGAGCCCACCGCAAAGGAAATCATCTCCTCTTCCCACTGCTCGTCGGTAAGTTCACGCATCGATGCGCCGCCGCGAGCCTGAATCTTGCGGAAGCGATCGATGTATTGATTGTTGATGGTCTTACGAATCCATGCCTCTATATTCTCGGGTTTCTTTGGTTGCGAGATGAGTTTTTCGATTGCGCTCGCCGCATAGTCTTCAGCCCCGAGAGTCGTGTTTATCTTCTTTTGTAGCGAAACTTTACGAGCGAACTCTTGCCACTCATTCCACTGCTCTGGAGTTTCT
>SXGQ01407123.1_pt1 | contig 20256 bp, 13 predicted proteins | sample 3178371 | NCBI WGS metagenome assembly SXGQ01 (sample SAMN11356859, study PRJNA531348) | freshwater metagenome | isolation source: freshwater sample F1-20 | place: China: Fuxian Lake, Yuxi | collected 2017-12-25 | reverse complement strand
CCGGACTCGCCCACCAGCGCCAGGCACTGCCCGGCCGCGAGTTGCAGCGAGGCATGAAACAGCACCTGCCGCTGGCCGTACCAGGCATTGACGTCCGTCACGTTCAGCAGCGCGGGCGCGTCGGCCGGCAGTTCGGCGCCGGGCTGCACGCTCGCACGGGCGAAGGCCGGGCCCTCGCCGGGCCGCAGACAGGCGAGCTGGCGTTGGCCGCCCTGGGGCTCCAGCGCTGGATGGTGCCGGCTGCAGTCGGACGTGGCCAGTGGGCAGCGCGGCGCGAAGGCGCAACCGCCGGGCCGCGTGCCGGGTGCCGGCGCCTGGCCCGGGATGGGCTGCAGCGGCCGGCGTTCGGCCACGTCGGGTATGGCGGCCAGCAGGCCCTGGCTGTACGGGTGCAGCGGCTGCTCGAACAGCTCGCGCAGCGGCGCCTGCTCGGCCACGCGGCCGGCGTACAGCACCACCACCTCGTCGGCCAGGTGGCGCACCACGGCCAGGTCGTGCGATACATAGACCGCCGCCACACCGTGCTTGCGGCACAGCGTGCGCACGGTGGCCAGCACCTTGGCCTGCGTGGACACGTCCAGCGCGGTGGTGGGCTCGTCCAGCACGATGAGGCGCGGGTTCAGCACGAAGGCCAGTGCCAGCAGCACGCGCTGCTGCTGGCCGCCCGACAGCGGGTGCGGGAAGCGCTTCAGGAACTCGGGCTCGGCGGGCAGGCCCACGTCGTCCAGCGCCTGCAGGATGCGCGCGAGCCGCTCAGCCTTGCGCAGCGCGGGTTCGTGCACTTCCAGCAGTTCGTGCAGGTGGGCTCCGATGCGCATCAGCGGGTTCAGGGCCGAGGCTGGGTCCTGTGCAACGTGGGCCACCAACTGGCCGCGCACCTGGCGCAGCTCGTCGGTCGGCAAGCTGAGCAGCTCGATGCTGCCGATGCGCACCTCGCCGGCCACGATGCGGGCGCCGTCCCGTGCATGGCCCAGCAGCGCCGCGGCGATGGTGCTCTTGCCCGAGCCCGATTCGCCCACCAACCCGAGGATGTGACCCGGTGCGACGCAGAAGGAGATGTCGGACACCACGTCCGCCCCCGAGGCCAGCTCGATGCGAAGGCCACGCACGTCCAGCAGCGGCGCTTCGACGGCAGGGTGGTGAGGGGCAACGCGCCGCGCGTCCAGCAGGTCCAGTTGCGCGCTCATTCAGCGTTCCTCGATGCGCGCGGCGATGCGGCCAGCGGCCTCCGCCAGCAGGTTGGTACCGAGCGCGAACAGCGCGATCAGCAGCGCCGGGGCGGCCACGGCCAGCGGCTGTACCAACAGGCCGGCGCGGTTCTCGTTGATCATCAGACCCCAGTCGGCGGCTGGCGGCGCGACGCCGTAGCCCAGGAAGGCCAGTCCCGACAGCATGCCCACGGCCCAGGTCAGCATCACGCCCAGGTGCACCAGCAGCGGCGTGGCGATGTTGGGCAGGATTTCGCGCAGCAGGATGTGCGTGCGTGAGTAGCCCAACAGTTGCGCCACCTCGACGAACTCCTGCTTGACGATGTTGAGCGCGATGCCGCGCGCCAGTCGGATCACGCCGGGCACGAAGGCCAGCGCCACCGTCAGCACGACGATGCCGTGGCTGCGGCCCAGCATGGAGACGATGAGCAGCACGAGGATGAGGTCGGGGAAGGCCAGGAACACATCGGCGCTCCAAACGATGGCCTGGTCTGTGCGGCCGCGCGCGAAAGCGGCCAGCACGCCCAGCAGGGCGCCCACGGCCAGCGCCAGGAATGTGGTCAGCAGCGACATCCACACCACCGAGCGGCCGCCCGCGAGCAGGCGCGACCACACGTCGTGGCCGAGGAAGTCGTAGCCCAGCGGCGCCTGCGTGCTGGCGCCTCCGTAGGTCATGCCGACCAGCGCCGTGGGCGTGTGCGGCGCCAGCCACGGGCCGGCCAGCGCAAATGCCACCACGGCCAGCGTGAGCAGCAGCCCCAGCCGGAACTGGCCGTTGGCGAGCGCGCTGCGCCAGCCGGTGCGTGCAGGGGAGGGGCGGCTCATACGGCGAAGCGGTAGCGCAGGCGGCCCCGTCCGAGTTGAAGCGCGTGGCGCAGACCGGGCGAGCGGGCGCGGATGCGACCGGTGGTGCGCAGGCGCGGTGTCAGCAGCACCGTGACGAGGTCGGCGGTCAGGTTGATGGCGACGATGCCCACCGTGATGACCAGCACGATCGCTTGGATCATGGGGAGGTCGCGCATCTCTATGGCGGCGTTCAGTGTGTTGCCGATCCCGGGGTAGCTGAACACCACCTCGGCGATCAGCGCGCCGCCGAACAGCGTGCGCAGCGTCATCGCCACGCCCTGGATGGCGGGGATGAGCGCGTTGGGCAGCGCATGGCGCCAGATGACGCGGCGCTCCGGGATGCCGCGCAGCCGGGCGGCGTTGACGTGGTCGGACTCCAGCACCTCGATCATGGACGCGCGCACCAGCCGCAGCAGGTAGGGTGCGACGGACAGTGCCAGCGTCACGGCGGGCAATACGAGGTAGTGCAACTGCGTCCACAAGGGCCGGCCCGGCTCCAGCAGCGAGGCCGCAGGCAGCACCTTGAACACCGACGTGGAGAACAGCATCACCAGCAGGATGGCGATGGCAAAGCCCGGGATGGCCTTGAACAGCACCAGCAGCGCGATGGACGCGCGGTCGGTGCGGCTGTCGCGCCGCAGTGCCAGCAGCACGCCGGCGGTGAGTGCCAGCGGGAAGGCCAGCAGCGCGACACAGCCGGCCAGCAGCAGCGAGTTGGCGAAGCGGTCGCGCATCAGCAAGCCGACCTCGACATTGGAGTCCAGCGAGCGACCCAGGTCGCCGCTGAGCATCTGGCCGGCCCAGTTCAGGTACTGCAGCGCGATGGGCTTGTTCAGGCCCAGTTGCTCGCGCAGCGTGGTGATGGCGGACTCGTGCGCCTCGGGGCCGAGGATGACGCGTGCCGGGTCCGACGGCAGCGCCTGCGTGGCGGCGAAGACGACGAAGGAGATGGCCAGCACGACGCTGGCGCCCGACAGCAGCCGGCCCACGAACCAGGGCAGCCACGGTGGGTTGCGCAACACCCGCTTCAGCAGCGAATGGCGATGGTGGTGTCGGCTCATGCCAGGTCCTTGCGCCACACGCGGTCGGTGCGCCACGCGGCGAAGCCCGTGCGATCGGGCGTGACGCCACCGACGCGGGTGGACACGGCGTCCAGCGTCTGGCCGAAGCCCCAGATGAGCAGGCCGCCGCGCTCGTGCTGGATGCGCTGCGCCTCGTGCACCAGCGTTTTGCGCTTGGCCAGGTCGGCCTCGGCCAGCGCCGCGGTGATGAGTTCGCCGAAGCGCGGGTCCTTGAAGTGGGTTTTGTTGTTGGCGGCGCGCGGGCCGTCGTGCTGCTGCACCGTCAGCAGGAAGGGGCGGGACACGCCAGCGCCGGTGCTGAAGGTCCAGGTGGCGCGGTTGGGGGCGTTGAAGATGGCCGTGTCCACCTGCTTGACGGTCACGTTCACGCCTGCCTGCTTGGCCTGCTCGGCGAACACCAGCGCGGCCTTGGAGCCGGGGGTCACCAGTTCCACGTCCAGCCCCTTGTCGAAGCCGGCCTCGGCCAGCAGCCGGCGTGCTTCGGCGAGGTTCTGCGTGCGCTGCGGGATGCTGGTGTCGTAGACCGGGTCGGCCGGCGAGTACAGGTCGTTGGCCACGCGGCCGCGGCCCTGCAGAACGCGCTTGACGAGGTCGTCGCGGTCGGCGATCAGGCGGAAGGCCTGGCGCACCTGGGGCTTGTCGAACGGTGTCTTGCTGGTGTTCATGTCCAGCGATTGCCATGCGTCGGTTTCGGAGGCGACGACCTGGAAGCGAGGGTCGGCCTGCAGCAGCGCGAGTTGCTCGGGCGGCAGGTTGGGGGCGATGTCGATCTGCCCGGCCTGCAGCGCCTGCAGCCGGCCGGTCTGGTCGTTGAAGTCGACGATGTGGACCTCGTCGAGATAGGGCTGGCCGGGCTTGAAGTAGTTGTCGAAGCGCGTGAACACCGAACGCTGGCCCGGCGTGAAGCTCTTGAGCTTGTAGGGACCGGCGCCGACGACGTTGTTCACCGGGTGGTAGTCCACCGGCACGATGCCTCCCCAGCTCATCCAGCACTCGGCCAGCGCCACCAGGCCCTGGCCCTTGGCGAACGGGATGCGCACGGTGCGCGCGTCCAGCTTGCGCACGCCGTCGCGCTGCAGCGAGTACAGGTAGGCAGCGTAGGGCGAGGCCAGCGCCGGGTCGGTCAGGCGCAGCAGCGAGAAGATGATGTCGTCGGCGGCTATGGTCTTGCCGTGGTGAAACTCCAGGTCGGGCTGCAACCGGATTGTCCATTCGGTGCCGTCGGCGTTCACCTCGGCGGACTCGGCCAGCGCCAGCGTGGGCTGCCCGTCCAGCCCCCACTCCCACAGCTTGCTGTACAGCGCCCAGCCGCGAAAGGCGCCGCTGCCCACCGGCTTGTGAGCATCGAGGTTGCCGGCCTGGCCGGCCTCGATGACGCCGATGTTGAGGCTGCCGCCGCGCTTGGGCTGGTCGCTCGTGGCTTGGGTGGCGGCCACGGGGCTGCGCTCGCCGCAACCGGCCAGCAGTGCGGCACCGCCTCCGATCAGCAGGGCGCGGCGGGACAGTTCAGAGGCGAAGGGCAGGTCGGTCATCGTGCGAGAGAGAGAGGCTTGTCACATCTGGAAATAGCAGGCTTCGTGCCACATGGAATCGGCCCTTTGAGCCCATGCCATCGACGCCGTTGCTCGATGCGTCGCAGCGCGCTGCACCGATCTGTGCAGGCCTGTTCATCACGCCACACCCAGGCGCGGCACCTCGAAGCCGTGGTCCAGGTCCAGCAGTGGCAGCAGCAGGTCGGCCACGCGGTGGGCCTCGCTGATGAGCGGGAATCCGGACAGGATGAAGGCGTGCGTGCCCTGCGCCTCGTACTCGCGCAGCCGTGCGGCGACGTTCTCGGCACTGCCCACCAGCGTCGTGCCGGACGACGGTTCCAGCACGTCGAAACCGAACCAGGCCGGCCCCACCCAGACGTTGGGATAGATCTCCAGGTCGCGGGCGCTGGGCAGCCTGCCGCTGCGCAGTGTTTCGACGTTCTTCTGGATGATGGGGTTGTCGCTCCGGAAGGTTTCCAGCGTCTGGCCCGGTTGCAGCTGCCGTTGGGCGCAGCGCAGCGCGTGGTCCAGCGACGACTTGGACAGCAACCATTCGGCATGAGCCCAGGCCTCCTCCTCGGTCTCGCGCACGATGACTTGCAGCCGCGTGCCGTACTGCAGCGTGCGGCCGATCTTGGCGGCCTCGGCGCCCACGCGCCGGAACTTGTCGCCCAGCAGCGGCGGTGTGTTGGCGAAGCTGAGGTACACGTCCAGCAGTTCCACCGAGTGCGCCACACCGGCCGGTGACGTGCCCGCGCCCCACAGCGGCACGCCAGGCTTTTGCGTCGGGCTGTTCCACGTGCCCATGGGGCTGGAGCCGCCATTGCGAGCGGCGAGCTGCACGAACTTGCCGTCGTAGCCGCTGGTGTCGCCGGCGTAGACGCGACGGAAGGCGTCCCAGTACTCGCGGCTGAACTGGTAGCGCTCGTCGTGCCGGTAGTGCACGCCCAAGGCCGCCAGGCCAGCGTCGTTGCCATTGACGACGTTGAACAGCAGCCGCCCGCCGGAGAAGGCGTCGAAGGTCTGCGCGTACTTGGCCAGCACGGCCGGCGACAGCTCGCCGGGATGCTGGGCGACGAGGACGCGCATGGTCTTCGTCTGCGCGATGAGGGCCGCCGCGACGGCCAGGCTCTCGTTGGCGCTGCTGCCCAGCAGCGCGCCGTAGAAGCCCAGGCGGTCGATGGTGACGGCCAACTGCTCCAGGTGCTTGAAGTCAGTGACCCAGCGCCCTTCCGGGTTCCACGGGTGCGGCCCGTCGGGGGCCGTGAGGTACCAGAGGATCTTGACGGCCATCGTGCGGACCTCAGGCGGCGCGGGCCAGGCCGCCCTGCAGCAGCGCGTGGGCGGCTTCCAGCGGGCGCGGGTCGATCCACGCGTCGAAATCGAAGTCGCGGTCCAGGAAGCCGTGGATCAGCTGGAAGTTCTTCTGCTGGCGGAACAGCTCCACGCGCTCGGCCGAGAGGTCCGGCGCCAAGCTCAGGTGGAAGCCGTTTCGGTAGGCGGCCTGCACGCCGTCGCTGCCGGCGCGGGTCTCGCCCTGCAGGATCTCCAGTGTCTCGTTCAGATGCGTCTTGGCCCAGTCGGCGGCACGCAGCGTCTGCGCGAGGAAGCGCACCAGCAGGTCGAAATGGTCGTCGATGAGCGACTGGTGGACAGTGATGGGCCGCGGCGTGCCGTTGTTGACGCGGAAGCGCTTCTCAGGGAGCTGGTCGAGGTCGATGCCCACCTGCGCGCCCAGCCGGCGCGCCGCGTCCACTGCGGCCGCGCCCTTCACGTAGACGGCGTCCACCTCGCCGGCCAGCAGCGGGTGGATGCCTTCCCACAGGCCGGTGCCGATGTCACCGCGCGCGCGGTTGCTGCCCGCGAGGTGGCCGGCGTCACCGGCGGGCGGCGGCGTCTGCTTCAGCTCGACGAGGTGGGCGTCCTCCAGGTTCAGCCCCACCGAGTTCAGCGCGCCCTTGTAGCCTTGCAAGCTCATGCCGCGCGCGATGCTGCGGCCGCGACGGTTGTGCTCCAGGTCGGCGGCGCGGAAGGCTGGCAGCGCCAGGCGCTTGCCCTTGAGGTGCTCGGGGCGGGTGATATCCGAGCCTGGTCGCACTAGGATGGCCTGGAACTCGTCGATCCACGTCAGGCCCACCAGGCGCGTCGGCGCGCCTTGCGCGCGGGCGGGGATGGCCAGCAGGTTGCCACCCTCGCGCACGAGCGTGGTCAGCTCGTGGTCGTAGTGGTGGCGGGCCAGGTCGCCGCCGACTTCCTGCAGCGTCTGCAGCTGGATGCCGTCGGGTCGGAACTCGTCGTCCAGCCAGCCGAGGCGGTAGGCCAGGCCGGTGGCGGTAGGGACGGGGCAGCGGGTGAACCAGATCGTGTCGACGCGGTCTTGAGAGGCTTGGGTGGCGGTCATTCGGTGTCCTGGTGATGGCGGGGTTGCCATCACCAGGAGTGCCAAAACCGTGCCAGCCTGGAACCGCAGAAATGCTGCGTTATCGGGGCGATTCGTGCTGCACCGCCAGCAGCCGTGCTGGCTTCAGGCCAGTTGCGCTGTTGCGCCTTCGGCAGCGCTGCCGAACGAGGCTTGCGCGTAGGCCGCGTACAGCCGCGCATAGGCGCCGCGTGCCGAGATCAGCTGCTCGTGCGGCCCCAGCTCCACCAACTGGCCCTGCTCGATGACGGCGATGCGGTCGGCGTCTCGGATGGTGGCCAGGCGGTGGGCAATGATGATGGCCGTGCGACCCTCGCACAGCCGGCGCAGCGCGCGCTGGATGCGCTGCTCGGTCTGCACGTCGATGGCGGAGGTGGCCTCGTCCAGCACCAGCACGGCAGGGTCTGCCAGGTAGGCGCGCACCAGGCACACCAGCTGGCGCTGGCCCTGGCTGAGCTGCGCGCCCAGCGGCCCCACCTGCGTGGCGTAGCCCAGTGGCAGGCGTTCCAGCACGGCGTCGGCACCCAGCTCGCGGGCGGCGGCGATCAGGTCGTCGTCGCTGGCGTCGGGAGCGGCCAGGCGCAGGTTGTCGAGGATGCTGCCGCTGAACAGCACGTTGTCCTGCAGCACCACGCCCACGTGCCGGCGCAGGCTGTGCTGCGGCAGCGCGCGGATGTCCTGGCCATCGAGGCGCACCGCCCCCTGTTGTACGTCGTAGAAGCGCGTCAGCAGCTGCACCAGTGTGCTCTTGCCGTGCCCAGTGGGACCGACGAGGGCCAGGACCTCGCCGGCGCGGATGTGCAGGCTGAGGTCGCGGATCACCGGACGCTCAGGTTCGTAGGCAAAGCCGACACCGTCGAACACCACGTCGCCGCGCACGGCGGGCAGCGCGCGTGCATCTGGCGCGTCGCGCACCTCGGGATCGGTGTCCAGCAGCAGGAAGATGCGCTGCGCCGACGCCGCGCCACTGGCGTAGCGCTCGAACAGGTCCGACAGATCCTGCAGCGGCCCGAGGAACAGCTGCACGTAGAACAGACACTGCGCGATTTGGCCGAAGGTGAGCGTGCCGTTGGCCAGCCCTTGCCCGCCTGACACCAGCAGCAAGGCCATGCCGGCGCTGGACAGCACAGCCGTGTACGGGAGGAACCAGCCCGACGCGCGGTTGCCGCGGATCAGCGTGTCGTTGAAGTGGTCCAGCAGCGCGCGGTAGCGGCGGGCATTGGGTTCCTCCTGCACGGTCTGCTGGATGATGCGCACGCCCGAGACGGTCTCCACCAGGTGCGCCGTGAAACGCGCCCGCGCCTCAGCCACCTTGCCCCAGTTGCGCTGCGAGATGCGCTTGAAGCCCCAGATTCCCACCACCAGCAGCGGCACCACCGCGGCCAAGCTGTAGAACAGCGGCGGCGCGATGTGCCACATCAGCACTGACGCGACGGAGCAGCGCAGCAGCGCCGACAGCAGCTCGGGCGGGCCCTGGATCAGCAGCGGCTCCAGGCCGTCCACGTCGCGGTCCACGCGCGAAATGATGCGGCCGGCCTTGGTCTTGTCGAAAAAGCGCACGCTCAAGCCTTGCACGTGACGGTAGGCGGCCATGCGCAGCTGGTTGAGTACCTGCAGCGCGGCGACGCCGGCGAGGTATTGCGACAAGCCCGACAGGCCGAAGCGCACCACCCAGGTGGCGGCAAGGCCTGCTACCAGCCAGGCCACCCGCGGCACGTCGACCTGCCAGCCTGCATCACGGATCAGCCCGTGGTCGATGGCCTGGCCGACGAACCAGGGGCGCAGGAACACCGCGAGCACCAGCAGCACCTCCAGTCCCACCACGGCAGCCACGAGGTGCCGCGCGGGCCGCAGCAGCGGCAGCATGCGCCAGAACATGCCGCGGTCCAGGGCCTTGCGGGCCAGGGACTGTTCGAGTTCGATGTCGGAAAGCGGCGTCTGGCCGCGCATGTCCTTAGCGGCCATTGCCCAGCCCCAGCAGGTCGCGGTAGGCCGCGTGGCGGACCAGCAAGTCCTCATGCCTGCCATCGGCGACGATGCGACCACCCTCCAGCAGCATCACGCGGTCGGCCTGCAGGATGGTGGAGAGCTTGCTGGCCACCATCAGCACGCTGCACGCGCGCGACGGCTCCGCCTGCAAGGCGCGCAGCTGCGTCAACAGGCGCTGCTCGGTCACGGCGTCCAGCGCACTGGTGGCGTCATCCAGCACCAGCAGGCGAGGGCGGGCGATCAGCGCGCGCGCCAGGGCCAGGCGCTGGCGCTGGCCGCCCGTGTGCGTCACGCCGCGGTCGCCCAGGCGGGTCTGCAGGCCGTCGTGCAGCCGCTCCACCACCTCGTCGGCGCAGGCCAGCTGCAGCGCGCGCTGCAGGTCGCGCTCGTGGGCGTCCGGCGCGCCGTGGCGCAGGTTGGCTTCCAGCGCGTCCGAGAACAGGAAGGCCTCCTGCGGCACCACCTGCACCGCGCGGCGCAGCGAGCGCAGGTCCAGCGCGCGCACGTCCTGCCAGCCGAGGGCGTCCGAGCCCAAGCGGACGGCGCCGTTGCTGGCGTCCAGCAGCCGCGGCAGCAGGCTGGCCAGCGTGCTCTTGCCCGCGCCGGTGGCGCCGACGAGCGCGACCACCTCGCCGGGCCGCAGCCGCAGCGTGCAGCCGTGCAGGATGTCCACCGTGCCACCGGGCGCCTTCACGGTCACGTCGTCCAGCCATAGCCCGAGTGGTGCGTCGGGTAACGAGGCCGCCGCGCCGCTGATGGCGGGCTGGGCGTCTAGCAGATCCCAGATGCGTCCGGCGGATGAGCGCGCGTCGGCAAAGATCTGCATGACGCGCCCCACGCCTTCGACGCGGAACACGAGGATGTTGGCCATCAGCAGCGCGGCCACCAGCTCGCCGAGGTTGAGGGCGCCCTGGCTCACCAGGTGCACGCCGAAACCCAGCACCCAGACCTGGCCCAGCGCCACGACCGCCTGGGGCAGCGGCACGCGCGAGCTGGCGTAGGCCAGCGCGGCGCCGGCCTGGCGGATGAACACGCCCACCTGCTGCTCGAAGCGCGCCACGCGCTGGCCCTCCAGCACGAAGGACTTGATGACACGCACGCCGTTGACGCCTTCGGACAGATCCTGGTTCACCTCGTCATACGCGGCGCCCACGGCGCGGTCCAGCGTGACGAGGTGGTCGGTCTGCCGCACGAACAATGCGACGGCCACACCGATCAGCAGCAGCGGCACGAGCGCCAGGCCCGGGTGATACCAGGCCAGCACGCCCAACGCGGCCAGCAACACCAGTGCCACCTCGAACACTTGGCGCCAGAAGTTGATCAGCGCGTCGCGCAGCTTGTCGGCGTCGCGCGTGGTGCGCGTCACCAGCTCGCCCATGCCATGTTGCCAGTGGTAGCCCAGGTCCAGCCGCTGCACCTGCACGAGGATGCGCTGGCGCAGCAGTGTCAGCAGTTGCTGGCCGCTGGACAGCGCCGACAGCCCGGCGCCGTACTGCAGGCTGCCTCGCAGCACCGCCACGCCCACCAGCACGGCCACCCAGTGCCAAGCGTTGGCGAAGTCCAGGCTGCCATCGGCTAGCCTCACCACGGCCGCGCCACGTTCGACATCGTGCACGGCACGGCCGATCAGCCATTGCTGCCACGCAAGCGCGGCATTGACGCCGACGAAGAGCACCGCGGTGAGAGTGAAGCGAAACGGGATCTCGCGGTACAGCAGCAGGCTTCGCCACAGCGGCGAGGTGGTGGAGGTCATGGCGCGTCAAAGGGGCTGGCGCCGCGGCGTAGGTGCGCGCGGCCGAGGTGTTGTAGTGCAACTTCCGAGCCAGCCGGGATACGCGTTGTCACGTGCCGAGATGCTGAGTTTTCAGCAACCAGCGGTGCGCGCCCAGCAGGCGCGGTCTGCCGGCTGTTGGATCCTGCTCGTCGGGCGGCTGCTGTCAGCGGAGGTCCAGGGACGGCTCGTCGTGCGGGCGCGGGGTCGCGCTTTCAGGCCTTGAAGCTGCCGCAGTCGAAGGCGGGCAAACGAGTATCCCTGCCACATCGTGACCGTAAACAGAGGTGAACTGACGGCGCAGCCGCTTCGCGAAAGGTGCCGAAACTTCCGTCGCGCGTTGCCCCGGTTTATTTGCTGCTTGGACACTCTCCATCTTGGATGCCGCGTGCAGCGACCGTGAATGTCTGATGGAACAAAGCGAAGGAAGCCAGCGACTTCAAAGCCCCGATCGGGCATGCCGGGAGGAAGCCCATAGCGCAGACAAGACAGGCTTTGTCTGACAACCACCCTTCGCAGAGTGCGGGACGCTCAACTCCCGGTCACCGAATAGCCATCGTCGTAGAGCTGGAGCTGGTGGTCACCCCAAAAGATGATGGCTGGCCACGGCATGTCGAGGACCATCGAGACAAACCCACGCAGGCTTTTCGGCCAGGTATGCACCGCCCCCAGTTCGTTCGGTCCAGTCGGTGGTCGAGAATAGGGTGCGCGTGTCTTGTAACTGAAGAGGCGTCTCGGACGTGGCAGTCGAGGGAGCATATCCGGGACGCTCGGCCGTCAGCCGTGGACCACCCCGACTCCGTCAGCGATCTGCAGTGGAGGTCGCCGACGTGACGTCGCGGCGCGAGCCCAGGCGTTCGGCGTAGACCCACGTGAACTCGGCCCCGAGCAGGAACACCTGCGCCGAGTAGTAGACCCAGACAAACACCACGGCGATGGAGCCCGCCGCACCGAAGCCGCTGGCGACGCCGGTCTTGCCAATGTACAGACCGATCAGGAACCGGCCCATCGTGAACAACAGGGCAGTGACCGCGGCGCCGACCCAGACGTCACCCCATCCCACCTTCACGCGTGGCATCACCTTGTAGATGAGCGCGAACACGGCAGTGGTCAGGCCAAAGCCGACGATCACGTCGATGACCTGCGCGACCGCCTCCCACCCTTGGAACCATCCGGCCCACCACTTGCCCAGTGCGGAGATCGCCGCGCTGATGACCAGGGAGACAAGCAGCAGGAAAGCCACACCCATGATCATGCCGAACGACAGCAGCCGGGCGCGCACCAGCGCCCACCAGCCGCTGGTCTTGTGACGCACGGGCGCTCGCCAAATTCGATCCAGCGCGTCCTGGAGTTCTCCGAACACAGTGGTTGCGCCGATAAGCAGGACCGCGCCCCCCGCAACGGCGCCCAGGAGTCCCGTGCTGGGCCTGCTGACGGCGGCAAGCATGTCCTGGATGCCCTGGGCGGCTTCGGCGCCCATCAGCCCGGCGATCTGTCCGAACACCTCGCCCCGGACCGCTTCGGTGCCAAACACCAGCCCGGCAACCGACACGACGATGACGAGCAACCGCGCCAGCGAGAACACGGTGTAGTAGGAAAGCGCGGCGCCCATGCTGGGTGCATAGTCGTCCAGCCATGACGAGACCGACGCCTTGATCAGCGACCACCAGGTCCCGAGCGACCAGCGGGAAGCGGCGGCCACTGCCGTCTTCGCGCCCTCCGCGGGTGAGGCTGAGGATGAGGAGTGAGACGTCATTGGACTGATCGTGCAGAGCTGCAACGTCACGCGTTGGCAAACGCCGTGCCGCCTAGTGCTTCTCCAGCGCCTTGATGGCGTGGGTCAGGCTCTGCCGGGCTTTCCAGTAATCCGCCCAGGGGTCATGACGCTGTGACGCAGCATAGTCGTGGGCCGTCGCAACGCTCCATTGGGCACCATTCTTGAGCTCGGCGAGCTGCTCCCAGGACACCGGCATCGACACGCCGAGGCCGTCCCTGGCGCGCGCGGAAAACGCAGCCACGGTGGTCTGGCCATGGCCGTTGCGCAGGTAGTCGATGAAGATCTTGCCCACGCGGTTTCGCCCCCCACTCTTGGCGACAAAGCGTTGCGGGACGACCTGGGCCATGTGCTGGACGACTGCCTGGGAGAAGGACTTGACCGTCTCAAAATCGAGCTTGGGCGTGAGCGGCACGACCACGTGCAGTCCCTTTCCACCGGAGGTCTTCAGCCAGGACCGCAGGCCCAGCTGTTCGAGCAAGCCTTTTGTGAGCACCGCTGCATCCTGCAGGTGACCCCAGCTCACGCCTTCGCCCGGATCCAGGTCGAAGATCACGCGGTCGGGCTGTTCCATCCGGGTCGATGTCGAATTCCACGTGTGGAACTCAACCGTGTTGAACTGCGCCGCGGCGACCAAGGCCTCGACGGAGTTCACCTCAAGCAGGGGGGCGTGCCCGGGCCACAGCGACGCATCCAGCGTCGTCATGCCGGGCATCTTCCCCCTCCAAATGCTTCTGGAAGAACAGCTGCCCCTGAACGCCCTGGGGTGCCCGGACCAGGGAGACCGGTCGGCCCGAAAGATGGGGCAACATCCATGGCGCGATCGCCTCGTAGTACCTCACGAGGGCACCCTTGGTGATTCCAGTCGTCTTGTCGACGACCCGGTCAGGGTGGGTGACTTTGACGCCGGCCCGCCGGCCCAACGGGGGAACGAGGTCCAACCCGTTTTCCTTTCGAGCCGCTGTCGCGTCCACGCGCGTGGCTTCCTCGCGCCGGATGGCCTTCGCAGGCTTGTCCGTCCTGACCCCGCGGAATGTGGCGTGCCTCACGGACCCGTCAGGCGTCCACTCGCTGAACGCCACCTCCACGACCATCAAGGGCTTCACCCACCGCTGCGATGTCGCCGAGCGCCGCGACCACCGGCCCGGCTTTGCCGTGGCCGGATCGATCGTGGGGGTCTTCACTTCGATCCGCTTCAGCTTGGCATACATCTCGCGGCCGGCTGCGGCGCTCCACCCCGTGCCCACCGCGCCGGCATGCCGGAGCACCCCGTTGTCGTAGTAACCGAGGGTCAGGTTGCCGACCTCACCCGGGGCGTTGGTGCGATCGGTGAATCCCACCACGACGAATTCCTGCCGATGTTGGCATTTGAGCTTGAGCCACGTGGCCGTTCGACCCGAAACATAGGTCGAATCCTCGCGCTTGAGCATCACGCCCTCGAGGCCGATCTGGCAGGCGGCCGCCAACAGCTGGGAGGCCGGCGCATCGAAGGTCTGACTGATCCGGATGCGCGGCGATGTGCGTCCGCTCAGCAGCCCTTGGAGCACGTGGCGGCGACCAGCAAACGAGACCTCGCGCAGGTCACGACCCGCCAGGAACGGGACGTCGAACAGGAAGTAAACGATGCGCTCGCTGGCCGCATTGTCGATGGCGTTCTGCAGCGCGTTGAAGTCAGGCACGTCGTGCGCATTCATGACGACGATCTCTCCGTCCAGCCAGGCCGATGAGATGCCCAGGGCCTCGATCTCATCGGCCAGCACACGCAACTTGGCGGTCCAATCGTTGCCATTGCGCGTGAGAAGCTGCACCTTCCCCCGGGACAACCGCGACAGCAGGCGATAGCCGTCATACTTGCTTTCTGCGACCCACGTGCCGCCGGTCGGCGCGGCATTCACCAAGGTGGCCAGCTGGGGCGCCAGCTCGGTAGGCAGTCGCGCCTTGCGCGCACCCGACAGGTCCGGCTCGTGCCGGGCCGGACCTGCCGCGTCCGCGGTCGGTGCCGGGGGCGACATGCGTGACTCGGCAGGGCCCAGTGGTCGCGCGACGACGCTGTCCGGCAGCGCGGTGACGACGTCGTATTCCGCCTCGGATTGGGCCCAGGCATCCCCTCGCCGCTTGAACAGCAGCCAGGATGTCTGCTTGCCCGTGCCGGGCTTGCCGGTCCGGACCAGTTCCCAACGTCGGCGAGTTTCTGGCCGTGGAGCTGGAAAACGAGCTTGCCTGCGGCCATGCCATTCGCCGGGTCGCCGATTGGCTCCCATGTGCCGCGGTCCCAGATGATGACCTTGCCTCCGCCGTACTGGCCTTCAGGAATCTCGCCCTCGAAGCTGTTGTAGCTGATGGGATGGTCCTCGACATGGATGGCCATGCGCTTGACGGACGGGTCGAATGAAGGACCTTTGGGAACCGCCCAACTCACCATCACACCTGCCAGCTCCAAGCGGAAGTCGTAGTGCAGATGGCTGGCCCAGTGCTTGTGGATGACGAACTGCAGCGCCGCGTCTCCCCCGAGGGAGGCGCAAGACATGACGCCGGCAGGTTCCGGCGTGAGGTTGAAGTTGCGCTTCGCGTTGTAGGAATCAAGCGGGGCTGGTGCGGCAACCCGCGCCGTGTGCGGGCGCACCGGACTTGTCTTGGAGGCTCTCGCCGCGGCTGATGGTGGCCGTGGTGATGGACCAGGAGACGCGGTCGGCGCCGTGGCAGCACTGCCGGCCTGCGCCTGACGCCGTCTGCGCTTGGTGAGCTCGACCCAGACTGGCGCATGGTCGCTCGGGTCGGCTCTGCCGCGTTCCTCCTTGTCCACGCCCGCGTTCGCCACGCGCAGATGGGGACTTACCAACACGTGGTCGATGCGCAGGCCAGCGTCGCGTTCCCATCGTTTGCGACGGTAGTCCCAGAACGTGAACGGGACATTGCCGGCATGGGTGCTCCTGATCGCGTCCGTCCAGCCTTGCGCCAGCACGCCCGCGAAGGCCTCGCGGACCTGCGGCTGAAGCAGCGCGTCATCCCGCCAGGTGTCTGGCTTGTAGATGTCGGCATCCGTCGGCACCACGTTCCAGTCGCCCAGCAGGACCACGGGCTCGCCGGAGGCCCAGAGGGCTTGCGCACGCTGGCGAAATCGTTCGAACCAGCGCAGCTTGTAGTCGAACTTTGGGCCAGGCTGAGGGTTGCCGTTGGGCAGGTACAGACACGCGAACAGCACACCGTTGATGGCCGCCTCGACGTACCTCGCCTCCCGATCCTTGGCGTCACCCGGCAGGGCTCTGGCCACCTCGATGATCTTGTGTCCTCGCGAGAGGAGGGCAACGCCGTTCCAGGTCTTCTGGCCGACGACGAGCGATTCGTAGCCGGCCTCCCGCAGCGCCTGGGCGGGGAACAGCTCGGCGGGAACCTTCAGCTCCTGCAACGCCACGACGTCGGGCTTCGTGCGCGTCAGCCATTCCAGGAGCCGCGGCAGCCGGCGCGCCACGCTGTTGATGTTCCAGGTCGCGACACGCATGCGTCACGCCTCCCGGTAGTGCGGTGCCAAGGCCCCGTGGGCGTTGCGTGTTATGCGGTGGCGGGGCGAAGGCGGCCAAACGGCGTCTTGGCGTTGTCGCCCACGCTCCAGGGGCCGCAAGGCGGCGGAAACGCGCGGTTGACCCATCAAACCGGCGACTCGTGCCGCCGCCCATCCTCGCCGGACGGTCCGGCATTGCCGCGGATAGGGCATTCGTTGAACGCCGCGCGGTGCTCGCGCGACGCCGCCATCACCACCTTGCGCGCGCGGTTGAGACCGCCGAGGGGGCGATGGGCGGCCAGACCGTTCCACGGGCTGAAGGCGAGCGCATCTTCTTCGGCCTGCGTGGCGTCACCTTCCCAGCTTTGCTGCATCGGCAGGGACAGGGTGGCGACGGTGATCCACGGGCTCGCCTCGGCGGGCCAGGGGACCGAGGCGTCTTCGATGGGCATCCGTTCCACATCGACGCACAGCTGGACGCGGAGTGCCCACTGCGCAGGTTCGGCTGTGCTACGGAAGAAGGCGGCGATGGCCTCGCGCTGCGCATCATCACCGTTTTCCTGCAGATGCTGACCCTGGAGGGCGGCCAGCGAAGGCGACACGGGAGTGATGGAGAACTTGGCGATGTACGGGCCGTAGAGAAACGGCACCTGGGTGAAGTACGTTTCTCCCAGCGGATGCACCTGGGGATGTCCGCCAAGATTCTTGACCGTGGCGCTTTCCAGTCCGACGGCCTCAAGGACCTGCTCCGTGCCCCGCAGGACGGCGGACAGCACCGCCTTCGCCTGTGGCGCCTTCTCGGTCGTCGCCGCGAGCAGCTTGGAATCTTTCAGGAATCCTGCCGCATGCGGCCGGGGAAATGCAGGGCCGTTGACCATCAAGAAGTCCTGGGAGCCATCATCCAGGCCGGCGTCCATGCGATCTCCGGACACGCCGCGAACCTTCAGCGCGATGGCGCGCGGTGTGGACACGCCATCGGACAGCTGCTCGGCTGGGGGGGAGGAGAACCGCACCAAGGCCTCGAAGGAGGCGGGGTACGCGAACAGGCCTTGTGCGTACTGCTCAGGAAGATCTGCGGTCACGGCCAGACTGCCGCGTAGCAGCCCGTGTCCCTTGGCGTGCACCGCGCGAAATGCATGCCCCTCCTTCGTCGCCACCGTCCGCGCCATGCCCACGAAGGTCTCTACCATCTCTGCGATGGTCTCCGGTTCATCGGGGGCGGCGTGTTCGAGGTCCTGCCGGTATCGCACGGGGATGACGTCAGAGAAGGCGGTCATGGAGGTTTCCATAGAAGGGGTTGATCTAGCGGCAAACATCGTGCCGGCTTGATCCCCGCTTCGGCGGCGCCGGGTCCTGCGATTGGGTGCCGACGAGCTCGCCCTAGGCCAGCACGTATCCCCGGGCCGCCTTTGGCACGTCATCCCGTGGCGCCCAGCGGCAGTTGCAGCAGGCGGTCGTGGGCGAGCACCCGGAAGTGACAGCGGTGGGGTGGATCGCCGACCGGAGGCCGCGGTCCGAAGTAGCCCACGCAGCGACGGCCTGTGGTGCCTTGCATCAGCCCGGACGGCTCGATCGGCCGGTCCTGCTCCTGCAGGCCGTCCAGCAGTGAGGTCATGTCGCCTGGGATGCGCGCGGCCTTCAGGTCCCTGGCGAACACGGGGATGTTGAATCCCGGTGCGACCTGCAGCTCGGCCTTCCGAGCGTCCGTGGGTCGACTTTGTTGGGTTTGAAGACATGGGTCTGCGCGTGCAGGTCTGTGCCGTCGCCCTGCTCAGCGGTGGCCGTCCACGCCATGCTGCAGAGCGATGAAGCCAGGACGGCGCGGGAACGGGTCATGAACCTGTCCCAGAGACTCCGTGGCCTTTCCTGCGAGGGGGCAGGCCCGGAACGCTGCGCCGTGGCGACCGCAATGGAAGTGGGGACAGTGGCGGCACGCGCGGCAGGTGGTGAAGGCCGATGCTGCCGGGCAGGAGGGGGAGGAAGGCATGAAACGGAACGGAAGTGAGCGCAAGGGAGGGGCCCCGCCCGCGAACGCGGTCATCGCATGCTGGCGCCACCTGACCGCCCATGGCTACGGGCCGTCGGCGCGACCGGGGGCGTCTCAGGCCTTGACGTCGGGAGGGCTCGCACCGTCCGATCTCAAGGCGCGAGCTATGTATGGCGCAGTCCGGCTCTGCGGGTGTCCTGCGACGACGGCGGGAGGGCCACTGCAGACGATGCGGCCACCGTCCTCACCGGCGCCAGGACCCACGTCGACCACCCAATCGCTTGCCGCGACGACGCGCATGTCATGCTCGACGACGATCACCGTGTTGCCCGCATCCACCAAGCTGTTCAGCTGCACCAGCAGCTTGTCAACGTCGGCTGGATGCAGTCCGGTGGTCGGTTCATCCAAGACGTACAGCGTGCTGCCTCTGTGTGCCCGCTGAAGCTCAGTGGCGAGCTTGATGCGCTGGGCCTCGCCGCCTGATAACTCCGTCGCGGGCTGCCCAAGGCGCAGGTACCCGAGGCCAATCTCCTGCAGCAGCGCGAGAGGTCGCTGCACCGCGGTGTCGTCGACGAAGAACGCTGCCGCTTCATCGACTGTCATGCGAAGCACCTCGGCGATGTTGCGCTCCCGAAGCCGAACCTTCAGCGTTGCCTCGTTGTAGCGGTCCCCGTGGCAGGTCGGGCACGGCGCATAGACGCTCGGCATGAACAGCAGTTCGACACTGACGAAACCTTCGCCTTCGCAGGTTTCGCACCTGCCCTTGGCGACGTTGAACGAAAAGCGTCCCGCGTCGTACCGCTTGGCCCTGGCCGCAGGGGTAGCCGCGAACAGCTTGCGGACATGGTCGAACAGCCCGGTATAGGTCGCCAGATTGGATCGCGGCGTCCGGCCGATCGGCCGCTGGTCCACGCGCACCATCCGCCGGATGTGCTCGGCGCCCGCTGCGATACGCCCCCGGGTTGCCTCCCGGGACGCGTGTTCCTGAGCCTCTTCCTCGGCGTCGGTGATGTCTGGCTCCTGGCCGAGCGTCTGTGCGACCAGGTCGACCAGCGCCTGACTCACCAGACTGGACTTGCCAGACCCGGAAACCCCCGTGACCGTCACGAAGCAGCCGAGCGGGAACGAAACGTCAAGATCCCGCAAGTTGTTGCGCGTCACGCCAGACAGCTGCATCCAGCGGCGCGGTTCGCGTGAGGTCAGGTCCACCGCCCGCTGGCACTCGAAGAGGTAGGTCGCCGTGCGCGAATCTGGCACAGATCGCAAGCCGGCCGGAGGACCGCTGTAGAGGACGCGGCCCCCGCGCTCGCCGGCATCCGGACCCACGTCAACCAGCCAGTCGGCATGGCGCATCATCTCGACGTCGTGCTCGACGACGAACAGCGAGTTCCCCGCGGCTTTGAGCGATCGCAGCGCCTGCAGCAGCGCCTCCCCATCGGTCGGATGCAGCCCGGCCGACGGCTCATCCAGCACATAAATGACGCCGAACAGGTTGGAGCGGATCTGGGTGCCCAGTCGAAGTCGCTGCAGCTCTCCGGATGACAGCGTAGGGGTGGACCGGTCCAGCGACAGATAACCCAGCCCCAGTCCGTTGAGCGTCGTGATGCGCTCCAACATGTCCTGTGCCATGCGCTGCGCCGCGATGCGCTTCTCCTCGGAATGGTCGGGCGTGCGCCGGACGTCCGGCGCTGCCGCGTGACCAGACTGTCCCGCAGAGGCCCTGGGCGCCGCGCGCGCGCGGCCTGCCGATCGACTGAGGCCTGGATTCTCGGGGGCTGCGGGCTCTCCCCGGGCCGCCGGTGCCAGCGCGAGCGCCAGCTCTCGCAGCGGCAGGCTCGACATCTGGCCGATGTCCATGCCGGCGAACGTCACCGACAGCGCCTCGCGCTTGAGTCGCTTGCCTTTGCAGGCTGGGCAATCGCTGGCGATCATGTAGCGGGCCACCCTCCGCTTCATGAGCGCACTCTGCGTGGTCGCAAAAGTGTGCAGCACGTACTTCCGTGCGCCCATGAAGGTGCCCTGATAGCTGGGTTCCATGCGCCGCTTGAGGGCCGCCCGTGTCTCGGCCGGTGTGAAGCCGGCATACACGGGCACGGTCGGCTGTTCGTCGGTGAAGAGAATCCAGTCGCGTACCTTCTTCGGCAGCTCT
>SXGQ01073782.1_pt1 | contig 20256 bp, 11 predicted proteins | sample 3178371 | NCBI WGS metagenome assembly SXGQ01 (sample SAMN11356859, study PRJNA531348) | freshwater metagenome | isolation source: freshwater sample F1-20 | place: China: Fuxian Lake, Yuxi | collected 2017-12-25 | reverse complement strand
CGTGTTGTAGCGTCTCTTTCAAGCCCATGGGGCGATTCTCGCATATTTTCCCTACCATTGAGACATGATCACGCTCCACGAGGTCGAACTCCCGCTTCTTGCCTCGGGTGAGCCGATATCAATTCTCCATCTCTCCGATCTTCATGTGACCCCGAATCAAAAGGGCAAACTTGATGACCTACGCGAACTTGCTACCTACGAGGTTGATTTCACTATCGTCACTGGCGACTTCCTCGCACATCGCGATGCTGTTCCACATGTTTTCGATGCGCTCGATGGACTACTCGCGCGCCCAGGAGCATTCGTCTTTGGTTCTAACGATTACTACGCGCCCACCTTAAAGAATCCACTCTCCTATTTATTACCCGATAAAGGCGTACGTAAGTTAGGTGATGAACTCCCCTGGCGTGAGTTGCGCGATGGCTTAACTTCTCGTGGTTGGATTGATCTCAATCAAAGCAAGGTGCTGGCTAACATCAAAGGCCATGCGATTGAACTGCGCGGCACTGATGACGCGCACCTCAATCGCGATGATTATTCGTTGGTTGCTGGTGCGAAGGAAGCACAGGCTGAGCTTTCTATTGGCGTGACTCATGCTCCTTATGTGCGCGTTCTCGATGCGATGGCTGACGATGGAGTGGACTTGATCTTCGCCGGACATACCCATGGTGGTCAGGTGCGGTTGCCGTTACCGTCGTGGATCGGTGGTTCGCGGGCGTTGACCACGAATTGCGATCTACCCACTTGGCGATCACGTGGGTTATCGGTTGAAAATGGAAAACCTTGGCTTCATGTTTCCGCTGGGATTGGGACGAGTCCTTATGCACCGTTTCGGGTAGGGACTCGGCCTGAGGCGAGTTTGGTCTCAGTAAATTTGTGAATATTAAATTGTCCTAATTTGGGCGTCTCGACACACTTTTTAAACGCGCGTACACTTTTCATAAAATCTTAAAGGAAAGAACGGAATGTCATATTGAAAACTGTTAGACCCTTAGATGAAAATAACCCCTGAAAGCGCCGCTGTTCGGGAAGCTACAAATCGAGCAGAGAAAGCGCTGCTGGAAGAGCAGAAGCGTTTGCGAGATCTAGACAGTTAGAAGGTTGCACATGAGGCGGGAGAATTAAGTCCTTCCGCCTCATGTGCACTTAAAACAATAATTAACCTAAGTTGCCCTTTACTGCCATCCAAGTTACAAGTTTGACTTGATTTTCTGAAACGATCTCAAGCGGTGTTGGAGGCTCGGGTTTCTGAATTCCTGCCGCTTCGATTTCTTCCTTGACCGCAAGAATTCGCTCTTTATCGCTTCCCTCAATTGATAGCGCAGAACGAACGGCTCGCTCTACTTTCTTGGAAGGCACGGCGTTCAATTTGCCAATCAGTTCTCGACGATCCTCTGCACTTAAGAATTCACCAGCTTGGAATACGAGAGCCGAAGCATCTCTGAAAGACTTCGGCGAATCTGGTTTCAGATTAATTGGATCTGTTAAGAAAGACCAGTCGGTAAAGACGCTCCCTCGTGCGACAGACCAAGCATCAAACGCATGATCATAAACTTCAGGAGTCATCCATCGTGGCGTTGATTGCGAGACTGGATCAGCTGCTACGAGGGAAGCCAACATGTCGTCATTGACAATTGGCTTACCCTCTTCGACATAGACATCCCAATTTTCATCCACAGGAACAAATCGGAACCAAGGTTTTTCGTGCGCTCCAATTTTCACGCAAAACACATACCCGTTAGTTCTAATCCTAGGATTTTCAAAACCGCTACCTGAACCATAAGGAAGATTTTCAACATCATGTCGAGTAAAAGGATCCTTCATTTCAAGTGAAAGACGTCTTCTGTACTCCTCACCTGATAGGGCTGCGCTACTTCCACGAGATTCAAGCAGCTCAGGATTCTCGTTATAAAGCTGATCAATTTGTTCTTTAGTATCAGCAAAAATTACTTGTTTACCCGGCTCTCTTCCAGGAAGCACAACTCCGGCGCCAACCGCAGCTTCCGCTTGGGCAAGTTTTCTCTCCAATGTCTCTTCAAGGCGAAGAAGTTCGTCTAAGTGAGCGCTAGGGAAGAAGAGGCCCATCTGCACGGTGTCGTGCTTACTGCCGATGCGGTCAACACGACCATGTCGCTGAACAATACGCATTGGGTTCCATGGGAGGTCGTAATTGATGATTCGCCCTGCCTGTTGAAGGTTGACGCCTTCCGATAGAACATCAGTAGTTAGCAAAATATCAGAGTTATCAGGACTCATGGGTGTTCCATCAACCTTCAGAGAACCAGCCGTCTCTGGAGCAAACTCTGAAATCATTCTTGTGCGCTTATCTTGATCAACGCCACCTGAGGTCCCATGCATCTTTGTCGATAGACCAACGCCCATTACTGGTTCAGCTAAGCGACCGTTGTAATCAGCAAGAGGATTCTTCCCTGCCTTTTCAATTGCAGCAGATACTTTTGCGTGTATATCCACGATTGTGTCAGCAAATGAAGAGAAGACTATTACTTTTCTTCGATCACCTGAAGGAACTCCTCTTGCATCAGCTTTGCGTGCGCTAGTTGCAATATTTGCGAGTTCGTCGATCAGTGATTTAACCTTCAGATCACTAAACTTGGCTGCCTTCATAGCAAGTTCCTGCAGCTCAATAAGTAACTGAAGATCAGATGAAACGTCTTCTTTCAATACTTCGGTCTCATACAAGGAAGCCAGTTCAACATCTTCTTGACCGGTTTCGCTCAATCCCTCCAAGAACTCATCAAGCGTCTCAGCTTCGGACGAAGTCCACTCTCGCAGCGCCTCTCCTGTCAATACTTTTCCTTGATTGAGTGCATCTAAAAATCCTCGGTGAGCATTCACAAGCTTGGTTAAGGTCGCATTCAGCGCTTGTGGACTGCTCTCTAGTCTCTTTAATAATGCAGACCTGAGAAGCCCTGCGTTAGAAACCTGAAACTTTTCTATCTGGCCACTTAGTAAATACGCACTAGACGTATACCGAGCAAGTATCAAACGACCGGGATCATTTCGCTTTTCGGTATATCTAGCGACGAGCGGAGTGTCCTCAGGTAGATCCAAGGCATAAACAACTCGAGAAATGAGTTCATCGCCGATGTCCTCGTGGGCATAATCAATTCGATAAACTTTTGGGGTTGGAAATTCAACAGTCATTTTTTGTCCATTTGGACCATCAATTTCTTGGCCAGGATAATTATCCTTAACAAACTTTCGTGTGCGCCTAACCGCTACTTGATCCATCAGCGTGAAGAGATGTTCGGGCGTTAGTCTTTCTGGATCCAAGTCTTGGGCTTTTTTGATGTAATTCTTAATGCTTGGGATATTTTCACCAGCAAATTGGGCATCATCACGAACGAAATACTTAATCAAAGTTTCCAAGTCTGAAAGACTGTTGTTGACTGGCGTCGCAGTCAACAAAACAACTTTTTTAGGAGTACTACCTGCAAGAATGGCACGGTCAATCGCTGAACTTCTTTGTGCCCCTGCGTTTCTTAGGTTATGCGCCTCATCAACTACGACTAATGCATGATCATCTAATTCTTCCTTGAAGGCATGATGATTAGGGTGTTCCGGATCCATTTTCAATCTAATCTCATCGTACGAAACAACATCAACTCTTCGAGAAAAATCATAATTTTTTAGAAATTGATTCCACATTGCTATGAGCGATGCGGGACAAACAATCAAAACGCCCTGCCTATTCTCTCTAGCAGCACGTGCGATGAGCTCTCCAGCTAGGTAAGTCTTACCCAAACCGACTTCATCAGCAATCAAGACTCCGCCCAATGTATCCAGTAGGCGAATTGCCCTAGCCACGCCGTCGCTCTGAAACTGAGTTAACGCTAATTGCAATTTACGTGGAGCTAGGTCATCCAAGTCACTTCCATAAAGTTCGTGAAGCATACGCATAAATACTGTCCAAGGGGAATGCTCGTTCCATTGCTCTTCATAAATCTTAACTAAATCAAATTCTTCACTTTGATCCCAGTAGTGCTCGAACCACTCTCGAACCAAATTGCCGTGGACATGATCCCCAGCTCCATATCCCAAATTCAACTCTGCATTCAGACTTAGTCCCGCTAATGTGAAATTACTTGATCCAGCCAAAACAGCTGGCAAAGCGGAGTCTTCAGAAATAAATGCTTTTCCATGCAGGAATCCCTTAGTGAATCTGCGAACTTCCACTCGGGGTTTTGCATCACTATCAAGTTGCTTCAGCCAATCAACTAATCGAAGTGCCTGAGATGATGCTTCTCGAGTGAATCCGAGAGCATCACGTTCTGCAATCATCCAATCCGAATGCCTCTTTAATGCATCAGATAAGCGAATATTCCTGTCTGCGTCAGAATCACTAATTGCTCTTATGACTTCTTGTTCAGGTTCAGCACCAAGTAATAAGCGAACCTTAGGCGCTCTCTCAAGCTCGTCAGCGATTAAATTAAAACCGGCAGGATTCAAGAATGCAGTTGCAATCCCAATGTTTGGGGTTTCACGGAGCTTTCCTCGCATGACACCAAAAAGTTGATTGAGCGCATTTGCAACGGTTTCACCTCTGTCAGATCGATTGCTAGCAAACATAGGCAAGGCACTATCGTTCATGTCACTACTTTTCATGAGTTCTCCAAAATTCCTGCATCAAGATAATCTGAGTAGAAGAATCAAAACTCGGATGAAAGTTTTCATAAATATATGCGGCCTGCTCTATGCTCAATCCGTATAGCAAAAACATTACGACATCGAGCTCAGCCACGAGAGTTGTGAATTCTTCGCTGGTGATTTTTGATGTAACTTCATATCCTGCTGATCGAGTCCAGTCGGTATATCTTTCATCCTGCCATGCCAATTTACAAGAAATTTCGATTGCCCTCTGTACAAGCGGATTAGAGCTTTCAAATGTTGGTATTGGAAGGGTATTTATTAGATGAAAATTGAATCCAAGTTCAACTATCTTCTTTGCAAACCAATCTAATGGTATTGAACTTAGTACGGCAAGCAAAAATGCTTCTCTTGGAACGTCGCTACTTCGATTCACAAAATATGGAGCTTTATTCGTTAGTACAACCTTTGGTGGAACTAAAGCCGTAACCATTGTCCTCGTGTCTGTAGCACGAACAATGTCTCTGAATGCTATCCGAGCTCGGAAAATAGGAAGACTCGAGGCGGAATCATCTTCCAAGGTCATTCCAAAATAGGGGCTTGATTGCAACGTGGCTTGCCTGCCTCGTTTTGAAGCGAGCGATTTTACGACAGAGCTTTCAAATGCAGTTGCGAAAGGTTTCTTTTTGTCTCCGTTCCAAATTCCGAAAGACTCGCCCTTGAACACCTCGAGTTCGCCTGACCCATCGGATAGCCAAAGCTCTCTATCAGTAGTTTGATTAAAGTCACCTTGTAACGGTCTAAAATTGCCATTCTCCCAAATATTCAATGCATCTGAAGCCTTTAAGCATGTGAAAATGTCGAAATCTTCCTTTGACTCAAGTGCAGGAAAGCTTGCTTCAGTATTCCACTGAAGAATATCTGAATTATTTAACGAAAATAGTAATCTGCCATCATCTAAGAACCCTTGCAGTGAGGTATGTGGACCAGACAAGGCAATCAAATTACCTTGCTTCTTTTGCGCAACCATCAGTGCGACTGTGAGCATTTCGCCAATTCCTGGGAATACCCAACCTGACTTGTTCTTCAATAACGTTATCATCGGTATTGAAAAATTCTCCAACAAATTAATGCGCCATTCTTTGGAACCCTTAGAAGAAAGGATGCTTCTAGGGAAAACTACTCCAAAATATCCGTCACGCCTGAGGGACTGTATGAAGCGCCAAGCGAATGCTTTGTAGAGATCTGCATGCCCCGTTCCAATGCCAGGATAGGGCCCAGCATTAAGAGCTTTTCGAAATTCATTGGTTGCCGACTTCTCATTTTCCATAATCTCGACTAAGTCGGGACGTTCACGATAGAAATTTCTAACAATCTCTTCACGTTTTTCTGTTGGAATAGACTTTAAACCAGGGAAATGAAGAGTCCAAAATTTGATTTCTTCATACACTTTTTCTTCCCAAGGTGGATTTCCAAGTATCACGTCAAAGCCTGGATTTTGTCTAACAAAAACTTCTGGAAAAAGAAATGGTAGATGTGCAGGGTTTAAGCCTTCAATAACTTCTTGAACGGACTCATTTCTACTAATTTCAATAAGTGAGCTCTCATCAAAGATGTTTCGAGGATCAAATATCCCGAGTCTTGCAGCAACCGCAGCATTAAATATTTCCCGTGTAGATTCGGCTGCGATTCTAGCTTTTCCCGCAACTTCAGCGGCGGCTTTCACTTCTGATTTCTTAGCTTCATCTGAATTCGCCACTTCAATAAGCAATTTGCTTGCCTTTTCAAGATTTTCTGTAATGACATTCTCGTAAACAGAAACTGGACGAGCATGGTCTTTCTTTAACGGCACGGTGGGGATATCGGGCTGTAGAGCTTGCAACGCCTCATCAATTGTCCCGATGCCTGTTAGGCTGTTTGCGCACACTAAACCATGATCCAGGCTTGACATTGGAAGTCCGGGAACGAATGTGTGAATCCAAATGGCTAATCGGGAAAGTTCCACCGCAAGTGGATTGATGTCCAGGCCGTAGATGCAACGGCGAGCGATTTGCCTGCGTAAAAGTGCAGCCGGTTCGATTTCACCAATTGCAGATTCGTCATTACCAAGTGCTTTCTTCGCCGCTTGCGCTAATCGATGCAACTCTGCATTTATGCCCGGAACTTGGGTTTCTTTTTCAGCCAGAAAAGTTCGCATCTTTGCTTCAATTCGGTCTACCGCCGCAACTAGGAAGTGTCCTGAACCCATCGCTAAGTCGGCAACTCGAAAATCAAAGAAATCTCGAGCTGCTGCAGATTCGTCTCCTTCCTGCAGTTTCTTTTTAATTCTCTCTAGATGTGAATCCAGCGCTGGGTCCAGTGAGTGAGCGATAAGATGATCAACCACATTGCCGGGCGTGAAGTAAGAACCAGTGGCTTTTCGTTCACCAGATGCGGAATGGAAGTACACATCCCCCGAGGAAACTAGGGATTGCTCAGAGGTCCTAGCAGGAACCCAGGAGCCTTTAGAATCAACAGTTAGGTTCTCTGTTGCAACAGATAGGCTTGACTCGAGAAGACCTTCATATATTGTCCCAAACTCACGAACGCTCAAAGATCTGAAATCTACTGGACCTAGAACACTATCTTCAGATATGTCCAGCAACAAATGTTGAAGGACGGGTCCTAAAATATCGTCTTGGATTCCAAGCTTTTCGATTAAAGCACCCTCTGGATGCATTTCTGGATCAGTTCCAAATAATCCTCCATTGTAGGCAGGCACATTCCAGGTTTCGTTACCCTCGTCGATTGCATCCCACACTTGCACTAGATCAAACCAAAGTGTCTTAGATTTTCCAAATTGTTCTTCAGGAGTATTTAGGATTCTTTTTGCAATTGTCTTGAGACTATTTGCGTCATAACCTTCATTCCGGCCAGCCGGCAAAAGACCACGATCTTCGGCATATGCCTGAAATAGCAGTCTGAATAGGATTCTCAAAGTTAGTCGATAAGCAAGAGAAAGGCCCTCGGAATCTAGATTCGTACCTTGCTCTCGTAGATGCTCTGCCACGGATTTAGAAAGCTGTGGAACCACATGCTCATAAATTCTTTCTCGGAGTCGAGATCCAAGTTGTGACGCAAATAGTTGTGAGCCCTGAAGTAAATCACTCGCAGTGCCATTTGGTTCTAAAGCATCGGCGGAAAAGATCAGAGTGAGTAATCCCGCACGCTCTGAATCAATCGCAGCAAGATCGATTTCTAAATATGTTTCAACTTGTCCTTTTTGACCGACACCAACACCATCTTTCGCTGGATAAATTCTTATCTGATCTTTTCTGAGCACAAATAACCATGGGACACCTTGGCGTGCTGCGACATTCAAACCGAAAGCGACTGGAGAGATTCCCGTATGTCGTGCACTCGTTGCATCAAACTGTTCAGTTTCATCCAAGAGAATTGCAACTGCCTTTGATTGAGGCGTTCCTGTCGTAAGCAGGAGTGCGTTGCCTGCTGTTTTCTCAGACTTGAAGCCGAGGGCTTTAATTAGATGTTCATTACGAAGGGCGAGAAGTGGTTTTGCCTTTTCACAGGATGCTTTCCAATCCTGACGCTTAGGCACGTTTTCACGAATGTGATAGCTTGCAAATAGGCCGCTGTTTGTAACTCCAACTAAAGAAGTCGTGTCGAGTGATCGGCGAAATTGACCAAGGCGGGTGTATGCAGCAATTGCATCGGGTTCATCCAGTGCGGACTGAAGTTGACGGCAGCCCTGATCGAGTGCGAGAGGTTCAGTTACTTCTGTTCTTTCGTCAGGTCCAAAAATCCAAACCTGATTTCCTAGAACTGCACCAACAACCAATTGAATGTTGGATTTCCCTTTATATGCGGCGTGAAGGGTCCGCATAGTCTCTCGAGAGGGTGGTGCTGAGATTGAAGCCAAGGCAACATAGATTGGGCCAAGACCTGATTCATCTCGCCCGGTGTAGACCCACTGCGGAGAGGCGCCAGTTGGTGGCTTAGCGACAATCCACTCTCGTGATTGTGTGCCTTTGAGGAGTCCTTGATCTAATGACATACGCTAAAGATACTTATCATCGGTGACAAATCCAGGAGATTTGAGGTGAGATACCTGGTCATTAATCATCTCCCCCGGAATTTCGGATTTTATTGAAAAATTCTTTAAGGGTTAGTCCCTTTACACGAAGATAGCCCTCGACATCCCGCTTAATTTCTGCAAAATCACTTATTGGTTCATCAGGCTCAGCAATCAGGTCCAATTCAGATATTAAGGAATCTAAATCAAACTCCTCAGATATTGCTGACTCTTCAAGTAATTGAATTGGTAATTCTTCAGTTGCGTACATTGTTAAGCCACGTAATGATCGAGTCACCGCAACATAAAGCTGCCTTAAGCCAATCTCCGGAATATCAATTATTTCTTGAGGTTCAACGAGAATTACATCATCAAATTCAAGTCCTTTTTGCTTGCTGACTGGAACTATGTTCAATCCTTCAATCGGACTATTGTTTTCAAGCAGACTAAAGGCAACGCCAGCATTTTTTAAGGCATCAAGGATGGGTTCAACTTGCTTGTCACTAATAATCAAACCAGTATGCGTGGTGGAGTCAGTGAGTTCTTCTAAGTCTTCGATAAGTTGATCGATCAATTCATCATAATCATCGGAGATTTTAACGATTGGCGACTCAGCTACATCTCGCACAAGGCGAGGTGACTTTAATTGTGGGTTGATATGGGAAAGTACTTTGGATGCATATTCAAAAACTTGTTTAGGTACACGATAACCAAATTCAAGTTCATCCATTCTTTCAATTGGCTTATTCACGCAATCAGCTATTGCGTTCCAACTCGAATGAACCCAAGGACCCGTGGCCTGGGCCAAGTCGCCCATAAGCAAAATATCTCCTGAGCCACTGCGTCTTCGAATCGACTCAAGCTGCATTGGCGTCATATCTTGCGCCTCATCAACAATTATGTAATCGAACTGATCTGAGGGATCGGTTCCTTGTAGTTGGTTCTCAAGGAAGTCCAATAGAGCAACATCTGAGACGGTCCAAACTTCTTTGGAAATTTGCGGAGACGGTTTTCTCTCTAAAAGCATCAGTTCCTTGATTTGGAAATCCTTTTCCCTGGCTGCGTTGATAACTCGGCCTTGACTTGAGTAGAAATCACGCAGAAAAGATGCAGGGCTTAGCGAGGGCCAAATACGTTCAGTAAGTGACTCGATGTCGTTTTCCTTTAAAAAAGGAGTGGAGCGAGATGACTTGTTTTCACTTCCAAAACTCTCTCTTAATATTGCATTGACACCATTTAATAGCCACGCTCTAAAGCTTGACCGAAGTCCGTTATAGGCAATTCGACCTTCCCCGAGCACTGAATCCTCCAAGAGCTGCTCCATTTTTGAGCGAATCCCTTCAGCAGATAATGCAACTGGTCGACTTTGCCCTGGTGGGTTAAAAATGACTTCATCCTCAGGAAATTTCAATCGATCACGGATAGCTTGAAGCAATAAAACTTTCATCCGTGGATCGCCCTTGATTTTGGCAACCTTACGATCTTCGACACTTGTTACAAGCACAGTTGGTCCGAGCTTGGACAAATCTTTATGAACGATTTTTTCATCACCAAGACTCGGGACAACATTTTCGATATATCGAATAAAAGCAATATTAGGTCCGACAATAAGAGTCTTTTCAGCCTTTAGATCTTTGTCGTTATCAGGACCCAGAAGCCAAGACGCCCTATGGACTCCGACAACAGTTTTACCAGTACCGGGAGCTCCTTGAATTACGTGAAGGCCACCCCGTTTTGCGCTGATGATTTCAAATTGTGAAGCATGAATGGTTTTAATGATTTCTTTAAGTGAGCCACTACTGCCTTTTTCAAGTTCATCGAGAACCGCATCGGATACATCTGACTCTAGATTTCTAGTCAAGTTTTGGATTCGAGTTTGCAATTCCTTATAGAGGGTTTCTTCCACATCCTTAACATGATTAGGTTTATCAAAAAGGATTCGGCATTTACCAGCCAGGCCTCGCGGGTCTTTTATGCTAGAGCGGTAGAAGAGTTCACCTACTTTTGATTTCCATGATGAAACGAGCAGAACAGATTTATTGTTGTGAATTGCGAATTTACCAATGTAATGCCGCTCGTTGTTTTCATAAATTACATTTCCAAAGCAGACATCTTCACTCTCGTCTCCAAGTTCTTTTAGCTTCTGAAGCCTTCCGCCTGCCAACGTATTAATAGGTGTGGCAAGTGCGCCGGCCAGAGAATACTTTCCAGATTCACGATCTGACCTGCGAGATTCCCTCGCTTCAAAGGCGGTGTCAACGAACTCTTGTTCTCTCAGGATGATCTCTTTCGCAACCATGATTACTCCTTGGCCCCTTACTTAAAAGGAAAACTTTCTGGCTTTAGAGCCCAGTTGGTTATTTCTAACGTTAACTTCTTAAGCTCTTGGTTTCTAGATCCTGGCGCTGTTACCGAAGCACCATTTGCTGGACTTGGAAATACACCAGTAGTGAGCCATGGACTGCCAACTTTGATTGGAATGGACATGTGTGGAGCTAATTTCATGAAGAAAGATGTTGCATCTTCAATGGTCATTCTAGGCTTAACCGATTTGCCTTGAGCGTTCGTGCTGCTTGTAAGGTCAAACCAAACTCCAGCAAGAACTCGGAAAATTGTTCCACTACTTAGGAGGCTTGTCCTACGAAAATCTATTGGCTTTTTCTTGAATTCTGAGGCAAAAGCAACTTGTAGCGCATCTAAGAATTTTCTGGTGCGATCAGCTAAGTCGTCATCTGGCCATTCTAGTTCTTGGGTTCTACTGATTCTTCCTGCTATACCAACGCCAAGGGCACGAATTGAATCTGCAAGTGTCTTTGCAGAAATGAGCATCTCGCTCTCGCCTGCAATGCGATCTTTATTGAAATCCACTTTTCGATCAAGAAGTGGGTGAGGGAAGTCTGAGGCGACAATGCTTGTCACTCGGTTTACAAGCTTAGATTGGTCAAAGCCAATAGCGAGCGCCTTGACCATACCTTGAGCATTATTTGCGATATCAGCAAATATTTGACGGGCTTCTTTTGCAGAAGAACAAATCAAAATATCGATACCGATAGATTCTTTTACGCTACGTTCTAAATTCTCTTCTGCCTTCGTAACTCTTTCTGTTGTGTTTTCAATAACCTTTGGAGCGCCAGCTTTTTTGTCTTCGGCGAGATTAAGTTTTGCCGACTGCAACTCTTTATTAAGCTGGTCCATCCAAAAGTGGAATCCTAGAATTCTGTGCTGACCATCAAGGATTTTGATGCTTTGACGGGAGTTTCTTGGAACTGAAAGAACGCCTAGAACTACTGAAGGATCGTTCACTAGATCATTAATTTGAGGCAGGCTTTCAAAACTCAAAATATCGATTGGGCACCACAACAAAAGACTTGGACTGGCCCACTCCTTGTTGGTATTTACATAATCTCGGAAGAGCCGCCCACGGCTTTCCTTGACAATTCGATTGTCTTCTTGGGCTATCCCTACAGGTGGGGCATCCACACCAGCAGTGAGCTGGGCGATGCACATATCAAGGTGGTAAACCGGACGGCCGCCCATGTACTTGCGACTGGCTATGAAGGTGTCCTCACGGTGATACCCGGTGAGAATTCGGCCTTGAAGGATGTCTGTGCTCATTTAGTTACTCCCTGTAATTAATATATTACTTAGAGTAATAAGATATTAAATCCATGTCAAGAGTATTAATTAGAATTTATATCTATTAATCTTGGGAAAGTTAGCTTAAATGACCCGGAAACCAGTTCTGAGGCTCGACCTGAGCCAGAAATCCCCAAGAATCGCCAAAATACGCAGCTATGACGCCGTCCGAGGTGATTCTTAGGCGGCCTCCGCTGGGTTTTCTGGCGATCAGGAGGGCGCCGAGAGTTCCAGCCTCATCAATGAGGTCTTCCAGTAGCTCATCGGTTGATCGGTATCTAATGCTTCCATTTACATGAAGCGTGTAGGAGTAAGAAGCGAATGGGCCGAGGATTGGTGAACCAACTGCGGCCTCATCATCTTTTGTGAACTCCCCTAGCTGGGCCACAAGTTCAGAAGGTGATGTTTCTGGCTCTGGCGTATCTATCGGGACTTCGGTTTCCTCAGGATTCACCCACTCCAATAATTCTGAGCACTCTCGTACAACTGGTAGCTCTAGTCTCCACGAGACTTTATTAATGAGCACGACTAAAGTTTTAAGTTGTTCGGCATCTGCTTTAACGGAGTTGTGTACCCAAAGATGACGTTCACCAAGAATTTCATCTAAACGATTGTAGAAATCTTTCCAAAGTGCAGCTGGGACCAAAGATGAAATCGGCTTCCGCAGCGGCGATTGGCCGTTCTTCGCAATCTCCTTAAGTAACACTGATGGGTCTCTGTAATTAACTTTTCCAGACTTAATGTCTTGAGCCTGTAGCTTAACCAGCCAATCCTGACCATCAGTTTTAGACATGCCCTTGTCAATAAACGCAAATAAGTCTGCGCAAAATGTATTAATCAATCCAACTCCGGCAGCATTTATCTGCGCTTCTACCAAGAGATCTGGCTTCGCAACTCTCATAGGAATATCGGACATTTACTCTGTCTCCAATTCTACTTTACCCAGAGATTGAAAGTACTTTTTCATCTTCATGGCCATTAGAACTCGGCGCTCTTTTAGAAATTTGTCATAATCCATGACACCTGATTTGAGCATTGCTATCGGAATACAGTTCTCCTCAAAATTTCTTTTGAGCTCAACTTCATCTTTTATTCCACCATATTTTAGTTTGCCTGTTTCAATTTGCTTAATAATCTCGGTAAAATACTCGTCTGGATCCTTTGCCCCAATCGCAATATTAATCTCACTTTGAGTCATGGCGTAGTTTGCAATTTGGTTATATTTTGTTCTACTTAAGCCTTGAGACTTTAAGAACTTTCGAGGATAGACGTGGTGAATATCGCCTTGGTTCTGAATCATGGTTGAAACCGTGATATCTCTTGAGAGAAACCCTCTGTCGCCATTTTTGACTTGAGCAGCGAAGAAAATTGAAAGGTAAGGACTATTTACCGATGAAGTGTCCATCTCCTGCGGAAGAAGTGAGTCCCAGAAAGCGTCATTTAGTGCTGAATCCATAATCAATTTGGTGTATTTCACCAATCCAACTTGATTAATCTGGCGAATGTCCTGGTCCATGATTGATTCTGCTTGACCCGAATAGCGCCCCGTAATCATTGCCATGACAAGCCATTGACGAACAATGGTTTCGAGTTCAGCTGGATCCATCTTTTTAGCACGGCCGTGTAAATAGACGATGTAGGCGAAATCAAGAACAGTTTGACTCCCGAGTAGAGAATTTGAGACAAAACCTGCTGACTTTACGATCATAACAAAGCGCTGAAATTGCGTTTTATTCATGAAGTTTAGGATTCCATCTTTGAGTGTTTTAAAGGAAGCCTCAGCAATAGCTTCTTCAAATTCTTTGGTTTCGAAGTTTCTTCCTGACAATAGCGCAACTAAGTCTTGGAGTTTTCCACGTCCGAATTCAGAGACAAAAGCAACACGAAGCATGTCGGTATAGGAAGGATCGTATATATCTTCATTTACGTCGGCAATCCACTTCATTTTTGGAAAGAACTCAGACTTAGCAAAGTCTTTGTCACGTTCTTGGATTGTCGTAATGAATTCAGGTGCGACAGCCAGGTGACAGAAATAGTCAATCGCTTTGCGAAGTAGATTACCTTCATAAGTCTCATTTGCTGCAATCTTTGACATTGCAAAGTCTGCTTGCGATAACTGGGCTCCTTGGGAATTTACACGGATGAAGATCTCAGTCACAGTTTCAATATCGAGCTCATTCGAAAGCTCGATCACACCAACAACGTTATTCTGAATCTTTACAAGATTGTTTAATACGTCAAAAACTTTGTTCTTATCGACACCCTTGTTTTTTGCACAATAACCATCTACAAGATTTAGCATGTGGACATCAGCCGAAAAGACTGCAGAGACGTCTGGAATCCACTCTTTGCTCTTTCCAATTACTGGATTGAGAACCTCAAACTTTTCCTCTAGTGGGTTGAAGGCAATAGTGATTCTTGAAGTTACGTAGTCCTTATTGATGATGGTGATTCCCAAAAGGGATGCCATCAGTGCGGTGACACGTTGCTGACCGTCAATCAAAATTCTTTTACCAGCTGCGTGTCCACCATCCTTCAAGCGGACAGTTGGGTTACTCCAAGCGATCAAATATCCAATTGGGAAGCCCTGATAAAGAGAATCAAGAAGATCTCTCACCTTCGATGCATCCCAAACAAAAGGTCTCTGGATTTCGGGGATAGCTATTTCCTTGGACTTCACCCACGTCAGAATTGTTCCAATTGGCTGAGGGACAACTTGATATCGAGGCGCAGTCATCGGCAAAACCTATCCGCTGGATGTGACTTTGTTTAGTGCCCTAGGTTTTTCTGACCATTATTAAGTCATTTGACCGCTAAATTCCTTAAATCTGACCTCTAACCTGGCTGAATCTGGTTTCTCCTCCTGTGCTAGCGGCACCCAAAGCTTTCCCTTGTCCATTTCCTTGATTCCATGTTGCAGCATCGGGCCATCCTTTTCAGACAAAATGTCCGGGCGCACATGAACCGTGTAGTCAGGATCTATTCCCACAATATTTATGTCATAAGCAGTGTGGTGAATTTTGCAAAGACTTAGACCATTAGTTACTGAAGTTGAAGAAGTCTCATCGCTATCAGGAGTTATGTGCGCAGCATCCAAAAGTCGGCCATGGCCGAGACGACAGATTGCACACTTTGTTTCATAGGCACTGATTACTCGAGCACGAAAAGCAGGTTGATGTAGTCGCTGCTTCATCATGCGTTCGGCATATCGTCTTTCAATCAAAGATTCTGACCGTGATGCTGTAGCTAGCGAAAGGTCAGGGGCGATAAGGCAATACCCCTGATCAGGATAATCGTTGATGATGAAAACTCTATATGGGACGTAGCGACCTGAATCTTGTTGCACAAACCAGATGAGTGGGAGTTGAAGCTCCATGGCTTTGCGCATCTTTGTGTTTTTGCCAGCGGTCCCACCTGATTGATAGTCATATCGCCAGAGCCCGCCTGATACTTCTTGGTCTTCGTACTTTCCTGACTTTGTTGTGTTAATGGAAAGTGTTGCTCGTAGCTCTTCACCGAGAGTCCAAGAAGCACCTGGATTCCAAATACCACCTTGCGAGTCGATCACTCGAATAGTTTGCCCCGCATATGTAAAGCTGCCGAGTTCAGCACGGGAAAGCATTCCATCGCCCTCGTTGGCTTTTGAAATGATCTTCTCGATCAAATCCTCACGAAGGACTTGCTCATCCTCTAGCGTCCACATGATCCGAGCTTAGAGAACTTCTAGGTTTTAAGGCAGTGCTTTACGCTCAAAATCCGTACAGACTTAATTCTAACTCTGTACACATAAAGCTAATTTAGAAATCATGCAATGTTAATGATCGGTCTCCAGCGAAATGCCTCCTGGAAGCCTTCTGACCTGGTTCCGGGGCTCCCGGATTCCATAGTCCAGGACTAATTCATGCTCGCTCTCATAATTTCGCTTAGGTCACCGTAATGAACGCCGTCAGCCATCAACTTCCATCCACTTGTGGTGGATTCGTCGGTGAGCCCCATTTCTCTTATCCAAGCTCGGTAAGGAATTGGTCCGTTGAAGCTTTGCATAAATTTCTTCATTTGCTGATAAATCCGCGCATCATTCAACATCCAATATGCAATGTGAAAGGTGTGCTCATTCGCCCATTCGGTACCTGATATAGGATCCTTGAATCTAGGACCAGCGCCAAACTTAGTCATTCCAACATCTTAACTACAGCGTGCAACATGCAAAAGAGCATCACTGATCCGATTTAGCATAAAGTCCATTGTTGTTGCCTACTCATTAAGGCAAAATAGGACCGTGCCTAAAACTCCCCTGTCAGACCTAGAGCAACTTGCCGATCAGTTGATTGAATACTGGCCGGGAGCTTGGTTTGCTCCGATGAACTATTCCGCGATATCTCATGTAGACAAAATCAAGAAAACCCTAGGGGTGGGTATGGATCTCCATGGCGGAGAGCAATCAGCCATATCGTCCTTAATTGAATTGCTGGGCAAAGAACAATTCATTGCACAACTTGGCGACCTAGTCGCGATGGCTAGAATTCGAAGTAACGCAACTTATGTCGCTCGACAGGAAAGGGCAGCTAAAGAGGCTGAAGATCGGGAGAGGCAAAGGCTTGCCGAAGTTGAAAGAATCCGACAGGTAGAAATCTCTGAGCAGAAGAAGCGTGAAGAGTTGGCGGCGCTGGCGAGGGCCGAAAGGGAAGCTCAAGAACAAGAGAGAGAGAAACTAAGACAAGTACTTTCGCTTGATGCAATTGCTTGGTTTCAAGACGACTACCTAACTGCGGACACCCATTTCCAATCTAAATACGGAACCTTTAACTTAGAAGACGAATATAAGCAGTTTCGCCGTGAATTCCTACGAGGATGGTTCGAGTCAAACGTACTACCCACCTCAACAAACCAAGTTCAACTTGCCGATGAGCAACTTGATGCGATCGGTGAGGTGCATGGCAATATTCAATTAATTGCCAGGGCAGGTAGTGGCAAGACCTCAACGGTCGTTTATAGGGCATTCTTTCTGATAAAACATTGTCGAGTTAAATCCTCAGAAATAATGATGCTTGCCTTCAACAGGCTGGCATCTATTGAAATCAGACGCCGTTTACTTTACTTGTTTGTTCCAAAGGCTGAAAATATTCTAAAAACTAAAGCTAGCGAAAAACTCGCAGCACAAAGAAAGGTAAAAACTGTAGATCGTGTCGCAATCGAGTCTGAAGCAATCGATGAAACGTCCACGGAGCTCAACGTGGAACTCCCGTTTGTTCTCACATTTCATGCGTTGGCTCGCGCAGTTGTTCAGCCTACGGGTGCCATTCTTCATGACGATGAAAGTAATAATGATAGGACGCTTAGTGCTTTAGTTCAAGAACTTGTTAACTGGGTATTGAAAGATCCAGCTAAAGGATTAGACATTAAGTCATTACTTCTTGCCCACTTTAAGAACGATTGGGAAAGGGTTGTTGATGAGCACTACAACCTTTCAAAAGAAGAAATTCTTGAGTGGCGTAGAAGTCTACCGAAACAGTCAATTGATGGCCGGTACTTCAAATCCACCGGAGAGAAGCTTATTGCTGACTTCTTATTCGAAAATTCTGTTGAGTATCTGTACGAACGCAATTTTTGGTGGGGAGGACAAAATTACAAGCCAGATTTCACCATCCTGAATTCTTCCAACAGTGGCACGGTGATTGAATACTTTGGATTAAGTGGGAATCCTTCTTACGATCGCCAGAAGGAAGAGAAGCAAAAGTTCTGGAGCCAGAAGCCTGAATGGTCGTTAGTCAGTCTTTATCCACATGACTTGGCTCGTGGAGGAGTGGATGGATTTAAAGAGACTTTGCGCTCGCACCTTAAACGCCATGGCGTGGCAATGCGGCCACTGAGTGAAGAAGAAATCTGGCAAAAGATAAAGGAGGAGGGAATTCTCCGCTATACAAAAGCCATTACTCAATTCATACTCAGGTGTCGCCAATTAGGTTGGGATGTGAAAGAGCTAGGTTTGCGTGCGGAAAAACACGATTCACTAAACGAGATTGAATCAAACTTCATTAAACAAGCGTCATATTTCTTTGGTCTCTATACGAATAAACTTGAAGAGCAGGGAGATACTGACTTTTCAAAGCTGCTTGCTGATGCTGCGGTCGCAATTTCATCAGGCAAGCACACATTTAATCGCGTTCCCGGCAATGGTGACTTCCGCGTACTCAAATACGTATTTGTTGATGAATTCCAGGACTTTAGTTATGCATTTGATTCGCTATTAAGAGCCGTCTTGATTGTAAATCCTTCTATTCAGCTATTTTGTGTAGGAGATGATTGGCAGGCAATTAATGGGTTTGCTGGTTCTGACTTGGAGTATTTCGAGTCCTTTGAGAATAGTTTCCCGAAATCTAAGATACTGAATCTATCTACTAACTACAGATCAGATAAGTATGTTGTCGAGTTTGGTAATCAGATAATGAGTGGTCACGGTGTTCCAGCCCAGGCTTCCCACTCGCGTCAAACCAGAATCTCTATCGCTTATTTAGACAAAATAAAGCCAACCCCTCATGAACAAGAAGTGCATAATGGCGATCTGGTTACCCCCGCGTTACTACGATTACTACAAGAAGAGTTAGAACAAAATCGAGATATTGTGATTCTTTCTCGCACCAACACAATTCCTTATTATGTTAGCCAGAATTCCTCTGACGTCAGTAGCAGGAAATTGGATGGGTATCTAACCCATCTTCGTTCATTCTTTGATGAAGATCTGGCTCGAAGAATTACAATTTCCACTTCTCACCGATATAAAGGTCGGGAGAAAATGACTGTCATTTTGCTAGATGCAATTCAACGAAGGTATCCCTTCATACATCCAGATTGGGTTTTTTCAAGAATATTGGGTTCAGACCTTAGTTCGGTAATGAATGAGGAGCGCCGCCTTCTCTATGTAGCGTCTACTCGCGCAATTGTGAAATTAATTGTTTTGACAGATCAAAAAGAGATAACTCCATTCCTCAATCTGCAAACTAACAAGGAGTTGATTCAAGAAATTAAGTGGGAAAACCTGGAAGGTCCCACTTCAGTGACAAAGCAAGTTCTGGTTCTGGTGGGTAAATCCACACAATCTCAAGGCGATGGGACTTTCCCACTTAGAGATCTACTTAAATCCAGTGGCTATGAATACATACCTGGGGTCTGGAGCCATTGGCGTAAAGCATATGTGGCCTCCAACTTTTCTATTGTTGAGCTCCGTGAAGAACTTTGGACCCAAAATGATGTGAGCATTAAGAAATCGGGGATTGAAGTGCGTCTAGTTATTAGTCCAAATGTTGAATTTGCAAGGTTCTCTATTACTGGTGACGAGTGGACACCCACTATTAACAAATTTGATTTGCTGCAGGCAGCGCTAGAGGAGCAACCGTGAAAAAATCTACAGTTGGTAGGTAATCTGCTCTAAGTCAGATGATTGCCTTTTTACTTCCAAGGGTTGCAAGCATCGATCCCCCACAAAACTGCAGAAAGGTCATCAATATTTAAGCAGTAGCTTCATCATAGAGATCTGCCCTCCTGGGGGTAAAAAGTCAGGGAGGTAAGACATTTGTTAGCAGTACGGTCATCAGTAGAAGCAGTAATGTCAGGAAGGTTGACTCATTTTCCACTTGGAAAAGGTCAAAACCCCGTCTATTATTTCTTAAAACAAGCTCAGATTGTCACTGTCCTATAACTCTTAATCACCGGGTCGGGGGTTCGAGTCCCTCGATAACCAGACTTTAAATTTCGATTATTGTGCTCAATGGTGATCGCCTTGACAGTTTTATTTCGAGCAACGCACAAGCAAAAGATTCTGTAGAATCTCCAGGTATGCCAGCCAGTGAGTTAGATCCTATTAAACGTTTTGATATAAAGCTGATTACTTTTCTTAACACAGTAAGTTTACCTGCCCTGAGAATCTCACTAGGAGTAATCTT
>SXGQ01627516.1_pt1 | contig 20258 bp, 11 predicted proteins | sample 3178371 | NCBI WGS metagenome assembly SXGQ01 (sample SAMN11356859, study PRJNA531348) | freshwater metagenome | isolation source: freshwater sample F1-20 | place: China: Fuxian Lake, Yuxi | collected 2017-12-25 | reverse complement strand
CTTCAAAATATTTTTAAAGAGCTGGCGTCTGATCTGGGGCTTCGCAAGCCGGATCAAGGTGATCTGTCACACTGGGCCCGGCAAGGTGTTTTTTTATTGAATGCATCGTTGACGGTCCGTGCCGGGGAACCGATGAGTCATGCCCAGATCGGTTGGGCGCGTTTCACCGATGCCACCATCCGCATACTGTCCGAGAAACGAGAACACCTGGTTTTTTTATTGTGGGGAAAATTTGCACAGGAGAAAGCAGCGTTGATACACGAAAATAAACACCTGATATTGAGGGCTGCTCACCCTTCTCCGCTGTCGGCCCACAATGGTTTCTTGGGTAGTCGGCCCTTTTCTCAAACGAATGCCTACCTTGTCAACCATAAGATCGACCCCATTGATTGGAGCGTATGAAAAATTTCTTTCGTGATCTGTTTTGTCGAGTGATGGCCCTGTGGGCCTTGCTGAGTTTCGCACTTAGTTTTTTGATCATCCTTTTTCCTTCGTTGCTCTGTGGTTTGATTCCACAGCCGAGGGGACAGGCTTGGTTCATTCGGATTGCCCGGGGTTGGATGCGGATCTGGTTGCCGCTGGTGGGTTGTCCGCCGCATATCCTCGGGGAGCAGCACTTCCAACGCGGAAAGGCATACATAGTTGTTTGTAATCACAATTCCCTGATGGATCCGCCGATGTCATCGCCTTTTATACCCGGACCGAACAAGACGATTGCCAAGTCCAGTTTTACCAAGGTGCCGCTGTTTGGTTGGTATTATCGGATGGGCGGTGTAATGGTCGATCGCAGTAGCGAGTCTAGTCGAAGAAGAAGCATTGAGAATATGCGGGCGGTCTTAACGCGTGGCCTGCACATGTGCATTTATCCGGAAGGCACCCGCAACCGGACCGATCAGCCGCTGAAATCTTTTTATGATGGAGCTTTCAAACTGGCCATCGAATCGGGTCATTCGGTCATACCGGCAGTGATCTTTTACACCAAAACCATTTTGCCGCCACATCGTTTTCTGTATTTTGTCCCCCACCCCATTGTACTGGAATTCCTGGAACCGGTTTCTCCGGCGGGAGAAACGGTCGAATCGCTAAAAGCAAAAATCTTTCAGATCATGTGGGAACGGTATGAAAACGGACCCTCTAGAAATTCGTGAAGAAGCGGGTACGATTGATCCGCAGATCTTGAAGCATGGAGGCTTTGGGACTGATTGTAAAGTTGAAGGACCGGAATAATCCCACCGGTGTAACATTGATGGATAGTTGCCAACAATGCATCTCCCGGTTGATGCTCATCTGAAAGGTTTGAAGTTTAGCGGAGCTGATGTCATAAAACCCATTGGCGGATACGTTCCATTTGGGGGTCAGGTTGAAACTGCCGCTGAAATTGAGGTTGGAATTGATCTCGGTGGCATAGCCGGAGTAATCAGGTTTGATACGGTTGCTGAAACTCAGGGAGTACCCGAAACTGAGTTGCCAGGGAATATTGAAATCCACGAATTGTCCGGGGTTCTGCTGCATGAATTCCATCAGCTGTTGTTGTTGGCCGCGCAGGTTCGGATCCTGCATCATTTGTTCCACTTGTTGGGAACGTTTCTGTTCTTTCTTTTCATCCTTGGGTTTGCTTCGGAAGGACGTACTCATGGCGATGCTGCCGTAGGTGAGCCGGCCCAATTTGAACTTTCCACCTTGCCATGCATACCGATCGATCGGAAATCCACGTTCGTTGGTCTGATACGGATCCAATACGCTGTTGGCCGTAATACTGATCTTGTCGAACAACGTGGTACGCAAGTATAGATTGATCGGATCCAGTCTCATGGAATCCCGCAGAAAATTATACCCGGTGGTGAAGCCAAAGCCGTCGATCAGTTTGACCTTTTTGATGGCTTGTTCGCCGGTGTCTTTGCGGGAACGCCATTTCATTTCGAGGTTGTTGTCGAATTGGAAACCGAGGCCACCGGTACGCCCCTCCGAAAAGCCTGAGTAGAGGGCGCCTTCGAACAGACTGAATCGTCCCGTTACGCCCGGAAAAATCGTATCGGTATAAAAATATTTTTGGGATAGGTCGGGGCGGTAGTTCAAACTGACCGTAGGACGGACCACATGTCGAAGGGCCATCACCCTTGATTTCTTGAATGAATAGGTGCCGAACAGGGCCGTGTTGAATCCCAGCGAGAACGTGGTTTGGTGATCTTGAAAGAAGCCTTTGGTAATGGTGGTGTCTACTTTTTGCTGAGCGGTATTCCAGGTTCGACGGAATTGTTGGGCGATCCACACTTGAGAATAGCTCACGGTGGGGGAAATGATCAGGGCTCCATTTAAGACCGGTGGCAGGGCCAGGGTTATGGGAAAATTGTGTTGTGCACCCCATTGCAGGGTATCGATGAGTCGCCGGATGCTAAAGGCCGAATCATAAAAGGAAAATTGGTTGCGGATATTTCCATTGTAACCCACCCCCAACTTCTCGTACCATTTGGCGGTTCCTACGCCTTCTTTCTTTTGAAAAGGATACAGGGTATTGACGGTAAAACCTACGTCGGGTAAACTAACATTCACCAAGCGGGTCCGGTTGTTCTGGTTGTGGTTGGCACTCACGGTGAGGTTGTAAGGTTTCCCGGTCCAGGATTTGGAATACGTGATGGATGATCCCAATTGGTTCTGGAAATTGAGTTGGGTGTTATTGGGGATCAGTTGATTGAATTGAGTGGATCCGGCATTGACGCTGGCGGAAAAACTGGTTCCGGGCCGCGCGCGGCTGTCGACGTTATGTGACCAGGTCAGAAAAAAACTTTTATTCTTGAGATAATCCGGATCACCCTTGAAATTCAGTTTGGTGGTTTGAACGCTGAGGTTCAGGTTGCCGCTGTAACGATAGCGTTTGCGGTAGGTGGGATTGAAATTGACGGACCAACCACCGTAGGAATAGATATTTCCAAAGACCTTGGCGTCCCAGTATTCATTCAGGACTTTGTAATAACCGAGTCCCTCCAGCCCCAACCCCCAACGTTCGTTGTTGGCAAATTGTGGGGGCAGGAATCCCGAGTGACGGCCTTGGCTAAGCGGATAAAAGCCAAAGGGTAGATAGATCGGCACCGGGACGCCTTCGAATTCGGGATGGGCCGGACCGGATACGGCCAATTTTTGATTGACCACTTTCATCTTGGGCGTCACGAAGGCAAAATGCGGTTCATCGAGCAAACAGGTAGTGAACCGGGCCTTTTGAATGAAAGTGGTATTATCGTTCACTTTCTTGGCCAGCTCGCCGATAACCAGGATCTCCCCTTGTTGAGAATAGGTGTTTTTGGTGAGGCCAACCTGGGTTTGAAAATTATAGAGGATGGTATCGCTGGAGAATTCCGACTCCCCGCTCTTGAATTGGGCTGATTCGATGACCTGTCCCCCGCTATCCTTGCGATTCGTGGCGATCACCAGCTGACGGTCTTGATCCAGTTCTACTTTGGGGGCGGTGAGAGTGATATCCTGATAGTTGGTTTGCGTTTTTCCGTACAGTATGATCCGTTTGGTGGCTACCAGGATCACGGCCGAATCGGCCGCTTGATATTTGAGTGGAGCCTCCAAGGTGTCTTTGGAGAGACGGAGTGAGAAAGTATCCGACTTGGCTTTGGGGGCTGTGGTATCGGTCGTAACGGTTGTCTGCCGTACGTTCTGAATGGCCGGTTCGGATGCAGCCGAGTCGTTTCGAGCTGTTAAGGGCCTGCGAAAATTGGGGTTTTGAGTTGCGGCCATCAGGGGGAATAGCAGGCTGCAGGTTAGCAGAACCCCCATGATTTTCAACAACTCACGCCGAAAAAATGTAGATTCGCAGTCGGTAAACATCTCGTCGACAAAAGTAAATGAATTGTGCTTGGGGGACGTTTGAACGCACCCAACAATTTGTGAATTTTGCCGAGAAGCGACATCCAACACCTGAAAAACTTGAAACATGACGTTTCGACTCCTTTTCCTCATGGTCCTCTTGGCTGCCGGTATCTCCTTCACCTCTTTTCGGTCCGAGGGCGACTCGCAGCCGACAGCTACTTCCAAATTACTGCGTACCATCATCATTGATCCCGGCCATGGCGGACAAGATGTGGGTGCCCGGGGTGATTTTTCGACCGAAAAAGAGATTTGTCTGGATGTTTCGCTGAAGCTGGGGAAAATGATCCAGGAGAAATATCCCGATGTTCGTTTACTATACACCCGCACGGAGGATGTGTATCCTACCCTCTACGAACGGGCTGATTTTGCCAACAACAATAAAGGCGACCTGTTCATTTGTGTGCACGTGAACTCGGCTCGCGACCAAGTGAAACGTGAACTCATCGGGTACAAAACCGTAACGAGTTATGTGGGCAAGGGAAGCAAACGGAAAAAGGTCACCCGAAAAGTTCCGCAATACAAAACCACCCGAATTCCTAGTCCGGCCAAAGGAACGGAAACCTACATCTGGGGAGCCAATAAAAGTGAGGCCAAGGAAGTGGCGGTGCGGGAAAATGCTCCGATGATGCAGGAGGAAAACTATCAGTCCTTCTACGGAAACGTCGATCCCAGTTCACCTGAATTCGTGGCCTTGGCTTTGCTCAAGACCAAACAGTATTTCATGCGCAGTGCCACGTTTGCCGGTCTTATTCAGGATGAGTTCGTCAAGGTTGGTCGGGTAGATCGGGACGTGCGTCAACGTCCGGTTCCCATTTGGGTACTACAAGCCACTGCCATGCCCAGTGTCCTGATCGAGACCGGTTTCATCTCCAACCCCGAGGAAGAAGCGTACCTGAACAGTGAAGTGGGACAAAACGAATTGAGTGCCTGTGTGCTTCGGGCATTGGGCAACTACCTAAATTGGCTGGAGCAGCGTAACTCGGAAGAGACCGCGCCCACTCAAACGCGCGTACAGACCGTGCCCGCTCCGGTACAGACCCGCCGCTTTTTAGAATACATCGAGGCCCGTGAGCAAGCCCGGTGGAGCGGGAAATGACGGACATTTTCCTCCCCCATCGAAATCGATTACCTTTACCACCCAATTCCAATACATGTCGATTTCGAACGAAACCAAAGTAGGGATTCTGACCCTGATCGCACTCGCCCTGCTCTTTATCGGTTTTAATTACTTGAAGGGAAAAGACGTTTTCCAAAAGCAGTTCCTGGTGCACATGGTGTTCAAGGAGTTGGGTACGTTAGAAAAATCCAACGAGGCAAAGATCAACGGCTTGTCTGTTGGTACGGTTTACGCCAAAAAAGAATTGGACAAAGACGTCAGTGCTATTGTGGTGACCATCAACCTCACCCGTGACATCAACATTCCGAAAAATTCAGTCGCCTACATCGCCTCGGAATTGGTGGGATCCTCTTTTATTGTGATCGAACGTGGCAACTCCTCCGAGATGATCCAACCCGGCGACACCCTGGCCACTCGGATAGAGACGGGTTTGTTGGGTGATGTGAAAGCTCAGCTAAATCCAACGGTCGCCAAAGTACAAGAGGTGTTGGAGGCTTTGCAGTTGAGCCTTGCCAACATCAATGCCACGTTGAATCCGGCCACCCGGGCCGACCTGCAAGCCAGTATCGCCAACTTGAAATCCACTACTGCCGGTATCGCTTCGATGATGGACCCGCAAACAGGAAGCTTGGCCCGAACGTTGAATAATGTGGAGCAGATCACCCAAAACCTTCGCAACAACAACGACCGCATCGCCAGTACTTTGAGCAATGCCCAACAAGCCACTGAAAAATTAGCCAAGCTGGATCTGCAGTCTTCATTGGACTCCCTGTCCCTTACCCTATCGGAGGTTCGCCAAACGCTTCAAAAACTCACCTCGCCGCAGGGAAGCTTGGGTGCGCTGACATCTGACAAAGCCCTTTATAACAAATTAAATGATGCGGTGCTGAGTGCTGAGATCCTGTTAGATGATCTGCGAACGCACCCTAAACGATACGTTAACCTTTCCGTGTTTGGTAAGAAAGACAAAACCGGTCCGCTAACTTCGCCTGCACAGAAGGGTCAAAAGCCCGCTGACACGCCCCGATGATCCGCTGGTATACGGTACTGCTCACGTTGTTTTTATGGACGACCGGTTCTTGCCTTTTGGCCCAAGGCAAATTACCACCTCGTGCCGACACCCTCTCGATTGCCCCACCGGACACCACCAAGCCTTTGGTCATTCGAAACGCCCAGCGTTTGACCTTCCAAAAAAAGGATAGCCTCGATCTGCAGATCGCCGTGGGATCGGTTGAGCTCCAGCAGGGTACTTCACTTTTTTATTGCGACAGCTGTGTCTTGAACCAAGGGCAGAACACCTTCGAGGCCTGGGGCAACGTTCGGTTGATCGAAAAAGACACCACCGACATACAAGCTCGGCATCTCCTCTATCAAATTGACCGGCGGATCGCTTTTCTGGATGGCAATGTTCGGTTGAGTGACGGAAAAGGGAAATTACAGACCCCTTCGCTGGAATATGACCTGAATACGGATGTAGGGATTTACCGCAGCGGGGGTACGGTGCAAAATGGAAAAACAACTCTTACCAGTAAAGGAGGGTATTACTATGCGGCCCTGCGGGATATCTATTTTGTTCGGGAGGTGCGGCTAAAAGATCCCGGGTATCAGATCAAAACGGATTCCTTGCTCTACAATGTAGATTCCAGAATAACTCGCTTCGTATCGGAGACGGAGATTCGGGACAGCAGCGGTCGGATCGTTCAAACAAGGGAAGGCTTTTATGATATGTCCAGCGGGAAAGCCGCGTTTGGAAAAAGACCGGTCATTCGGGATGGGAAGACCCGTATCATAGGCAATGCCATCCGTTTCGACGACGCCACCGGCGTGTCCGAAGCGGATGGTTCCGTAGAGGTCATTGATTCGGCCCAGGGCACCAAATTATTGGCCGGACGGGTCGTTCGTAACCGAAAAGAGAATACGGTGATCAGTACCGATCATCCGGTTCTGATCGTGGAGCAAGGAAAGGATTCGGTGTTCATCACTGCCGATACGTTATTCTCCGGTCCCCTACCCCAAAAACTCCGATTGGATTCCGCCACCACCAAGAAGGGCGACAGTAGCCTGCGCTTTTTCAAGGCCTATCGTCAGGTTAAGATCTTTACGGATTCTTTGCAAGCGGTTTGCGATAGTCTGTTTTACAGTTATGAGGATTCCGTGTTTCGGTTGTACCAGGATCCGATCGTATGGTCGGGCGACAGTCAGATCACGGGCGATACCATCATCCTGAGGACACGGAACAAGAAAGCAGAGAAACTGGATGTTTTTGAAAATAGCCTGTTGGTGCAACGACTGGATCCGGAAGTTTACAATCAGATCAAATCCATTCGCATGGCGGCCTTTTTGACCAATGGTGGCATGGACTCCCTTCAGGCACGGTCGTATTCGGAATGCATTTATTTTATCCGGGATGATGACAGCGCGTACGTGGGTATCAATGAGTCCGCCGCCGATCGATTGGACATATACTTTCAAGGGGGTGGTTTAGACCGGGTGGTCTTCCGGTCCGAGGTTTCCGGAACGGTCTGGCCCCTGCGGGAGAAAAATCCCGCCAACATGCGCTTACCTGGTTTTCGCTGGTTGGAAGGTCAACGGCCCAACAGCCGTTTTGCCATACTGAGGGTAAAAAATTGATTACTAATTTCTTGTAGCTTTTTTTTACAGCCGCAGAGCTTATCCACATTTTTTAGATATGTGTTTCTAAATCAGGCTCTTTCCCTATTTTAGTACCACGTTAACAATTGTTTAGGTCATTCAGACCTTTTCATTGTTTGCCACCAAATTTTTAAACAAAATGCTATGAGAAAATTTCGCTTCGTTTTAGCGATGCTTTCCCTGTTTTTGCTTTGGTCGCCTGCCACTGAGGCCCAGATGAAAACAATTACGGGAACAATCCTCGCTGAGGAAAATCAATCGCCGCTTGCGGGTGTCACCATCAAAGTGAAAGGCTCCCGCCGGGTAGCCCAAACCGATGCCAATGGTAAATTCAGTATCCAGGCGGCCGATGGGGAAACCTTGCAGATCTCTTATGTTGGTTACACGACGCAGGACGTCAAAGTCAGTAGTTCCAACATAGGCGTCAAGTTGAAGACATCGGATAACACCATGGGCGAGGTGGTTGTCACCGCCATGGATATCAAACGAAATCCACGTTCGATGGGGTATTCTACCCAAACATTAAAGGGTGAAGAAATCCAAGAAACACAACGCGAGAATTTTTTGAACGGATTGCAAGGTCGGGTTGCGGGTCTGACATTAGATCCCACATCTGGAATTGCTGGTGCATCCTCTTCAGTGGTACTACGTGGTTTTAATTCACTCTCCCTGAGCAACCAGCCCTTGTACGTTGTTGATGGAGTGGTGATGGATAATTCAACATTGAATGAAACCTCTACTGGCGGGTCAACAAATGGATTAGCATCCGACCGCTCGAATCGGGCTTCTGACTACCAAAACCGAATTGCGGACATCAATCCCAGTGACATTGAAAGTATAACTGTCTTAAAAGGGCCTGAAGCAACCGCTCTTTACGGGTCACAAGCCAGCTCGGGAGCCATAATCATTACGACCAGAAAGGCCAAGACAAATAAATTTGGGCTTCAATATGATAACAGTTTCCGTTTTCAGGAAGTAACCCGTTTCCCAGAAGTTTTAGAAACTTACAGCCCCGGACTGAACAGTGTAAGCAGCACACGATTTGCTCGGTTTGGGCCTGCTTATCCTTCCGGCACAACCCTTTACGATAATATCGATAATTTCTTCCGTACCGGTACTGCCCAAACGCACAACTTAGGGATGGATTTTGGCATAGGCGAATCTAAATTCAGAGCTTCCGGAAGCTTCTTTGATCAAAAGGGTGTTGTCCCCAACAACGACTTTCGACGTTACAACGCGCGGATTTCCAACACTACAAAATTCCTTAAAGGTAAATTGGAGATTTCACCTTCTGTTGCTTACACACAATCCATAAATAATAAAGTTCTACGTTCTGGTGGTGGATTTTTGCTGGGCTTATTGATTTGGCCACAAACAAATGACATCAGAAAGTTTGAAAACGATCAGCTTGGTGACAAATTGGATCTTTTCGACAACACCTCTACTAATGCGGAATATGACAACCCGCTCTGGAATGTAAATAATAACTCCGGGCGGGATGAGAATACACGTCTTACTTACTCATTAGGCGTCAATTTAAATCCTGTTAAGTGGCTGTCCTTAAGTGGTCGATTTGGCTATGACACCTACGACCAGAGCGGCTTTTTATTTTTCCATCCTCAATCCTTTTATGTTTCTTCTAGTTTAGGCGGTTCGCTAGATAATTACTGGAGAAAATATACTGGTTACAATCATACTATAACAGCTACTGTAAAAAAAGATCTTTCCAAGAACCTTAGCCTGCGCGTTATGGGAGGTACTATGTGGCAAGATTACACCACAAAAATGTGGGCTGTTTATGGAGAAAATATTGTGGATTCTGTGGGTGGTTTGGCGAATCTTGCTGGAGGCAATGGTAAAATGTATAAAAATGGAGCCATCATTTCCAACCGTGATCTTCAAACCATCTTAGGTGATTTTATGGATTCTACTGTGACTCGTGAAAGCACGCGTAAACGCCTGAATAGAAATAAATTTGGAGAATACAACTATGTAACCTTAAGACAATTAGCCTATTTTGGAGAAGTTGCATTCAGCTATAAAAATTATTTATTCCTTAATTATACGCATCGTTTTGAGCAGGCCTCTACACTCGCTGCTAGTAATAGAAATTATAATTATCCAGGAGTTAGTCTAAGCGCGATCATCAGCGATATGATACCATCCTTGAAGAAAAATTCACTCATTAACTATTGGAAGGTCCGAACATCTCGAGCTACTACTGCAAGATTAAATAGCCCCTACTCCACCCAATCCGTTTTTGTTGATAATTTGGGTAGTGGTGGTGGATACTCGTGGGGCTTTACCAACAGCAACGAAGGGGTTCGGCCGGAAGAGCAAAACACCTATGAATTGGGCACCGAGGTGCGCATGTTCAATAACCGCTTTTCAGTTGATTTAACCTATTACAACACGATGAATGAAGGTCAAATTATTGAAAACTATCGTTTGAGTTATGCAACCGGCTATGTTTTAAATACTCAAAATGCGGGATACACTCGAAATAAGGGTGTTGAAATCGTGGTAAATTACGCTGTACTCAAAAAGAAGGATTTCAGTTGGGACATGACATTCAACTTCAACCGAATGAGAAATAAGGTTGAGAAGTTGCCCGAAGGAACCTCAGAATACTACATCGCCGATACTTGGCTATACGGCGCGGCAAGGGGCGGAATCATGAAAGGAAAACCAACTACTACCATCACTGGTAATAGTTACCAAAGAAACAATGCGGGACAGATACTCATCGATCCAGCAACTGGTCTGCCCATCCGCAATACGGCGTATAGCATTATTGGAGACCGGAATCCAGATTTTACATGTGGTTGGACCAACAACATCAGGTTCAAAAGATGGAAACTAAGTATGCTGTGGGATACAAAAGTTGGAGGCGACATCTATAATGGCACGAATCTTTTCATGACTATCAATGGCTTAAGTATGAAAACGGAAGATCGATATACACCGCGGGTCGTTGCCGGAGTGCTGAGAAATGGATTGGAAAATACGGCCACTCCAACTGTTAATACAATATCCGTAATTCCTGCCTTTAATAATACCTATTACACGGGGATGTCCGAGGAAGAGTTTGTAGAGCGAGATGTGAATTTTTTGCGGCTTCGTGACATTACACTGAGCTACACCTTTAAAAAAGATTTTATAAAAGGGTTTAAAGGAATTAGTGCGTTCGTTACTGGAAATGATCTTGTGTTGCTTACGAACTATAGTGGTGCAGATCCCTCTGTCAACGGAAACACAGCTGCCGGAAGAGGTGTTGGAGCATTTGGCTTTGACTATGGCACACTGTCTGCTCCGCTTCAATTAAATGTTGGTATAAGAGCATCCTTCTAACACATAAATCGTTAAATAATGAAACCTTTTTTTATGAAAATTACAAGTTTGCTCAGTGTAGTAGTGCTTTTACTCTCGAGCGGCTGTACTAAAAAAATCGATGAGGCATACCTCAATCCTAATGCTTTGCTTAAACAACCGGTTGAGCAAATCCTGCCAGGAGTGATTTCTAATATGGCAATTAGTGCCTCAGCAAATGGCAATCTTTTTGGACCCATGAATGACGGTCGTTTGGTAGGATCTTATATTCAGTTTTGGGCTTCAAATGGAACACTAAATCAATCCGACCGAATGGGCGGTGCAACAGGAATAAGTGACAACCTTGGCAGTATTTGGGGAATGCACTATTACGGGCAAGGACAAAACATTAGCAGTATCATTGAATGGGGCACAGAAGAAAAAAAATGGGATTATGTGGGCGTGGCTCAAGCGATACGTGCCTGGGGTTGGCTTACCTTAACAGATATGCACGATGATATTATTTTGAAAGAAGCATTTCGTAGAGAATTGCTCGTATTCAAATACGATACTCAAGAAGAAGTGTATCAAGAGGTTAAGAAGCTTTGCTACGAGGCATTGTCCAATTTAAACAAAACCGGAGATGGAGTAAATCCAGCCAATCTAGCCATCAGTGATGCCTGGGGCAATGGTGGTGACATGAACAAATGGAAACGCTTTGTATATGGGATTTTGGCCCGTGTGAGTCATCGCATCACAAATAAGGCCTTCTACAACCCGGATGATGTTGTTCGGTATTGTGATTCATCTATTCAGTTCAATAACGAAAATACCAACGTAAAATTTTCAGCTGCTGGTGGATATGGCACTTTCAATTTTATGGGCATTCGACGTTTGGGTACCGGGGGTACGGATAATACCGCTTCGCAAACACACCGGCAAACAAAATTCATTGCCGATCTGATGTCCGGTTTAAACTCACAGTTTCCGACATCTAACATTGATCCACGTGCTTGGTACATAATTCGTGAAAATGCCAATAATACATTCAAGGGGTTACGCCCCACCAAAGGCATTGAATCCACTCTCTTAACAGCAGATCAACCTCAATCATTCTGGGGTACCCCTTGTGCTGGATCTGCCAGTGGAACAACAGACGCAAACTGTCGCTACATTTTCACCAATGCCGCTACCTATCCAGTAATGACGGCAAGTGAAATTCAGTTCATCAAATCGGAGGCATTGCTTCGGAAAGGTGATCGGGCAAATGCTTTAGCTGCTTACCGAAAAGGCATTGAATTGAGTTTTGATTTACTTCGTACGGTGTATGAAGCGAACGTTCCTGTTGCCAGAAGAATCACCGATGCCTCCCGCGATGCTTATTTAAATAACCCAATAAACGTTCCCTCAGCATCCAGCCTGACCCTCTCTCATATCATGCTGCAAAAATTTATATCAATGTATGCATGGGGTGTTGTTGAAACTTGGGTAGATATGCGCCGTTTTCATTACATCGATTTAGATCCGGTTACCGGACAGCAAGTTTACCGTGATTTTGTCCCTCCCAGTGGCACAGATCTTTTTCCGGATAACTTTAATAAATTGGTTCAACGTGCTAGACCACGATTCAACTCGGAATACTTATACAATATCGCCGAGTTAAGCCGAATCGGCGCCTTAGCGTTGGATTATCACACAAAAGAATGCTGGTTCACTAAACCTTAAAACCGAAATAATTTTATATGCGACATTCAACTTTAAAATTTTCTGTTGCTCTTTACGCCCCAATCTTTTGCATTCTTTTGGCTTTGACTTCTTGTACAAAGACATTTGATGATAAAACTCCCGGGGATTTAGGCTTTACAAAAGGGAGTAGCTTTCAATTGGCTATCGCCACTGTAGGTGCTTCCAGAAATTACATCTATGTAGATGGGGCCCCACAAAACGGAGCTGCACTAAGCACGGGTAACGTCTTTCCCGGTGGTTTAGGAAACTATGGTTTCAGCGTATTGGCCGGGTTGCGTACTTTTTTATTGCGAGATACCCTAACGGCCACTACACAGGCACAACTAAGCTTTGCAAATGTTGTGGACGTCAATAAAAACTATACGATTTTTGCCTTTGATACCATCACCTCCGTAAAGCAAAAAACCGTAGAAACTCAGATTAGTATTCCATCTGATACTGTCGCTAGGCTTCGCTTTGCTAATTTCATATATCATCCAAATACAATGCCTGCGGTTGATGTATTTTCACTTTCACAAAATGCAAATCTTTTTACAAATGTCAACATAACAGATGTGACAGGATTTGTCAGATATCCGTCTCTATTGCCCGTTGACACACTCTACGTGCGTGAAACAGGCACAACAAATGTACTGGCAAAAGTTTCCGTAAGCAGTTTAACTCCAAAGCGCAGCTACACTGTTTTGTATCGCGGATCTGGCAGAGCTGCTGGATTGAAGACCGCCTCTTTATTCACTAATTGGTGATTCAATCGTAAATATTTAGGCCACTTCGGTGGCCTTTTTTTATGCCCTCCCGGATCAACTAAAGAAGAGATAGGCTAGTCCAATGGAGGTCAGAATACCCACCAGGTCCGCCAGCAACATTGCCCCGATCGAATAGCGGGTATTTTTGATGCCCACCGATCCAAAATAAACGGCTACGATGTAAAAAGTAGTGTCGGAAGATCCTTGCAGGATACAGGCCAACCGGCCGGCAAAGGAATCGGGACCAAAGTTCTTCATTGTATCCGCCATGAGTCCCCTCGCCGCCCCCCCGCTAAACGGTTTGACCAGGGCCGTGGGCAATCCGTCCACAAAGCGCGTATCCGCTCCCAAGGCCGAAAAAAAGACCTTCATGCCATCGATCACGGCATCAAAACTGCCGCTGACCCGCAGCATGCTCACTGCCACCAGCATCCCTACCAAATAAGGAATGATCCGAACGGCGGTCTCAAATCCTCCTTTAGCTCCTTCCACAAAGGCCGAAAAAAGATCGATGCGTTTATATACCCCACCGAGCACGATCAGAAAAATGATCAGCAACAGCAGCCCATTACCCATTAGTGCGGATACCGACTCCAGATCCGGTCGGGCTAAATTGGCCAAAAAAATGACCAATCCAGCAATCAACATGGATGCGATCCCAATCCATAAAAACAAAACCGGTTGAAACAAACGGATGCCTTGCTTCCAGGAGACGATGAACAAAGCCGCCAAGGTGGCCATATAGGTCGCGATCATGCAGGGAATGAATATATCAGTGGGATTGGCGGCACCCAGTCCGGTTCGCATGGCAATGATGGTGACGGGGATCAAAGTCAAGCCCGACGCATGTAAACACAAGAAAAGAATCTGGGCATTGGAGGCGCGATCAGCCACCGGATTCAAGGTTTGCAGGCTTTCCATCGCTTTGAGCCCAAATGGTGTGGCGGCATTGTCGAGTCCGAGTAAATTGGCGGAAAAATTCATCATCATGTGTCCGTGTGCCGGGTGACCGGCCGGCACCTCCGGAAAGATCCGGGTAAAGAAGGGGGCAATCAGCCTCGATAAGAACCGAACCCCGCCGGCTTTTTCCGCGATCTGCATGAGTCCCATAAAAAGCGTCATCACTCCAATTAGACCAAGACAAAGATTGACCGCATCCTTACAGGTTTCCAGGATCCCATTCACCGACTGCGGACGCATCGCTACTACCAACTCCCCCTCCCGTTTATAGGTCAATTTCCCCTCCGTATAACGGCTATCGGTGGTGAGTCCGGCTACCACCGACCCCGGCGCCTCCGACCAGCGGATCTCCCCTACTTTGGTCGAGTCGCCTGCTTTACCGATCACCAGTTGGGAAAAGATCGCCTTCTCAGACGGATAGCGAACGAATTGATACGTGGCCACGAGCAGGGCAATCAGAATGAAGGCAGACCAAAGACGAGAGAGTGCCATAGGCTAGTTTGAAGAGTTTGAGGAGTTTGGAAGGTTCGGGTAGTTCGAATTTAGGGATTATTGAGGATGGTATTTGAGGATTATATTTGCGCCTGCATATACTTTTAAATTCTTCAATCCAGCTCCCCGAAGGGTAGCGATCAAACTTTATCAATGGCATTACAAGCAGGCATCGTCGGTTTACCCAATGTGGGAAAATCTACCCTCTTCAACGCGGTCAGCAACAGTGCCAAGGCGCAGGCTAGTAATTACCGTTTCTGTACCATTGATCCTAATGTGGGACTGGTCGATGTACCCGATCCCCGCCTTCAAAAATTGGCCGAATTGGTCAATCCCCAACGGGTCGTTCCGACCCAGATCGAAATCGTCGACATCGCCGGTTTGGTTCGCGGCGCCAGCAAAGGAGAAGGACTGGGTAATAAGTTCCTGGCCAATATCCGAGAAGTCGATGCCATCATCCACGTGATTCGTTGCTTCGAAGACGAGAACATCCTGCGGGAAGAAGGTGCCATCAACCCCGTGGGCGATAAGGAGATCATCGAGACCGAATTACAACTGAAAGACCTGGAAAGCGTCGAAAAAAAGGTTCAGCGGACCGAAAAATTGGCCAAAACCGACCCCAAAGCCAAAGCCGAATTGGATATCCTGAAACGCTGCCAGACACACCTCGAGCAGGGAAAAAATATCCGAACCCTAACGCTTACAAAAGAAGATCGCCCAGCCATCGCCGACCTGTTCCTACTCTCCGAAAAACCTGTGCTCTACGTGGCCAATGTAGACGAAGCGTCCATGCACACCGGAAATAAATATTCCGATAACCTGGCACAAGTTGCTAAAAGCGAAGGAGCTGAAATGATCGTTATGAACAATAATATTGAGGCCCAGATCGCCGAGATGGAGAGTATAGAGGATAAGCAGCTGTTCATGGAAGAGTATCGGATGAAAGCGCCGGCACTGGACCGACTCATTCACTCTGCCTACGAACTCCTGAAATTATATACCTATTTCACGGCCGGCGTACAGGAAGTCAGGGCCTGGACCATCCAGCAGGGCTGGAAAGCTCCCCAGGCAGCCGGTGTGATCCATACCGACTTTGAGAAAGGTTTCATCAAAGCGGAAGTGATCGGATACGACGACTATGTACATTATGGATCCGAGTCGGCCTGTCGCGAAGCCGGTAAACTACGGATCGAGGGGAAAGAATACGTCGTGAAAGATGGAGACGTGATGCATTTCAGGTTCAACGTCTGATCAAAACAGTGCGGTGACCCCTGCCCGGCCCAGGTTTACTACTCGGGAAGAACCGGCTTTTCTGCCGTCGTATTGGATCGTCAGTTCCAGATTGTTGATAAGACGCTTGGTAAATCCAAGCGACCAAACCCAGTTGGCTCCGGGTAGCAATCCCTCCAGCATCATAAAGCTCACGGCCGTGTTCGAAGGGTGCGGGTAATCGATGGACTGAAAATTCAGCCGACCCGTGAGGCTGCTGCGCTGCCAACGATTCCACCGACTTTCCATCTGTATAGAATGCGACACCGACCGTTCGCCACCAAAAGAGGGCTGATTTTTCTTTTGACTGAACTTATAGGAAGTGGTTACCCGCAGCTTGGTCGTCTGTACATAATTCAAGGCGGGTTCCAGCGAGTAAAAGCGGATGTTGTAATTGCGGTTGGCAAATTGTGGGGTGAAAAGTCCCTGCGCTCCGGTCTTCCCCATCAACTGGATGGCGATCGAACGATTCAGGTTCCACCGTGCTTTGGTTTGCCATTCTTCCAGCAATCGGCTTTCATATCCATAAGTCAGGAGTGCCTTGCCTGCGTTTCGGTAGTAGATCAGGTCAACCCCGGCCACGGCGCTGAAGCGGTTATAGGTCAGGGTGTGGGTCCAACCGGACTGCTGGTTAATCAAAGACGTATCATTGATCGGCTTTCCCAGCGGGTTTTTTAATGGACTACCACCGGCAATCTGTTTTTGGCTCATCAGTAGAGATGAATTGAATCCCCAGCGAGCCAGGAACTTTCGAAAACCGAGGAGGGTTTCACCTTGCCAGAAGTTACGGGGACTCACCTCTAATCGATAGTTGAAATTATTGTAGTTGGCCTTGACGAATTGGTTGGTGGGAGTAAAAATCCGGATGAATTTGGCCTGGTCGGGGAATACGGCCCGCTCAAATTCATTCAGCTGCTGGATGCCGTCGTTGTTGTAATCGATCCAAGCATACTCGCCTTGTCCGGCCGGTACTTCGAAGTAGGAAAAGTCCCGGCGTTGTTCTTGTCCGGTACCCGCCTCAAAAAGTGCGTTCCCTTGTAGCAGTCCCTTCCACTCCTTGAATACATATTCCATTCGGCCCAGGAAGGAAGATTCATTTTTTTGACGGGATACTTGTGCGTTTATGACTTGTAAGCGACGGAGGTTGAGGTTAGCGTACAGTTGACGACGGGGACTTCGCTCGAGGCTGAGCTGTAGATTTCCGTTGAGGCTGCGATCGGCCATTTTCCAGTCTTTTCCGACGGCCCCCCGATCGGCCCGGGTGAAGAAATTGAGGCTCCAACGATTCTTCCATTGATCGGGTGCCCGCCAATAGGCCGTCCACACATCAAAATGAAAAGAGTTGAATTGAATGGTGTCGGCCAGACGGTCCATGACCTGATTTCTCTCGAGTTGATAATTCACGCCCAGCCGGGTTTTCCAGAGTTGTTTCAACTCTTTGGAAAGGTCTATGCGGGGACGAAGAAAATCGCCTTTCAGGTCGGTTTTGGTGAATTGCGTTCGGGTCCACTGGTTATCGAACATCCATCCTTTCCACCGATGTCGGTGCGCAAGAACGGATTGGAATCCGTTGTAATCCTTCCCCCGGCGATACTGTAGTGCGCGGGCCCGGATCGTCTGTGATTGGGCATCGGTCAATGTCCATTGTCCCTGCAGGATCCGTTCTTGCACCATTAAAATCGTTGGCAGCGCATCCAATCCCCAATCTCGGGTAAATTCAATGCTGCGCAGCCGCTCCAGCGGGCGGAATTTGGCATCGACCCACTCCCCTTCTACTTGTACCTCTGACCGCATTTTTTTCAAAATCGGCAGCTCCCGTGTATCGGTCAGTTGGATCTTACCGGCCCAACCCCGATCGTCTTTACCTTCCCGACTCGAGAACGTATTCACATCGTTGTTGCTGGTGGCGAATTCACCCTGCAGTATGGTTTGTTTTCCGATCGTGTATTCAAAACCGGTATTCACGACCTGTTGTCGGCGGGGGGCGATCAATAATTGTATGGGTTCATACCGGCCTTGCTTGACACCTCCCACCGGAGCGATGTATGTATACACTTTTCCGTTGGCTCCATTGAATTCCGGCACATAGTTTCCATTGCCCTGCCCCAGGTCGCTAAAGGCCAACCGAAACCGGGCCGTAGCGGGGTTGGTGGAATATCGATAAAAGGAATCTGTGCCGGTGTAAATCTTTTCGTAAAGAATCTTGTCGGCTGCAAAACTATCAAGTTGGGCTGTGGGATAATAGGCCCGTTGAACACTATCGCCGATGTTGGACAGAAATTGTTTTTGCCGAGCATCGAGGGTTTGGTTAATGGGACTGTTTCGGGCATCGGCATTTTGGAAGGCCCCCACATAGATTTTCCAGTTGGAGCCGACCGAAAGATCTTGTCGGATAAATAGATTCGAGTTCAGGTAATTGCGCTCGGCAAATTCAAATTCAACTTGTAACCGACTGTCCTTCGTGATCATACGCTTCGGTGTGAAGGTGATCTCGGCCGTGTTATAGTTGATGACATAGTCTTGGTCCTCCCCCCGCTGCATCAACACCCCATCGTAATACACGCGTTCGGAATTGGCCAGCACCACAAAGAAAAATTCCCCGTTAGGTCCCCGTAGCCGATAGGGCCCTTGATTCCCTTCTTGCGGCAGGATCTCCTGGCGGGTAAATTTTCCCTTAGCGATCGAGGCACTCGCGAGCGTTTTGGCTTGTATAGAACTGCCCAGTGTGTAACGAGTTTGATATGAAACGCCTTGCATACGTTTGTAGAATCGCAGGTAATGAGATCGGTTTTCACGAATGTCGATATCGCCCAAGTGTATTTGCCAGGGATCCTTCTGAAAGCGGATGTACACCTGATCGAATTCGTTGAGTTGCTGGGTGCTGCCGTCGGGTTGAATGGGTAGATTGTTATCGGTGATCGCGGCTTCCAGCTGAATACTATCACCCAGCATGCCGGAGAGCTGTAGGTTCAGGGTGCTGTTGACCACGGCATCCTGGGCGTTCCCAAAACCGATTTGACGTCCGATGCTGCCATCGGCGCGTATATTACCCAGGGAGAGCCCGCCGCTGCCACCTTCTCCGGGCGGATTGCCGGTGAAGGGAATCACATATAACTTATTTTGGATGCTGTCGTACCGGTTTCTGAATTGAACCGATGCCATCGAGAAAGGGAATACGCGGTATTGGATCGCGACGCTGTCCGCTGCGGGGCGTGTGATCCAGCATAATTGGGAACGGGCCGGATCGATCCGGTAATGGCTGGCAGCGACCCCCTCGATTTTCCAACTATCTGGTACTAAACTAAGGCTATCGATGGTGAGGCAGTCGGACTGTGTTGACAGCCAACGAATCCGAAGATTGGAATGGGGATTGGAGGCGGGACCGACTTGCGCCAGGCTGCGCATAGACAGCCATGCCAGGATACCGGTAAAAAAAATTAAGCGATACACGGAGGGGATTCTCCGTAAAAATATCGCTTATTTTTTCCATTTCTACTGCTCGATGCCTTCCAGGGCCAAAAGGAAGCAATAGTTCAACGCCACTTCTTTCAGGTAGTCAAAGCGGCCGGAGGAACCGCCATGGCCCGCATCCATATTGGTATGAAGGAGCAGCAGGTTCTGATCCGTTTTCATTGAACGAAGTTTGGCTACCCATTTGGCCGGCTCGAAATACTGTACCTGACTATCGTAAAGTCCCGCCGTCACCAGCAAATGCGGATAGGCCTTTTTTTCGACATTGTCATACGGCGAATAGGACTTCATGTAGAAATACGCGTCTTTGTCGGCCGGATTACCCCACTCGGCGTATTCGTTGGTCGTTAGCGGAATCGATGGATCGGACATTGTGGTGATCACATCTACGAAGGGCACTTGGGCAATCACCCCGTTCCACAAGTTTGGCTCATAGTTTACGATGGCACCCATTAGGAGTCCACCGGCACTCCCCCCCATGGCATAGAGGTGACCAACTCCGGTATATTTTTCTGCCAGTAGGTATTTTCCGCAATCGATGAAATCAAAGAAGGTATTCTTTTTGTTCAGGAGTTTGCCATCCTCATACCAGGAACGTCCCATTTCTTGTCCGCCACGGATGT
>SXGQ01840840.1_pt1 | contig 20259 bp, 22 predicted proteins | sample 3178371 | NCBI WGS metagenome assembly SXGQ01 (sample SAMN11356859, study PRJNA531348) | freshwater metagenome | isolation source: freshwater sample F1-20 | place: China: Fuxian Lake, Yuxi | collected 2017-12-25 | reverse complement strand
GTAGGACTCCCGCCACGCCACAGCCCGGGACCGGCATCCCCCCGCCGGTCCCGGCCGTGGCGAAAGTGACGTAGGCTCGCGTCTCATGGCGCTGGGCTGCTTCGTCTCTCCGGGAAAGTCGCTCGACCAGGCGGTCGAGCGCGTGCGGCTGGCCGAGGAGCTCGGCTTCGAGGCCGCCTACACGACGCACATCAACGGCCGCGATTCGCTGACCGTCCTCGCCGCGTACGCGCTGGCGACCTCGCGGATCCGCATCGGCACGGGCGTCGTCCCCATCTACACCCGGACACCGGCGACGATGGCGCAGACCGCGGCCACGCTGGCCGAGATGTCGGGCGAGCGCCTGACGCTGGGCCTGGGCGTCTCGCACCGCCCGGTCGTCGAGGGCTGGCACGGGCAGACGATCGACAAGCCGATCGCCGAGATGCGCGAGTACCTCTCGCTCGTCCGGGCGATCGTCGGCGGCACCGAGATCCCGCAGGACACGGTCAAGTGGAAGACGATGATGCCGCTGGCCGGCGTCGGGCCGTACCCGGACCTGCCGATCTACGTCGCGGGCCTGTCTCCGAAGATGCTGCGCGCCGCGGGCACGATGGCCGACGGCGTGATCCTCTGGCTGTGCAACCCGGCGTACATCCGTGACGTCGTGGTGCCGGAGGTGCGGGCCGGGCGCGAGTCGATCGGCAAGAGCCTCGACGGGTTCGACATCGTCGCGGCGGTGCCGGGCGCGCTCGTGGACGATTCCGCGGAAGCGCACGCGGCGATGCGCCGCGACCTGCTCCCGTACTTCGGCCTGCCGTTCTACCGGGCGATGATCGAGCGGTCGGGCTTCGGCGACTCGATCGCCGCGTACGACGCTGGCGCGGCAGCGGGCGACGCGGAGGCGATGAAGGCGGGGATCGCGACGGAGTTCCTCGACGCGCTGTGCGCGATCGGGGACGAGGACGCGGTGCGCGCGGGGTTGCAGCGCTACGTGGATGCGGGCGCGACGTCGCCGTGCATCGGGCCGATTGCCCGCAGTGACTTCGCGGGGACGCTGCGGGCAGCCGCGCCGCGCTGACTCGTCCCGCGCCCTGGCGCGGCGTGGGAGGATGCGCCGAGGCCATCATGGCGAGCACGGAGTCCTCGAAGACGACGACCGAGGACCCGCTGAGTGCGGGCGGCGCGGCCCTGGGCCTGAGAGCGTGGGCGCAGGCGCGCAAGCACTACGCGCACGCGTTGGAGATCCGGGAGTCGGCCGAGGCGCTGGAAGGGCTCGCGGTGGCGAGCTGGTGGGACGACGACGTCGACGCGGCCATCGCCGCGCGCGAGCGCGCCTTCGTCCTGCGGCGCGAGGCCGGCCAGACGCGCGAAGCGGCGTGGGACGCCGGCTTCCTGGCCTGGGACTACGGGGCGATGCGCGGTGTCGACGCCGTCGCGAACGGCTGGCTCCAGCGCGCGAGGCGCCTCGTGGCTGAACTTGAGCCGTCCGTCGAGCACGCGTGGCTGCCGCTCATCGAGGCGTCGTTTCATCTCGACACCGATGTGGTGACCGTCCTGCGGCTGAGCACCGAGGCGGCGGAGCGCGCGCACGCACTCGGCGGTCTCGACATCGAGATGACCGCGCGGACGCTCCAGGGCCTCGCGCTGGTGAGTCTCGGCCGCCTCGCGGAGGGCACGGCGCTGCTCGACGAAGGCACCGCGGCCGCGACGGCGGGCGAGCTCCACGACCCGATCGCGATCGGGTCGTGCTGCTGCAACATGATCATCGCCTGCGAGCGCTCGCGCGACTTCGACCGGGCGGGCCAGTGGTGCGCGCAGCTCGCAGCGTTCTGCGAGCGCACGGGGCAGCGGCCGCTGCTCGCGCTCTGCCGCGCCCACCACGGCACGGTGCTCATGATGCGCGGCGACTGGGCCGAGGCCGAGCAGGAGCTGGAGTGGGCGGCGGGGGAGCTCTCCACCCTGCGCCCGCCTCTGGCCGGGTATGCCCGCGCGCGCCTGGCGCAGCTGCGACGCCGGCAGGGCCGCAATGACGACGCGCGCGCCCTTGCCGCTGAGGCCGGCGCGCACGGGCTGGCGCGGCTGGTGCAGGCCGAGATCGCTCTGGACGAAGGGAACCTGGCGGCGGCGGCCTCCGATGCCGAGCGCTACCTGCGCGGCTGCCCCGGGGGCGAGGAATCCATCGAACGTGCAGCGGCGCTGGAGCTGCTGGTGCCGATCGCGCTGGCGCTGGGAGAGCCCGACCGGGCCCGCGCGACGTACAACCAGCTCGCGGCGATCGCCGACGCCGTTCCGACCGTCGCGCTGCGTGCGGCCGAGCGGTGCGCCGCCGGACGCCTTGCCGTGGCGGACGGCGCGCTCGACGACGCGCGGCCGGCGTTCGAGGACGCGATCGACCTGCACACCCGGAACGTCGCGCCGTTCGAGGCTGCCGAGGCCCAGCTGGAACTCGCGCGCGTGCTGCAGGCGAGCGAACGCGTCGCCACCGCCCACGAGTACGCCCTCGCCGCGCAGGTCACGCTTCGTCGCCTCGGGGCTCGCACCGCCGCGGCACGGGCCGACAGGCTGATCGCCGCGATGGGCGTGCGCAGCGCAGCCGAGGAGCGGGCAGGGATGACGGTCCGTGAGGTCGAGGTCCTCCGGCTCGTCGCCCAAGGGCGGTCCAACCGCCAGGTCGCGGAGGAGCTCGTCGTCAGCGAGCACACCGTGCACCGCCACCTGGCCAACATCTACGCGCGGCTGGGCGTCTCCTCGCGCGCGGCGGCCGTGGCACGGGCCGCGGAGCACGGCCTGCTCGGCTGAACCGGGCCACTGCGGGGCCGGGCCCAAGATGGCCCGAACGGGCGATGACCGGCGGTGCGCGGAGGCGGAGGCTGTCCCTTCACCCAACGCCCGAAAGGACGACCCGTCATGACCACCTCAGACCTGCGGCAGATCACGGAGAACAAGAGCTTCGACGCGCCCGACGAGATCCGCGAGTTCCCCAACGGCCGCGCCGAGATCCTCCACATCGGAGGCGGCGAGGTCGGCCGCTACGTCTTCCAGCCCGGATGGCGCTGGTCGAACGACGTCAAGCCGATCGCGGGCACCCACAGCTGCGAGGCGCCGCACTTCCAGTACCACGTCAGCGGCCGGCTGGCGATCCGCATGGACGACGGCGAGGAGCTCATCATCGGCCCCGGCGAGGTCTCGTCGCTGCCCAGCGGTCACGACGGCTGGGTCGTCGGCGACGAACCCGCGGTCGTCATCGACTGGTACGGGGCGAGCTCGTACGCGAAGGGGGACTGAGGCGCCGGGGGGAGCGCTGCGCCGGCTCGGACCGGCGTAGCCGCGGTCTCCCGGGAGGAACGCCCCGGGGCTACTCGACGGTGGCCAGCGCCGGGATGTCGACCTTGCTGGTGAGCACGTCGAGGCGCTCGATCGTGGGCGCCTCGGCCAGCAGCTCGGGTGCCTTCTCCAGCAGCCCGGCGGCGACCTGGCCCGAGAGGTGCGCCGCGCGCGCATCCTCGTCGGGGAACGCGTCGAAGATGCCGAAGGTCGACGGACCGAGGCGCAGCGCAAACCACAGGGGCGTGCCCTCCTCGGCCTCGACGATGTCCAGCGCACCGCGCAGGAAGCTCTCGACCTCCTGCTCACGGCCGGTCTTGGCTTCCATGCGGACGAACAAGGCTCGGGTGATCATGCTTCGACGAGTAGGCCGGACGCTCGCGCGGACAAGGCGGCCGACGGCCGACGTCAACGCCGCCCGGACGTCAGTGCGGTTCCGCCGCCTCGCGCTCGGGCTCCATGAGCCCGAGGTCGCCGTCGTGGCGCAGGTAGAGCACCTTCGGGCGCCCGTCGGCCGCGTCGACGAAGTACAGGTAGCGCGCGCCGAGCTGTTCGAGCAGTTCCTGCGCCTCCTCGAGCGCCAGCGGGTCGGAGAAGCGCATCGGCTCGACGACCATGACGTCCTCGGCGACATCGGGCACCGGCACCGACGGCGGGTGCATCAGGCCGAGGCGGTCGTCGTCGCGACGGTGCAGGAACAGCCACTCACCGGTGTTCTGTTCGAGGAACAGCCGGAACTCCCAGTCGCGGTCGACGAGGTCGGCGGCGGCGTCGGCGAGCGAGACGGGCAGCGGGGGCCGCACGATGCGGTGCACGAGGCGCCGGTCCCCAGGCTTGGTGGGCAGCACCTCCGCCGTGGCCCGGTGGCCGAGCTCGTTGGGCAGGTCGCGCAGCGCACGCGCGATCACACGCGGCTCGTTGCGCAGCGCGATCTCCGCACCCGCCGCGCGGCGGATCTGGCGGCGCAGCCGCTCGACGACCGTGTCGGCGGCGGCCAAAGGCGACGGACCGGTGGCGTGCGCTGCCAGCAGCCGCCCGTCGAGCAGGATGCTCGCGTCGGCGACCCACCGCACCCGCGATGCGTGCGTCCTCGGCCGGCGCAGCGTCAGCCGCGCGTTGAGCAGTGGTGCGTCGGTGAACCGCTGGAGGGACGCCATGCGCGCCCGCGTCGCGGCGGCCGCAGCGTCGGGGAGGTCGTCGGGGGCGTGGAGCTCGACGGTCTCCGGGGTCAGCGGCGCGGCCGAGAGGTCGGGCATGCGGCCGCGCCGCGAGCGGCGCTCGGCGTCGCCGTCATTGCGGAGCAGGCTGCGGTACGCACGGGGCAGCTGGGCGAGCGCATCGTCGAGCTCCCGCTCGCCCGCGACGTCGCGCACGGCCAGCAGGACGGCGCGGACGTGGCGGCGCGCGGCCGCCGGGGAGACATCCTCGCGCTCGGCGACCCGCTCGACGAAGGCCTCGACATCCAGCGACGCCGCGCGCCCGTTCGTACGCCGCTCGCCGCGGCGCAGCCACTCGGCGAGCTCGTCTGGCAGCCGGGCGGCGAGGTCCTCGGCCTCGCCCGCGGAGAGCCGCTCGCCCAGCACCTCGAGTACCGCCTCGGCCGCGGCCCAGGCGCTGCTCAGGTCCAGTGCGCCGTAGGCGACGACGCGCAGGATGAACGTCTCGGCCGGGGGCGGGCCGCCGTCGGGCTCCACCGCCGCCCCCGCGGCGGCCAGCAGCGACCGGAAGTCCTTGGGCAGCTCGGACTCGAGGCGGCGCAGCTCGTCCGGACCGGTCGCGCGTCGCAGCGCCGCGAACACCGCCACGGCGTGGCGGACGGCCTCGCCCTCGTCGACGCTCTCGCGCTCGGCGAGCCGCTCCAGGTACTCCTCGACGCCGAACGGCTCGGCCACCTCGCCGTCGTGCAGCCACGGGCGCACAGGCTCGGGCAGGTGCCGCGCGAAGTCGCGCGCCTCGTCGCCGGACAGGCGCTCGGCAAGCGTCTCCAGCGCCGCACGGATCGCGCGGATCGCGTCCTGCTGGCGGGGAAGCTCGGCGTCGCGCTGGACCTCCGCCAGGAACTCGTCGTAGTCCAGCGTCATCGCGAACTCTCCTTGTCGGTGGTCTTCCTCTGAGGACGGGCCGTCACGGCCCGGGTTCAGAGCGGCGCCGGCGGATCGACCGCCGGCGCGATCAGCGTCACGTGGCTCCAGTTGACGAACTGCACGACACCGTCGGCGCCCTCGAGCTTGACCGGGTTGGGGTGATCGCGGCGGACTGCCGCGACGACCTCGGACTCGTTCTCGGTGACGAGGGTGTCCTGGCCGGTGAGAAAGGTGATGCGCGTTGCCATGGCTTGAGCCTCTCGAGGGTGGTGTGCTCAGCGCGCAACGGCGGCGACTGCCGCCTCGATCGTTCGCGCGTTGGCCGGCACCGACATTCCGGCGACGTAGACACTCGGCGTGCCGCTCACACCGCGCGCGACCGCCCGCTCGGTGACGAACGCCGCCCACGGCAGGTAGCGCCCGGCCGCCACGCACGCGCCGAAGCCGTCGACGTCGAGGCCGACTTGCTCGCCGACGGCCACGAGCTGCTCGTCGCTGAGGCCGGGGCCGCCCTCCTCCGGCTGGACGGCGAACAGGGCGTCCTTGAAGCTCACGAAGCGTCCTCCGTCCGACGCGCAGCCCGACGCGGCCGACGCGCGCGACGAATACGCCGTGGTCGAGAGCCGGTCCAGGAAGCCGAGCGGGTGATAGACGAGCGTGACCAGCTGCTCGGCGACCATCTCCTTCAGCGCGTCGCCGGCGGCGGCCTCGAACTGGCGGCAGAACGGGCAGAGGAAGTCGATGTAGGCGTCGACGCGGACGCCGGCGTCGCCGGTGGCGATGCCGTCGCCCTCGGCCGTGACGCCGGTCGGAAGCGCGACGTGGGTTCCGGTGGTCATACCTACGGCCTTAGGACCCGGCGCGCCGCCGTCAAGGACCCATGGCGGGAAATCGGCGGGCCGGCAGGCCCACCGGGTTCAGCAGCGGAAGGTCCGGCGACGGGCCGGCTGAGCGGCCCGTTGTCGATCGCCGGGGATCCTGCGCGGGAGCGCTGCAGTATCGTGGGCTCTGGCGCTGAACACTTTGCGTTCTCCCTCGTTCGGGAGCAACGCCGATTGACAGGCGTTATGCCCTCTTAGCTCAGTTGGTAGAGCACTTCCATGGTAAGGAAGGGGTCGCCGGTTCGAGTCCGGCAGAGGGCTTCGCAGGAAGGTCCTGCAAAGACGCAAGTTCACGTTCGGGCGGTCGCAATGCGGCCGCCCTTTTCGTTTCCGGACGGAAGCGATCTGGAAGCGTGAGGCGACTTCGCGACCGTCTGTCCTCGCTGCCGATCAGCGCTCCTTGCGTTCACTGACATCGCCGCCGTACGCTGGAGCAAGCACCGTCCTGGGCTGCTTCGAGTCGCAACGTGCGAGCACTGCGCGCCACCATCACCACCATCCTCTCGGCCATCTGCCTCACGGTCGGCGCCACTGCCGCGGGCTGTGGTGCTGAGACCGGAGAGCCCATCGAGAACGAGCCCGCGGCCGTGGAGGAGACGGCACCGACCGAAGGTGTTGAGGTGCCAGACGCACTGTCTGGAGACGGTGCGGACGCAGTCTCGGCCGTTGAAGCGGCTGGGCTCAGCCCGCTGCTCGAAGACTCCACCGAGGATCCGAACTTTGACTCCGATCGTGACGCGACCGGCTGTGAGGTCATGGGTCAGGAGCCGACCGTGGGTGACCTGGTTGACGAGGGCGCCGAGGTGGTCATCACGGTGTCGTGCGCTCAGGTCGACTGGGAGAACCGTGAAGGCTCGGTGTGGGAGAGCTTCAGTGACGCGTACAGCGAGGGTTTCGACGCCGGATGCGGCGCGCTATTCGCGGAGTCGCCGGATGGCGCGCTGTATGAGGACGACGACGAGTACTCGATTGTCGACTGTCAGGGCGAGAAGCCCGGGGACGCTGAGCATGCCTCCGAGGTTCCGGACGACGCTCCGGACGATCCCGAGGGAGTCGGAACCGAGGTTGGCGAGCGCGATGGTTGCGCTGCGCTCTTCGAGAACCGAGCGCTGTCTTCCCTCAGCTACGGAGAGATCAGCTTCACGTCGGCTGACTGCCCTATCGGCGGAGGTACGCAATCGACGGCTCCGGGCGCCTCCGCCGGTGGAGGCTCGGGCGAGACCGGGTCGGCGTCATCGACACAGCGTGAAGGGGGCACGTGTAGTGCCCAGGACTCCAGCGGCGTAGCGATCACCTTGGAGGTCGATTCGGGTGAGGTCAGCTGTTCCGGTGCGGAGGCGCTGTGGAAGGAATACCTCCGGCGGGCTCCCAACGAGGGCGTGGGCTCTGGCGGCGCCGTCGAGTTTGATGGGTGGTCGTGCATCTCGGCGCCGCCGGTTCAGGCTCCGAGGGCGGGCGGCTGTGCAGCCCACGATGATTCAGGCTCGTTCACGGTCTTCACGGGTGAGTGAAGCGCCGCACGGTGCGCCAGCTCGCCGATGCGGCGCCGCCGGCAGACCTCGGCGTCGAAGGCCTCCGCCGCTGGTGATTTAGCGGACGCTGGATCCGGCGACGTGGCTGATCGTCACCGGCTGGAGCTCCACCGGGGTCGAGCGTAAGCTTCTTGAGAGGAAGCGATGAGCAACGACCCCTGACAACTGACGATCCGCAGCCCGGTGACTTCGACGCAGGGCTTGCGACGATCGATCCGGCCTACGTCGGCTACCACGAGGGAAACCCCGGAGGCAACGCTGCGTATCCTCGTCAGCGTGGAAGGTGAGGACGCTCGCCGGCTCGAGCGGCTTGTCGTGGAGAGCGGGAAGCCACCGCATGTCATCGTCGCGGAGTTGCTGCGCGACGCCGATTGTCCGGCTGCATAGCTCTCCGCGAGAAAACTGACCGGCCGCGGGCGCACCCTGATACGCCTGTCGGCAATACGTGTGGTCGTGACGTCGGCACACCGCGAGTCAACAGGTTCCTGTGCCATTCCGAGCGGTAGTCCGGCCTTCACCTGGAAAGGAAGCGAGACTGCTCGCGTGCGCTTGGGCGTGACCGTGGCTGTGTTTGCTGGTCGTTTTCGCGCGCGGAGTCAACGGTCGCGGAGCGCAAGTCCTGTGACCGTCAACGATGCGATATCGCCAGGTCGGTGCGTGACAGCCAGTTGCCCACGTTGATTGTCCGATAGGCCGTCACTTGGAAGGGGCGTTTCGACCACCGACTGTCGGAGTAGATCAACTAGTCCGTCGTGCTCGTCGAGCCCAAGTGGATAGTCCGACGGAGACCAAGCTCCGTCATCGTGACCGAGCGCACGAGCGACTGTCGCCGCGGCACCGCCGAACCCTCCAGCTACGTACAGGGGGCGACCGGCTTCTATGGATGTCAGAGCCTCCTCTATGACCCCTGGCAGCACGCCTTCAAAACCTTGGAGGCGGCCGCCAACAAGTACCCGTGCGTCGCAGCGACCGGTGATGTATCGCCGCATCGCGGTAAGGCCGGCGGAGCTGTCGGCGCTGCGCGGAAGGCTTGAGCGGTCCCGGACGTCGGTCACATTGCCGTCTACGTCCAAACATATGAGTTCGGCCGACGTGTGCAACTCGTCTTCCATCCTGGTGATTTCGACGTCGCTGAGGCGCTGATGCTCCGAGATCGGCACGCAGAGCACTAGCGCGTCTCTGTCCTCTCGATATCGGCGGACCTCGTCGAGGAGGACGTCTGTGAAGCCAGCCGGTCTAAGCCGACCTCCGTAGATCAGGGTGCCCCCCGCTACAAAGATCGCCCGCGCAAGCTCGGCGACGGCCAGTTCGCAATGCGTGTGGGAAAGGCCGAGCCGGGCGAGATCCGCGCTATCGGAGACGGAGATGGCGACAGTGACACCGCGAAGGGCGTCCGGCGGAACGAGGACAGGTTCAGTCACGTTCGGACGATCCGCCTCGTGTCGAGAAGGTGCGGGGCGTCAGGATGTCGACGTTGCTTGTGATTCCAGCGAGTTCGCAGAGTTGCAGCACCGTTTCGCGTTCCTTCGGACCGAGGGGAGGGTCGGGATGCATGATCAGGAGGTTCGGATCTTTGTCCGACATGCGGCGAGCTCGCAACCACTCGACTAGCGTGACCGGCTCGGGGGCGTGCACGGGTAGCCAGTCGAAACCGTCGCGCTCGAGGTAGACGCGCTGAGCGGTCCACAGTGCTCGCTTGAGTGCTTCGTCCACCAGTCGGTTGAGGGCTCGCGCGATCGAGGCTCGCTCGTTCGTTGGGTGCCAGGCGATGACAGGCACGTGATCCATGAGGAATGAACCGCGGTCTTCCTCGTTTCGAACCGCGTACATCGAAACGATGGGAATGTCATGGATCTTGGCGGAGAGCACCTCGCGCTGGGTCCATTCGCGACTGGCGTACTTGTCTGTCCGGACCATCAGCATCGCGTGGCGCGCTGCGTGAGCGTCCAGCGTTGCTTCCCAGTCGTCCGCGAGTTGGATGTCCTGGGCGTCGAAGAAGTCCTCGAGCCGGGTGGTCCTGAGTACTTCGCGTACGAGTTCGACCAGACGTAGGACGTCGTCGCCCGAGCCCGGCCCGCGCTTGGTGTGGCTGATGAAAACCGTGACCCGTTCTTCGAGACCCTCGGCGGCGAACTCGCGCGCAATTCGCTGAGAGATAGCCTGGGCTAGGTCACGCGCCAAGTCCGGTGACTCGATATCTCGCGGAGTCAAGGCTTGAGGGCGCACGCTGATTTCTGCCAGGAGGGTCCCTGACAAGTCCGCACCCGGTGCCCGGACCGGGTAGACAGCGACTACACGCCCCTCGTGCTCGTTGGCTCCCGGCGAATCGGCGTCGAAAATCGCCTTGACATATTCGAGCCAGTCGGGGCAACTTCGGACGGCTCGCGCCAAGTTGCGACCGAGGATGGGGACGACCGCGGTGATCTGGGCCGGTTGAAGGCTTGCGGGAAGCGCATCCATAAAGGGGAGAGGCCGTGGCGGCCCTTCCGGGCTTTCCCAACCAGCGTGGCGCAGATAGACCTCGACGGCACCGCCTGCGAGTCCGGCGTAGGCGGGGCCGTGAAAGTGGGAGATGAGAGCGTCGCCAATGGCCGCACCGGCTTGGTCGTCGGGGTGCCAGACGACGTAGATCTCGAGGATGGGGGGCGACGCCATCGCTACGACTCAAGGGCTAGGAACAGGATCGGCTGTTCTTCATGAGGTCGTTCGTCGATCCGGGAGCAGGCTCCAATGAGTCCCGGCGAGCCACCGCGTCCTCGACCCATGAGGCGATCGTCCCATCACTCGGCGCAGGTCCGTAGAAGCGGGCATAGCCGGTGTCGACTCCGTCGGCACGCTCGATATTCATCGCTAGCCGAGGTGGTAGTTGCGACCACCCATGACTCTGGGCGGACGGGAGCTGTACGGCGATCAATCCCCCGCGTGGACTCTGCCCGAAGTCACGGAGAGTCGCGGCGATCTCCCAGTCGACGTAGCGTCGAGCCCATGTGCACTTTCCTACGAGGACCACCGTGCACGATGTTCCAGCGATCTTTGTTTCACGGATGCGGCGCATCACGTAGTCACTGTCTCCGCTGTTGATCCTCTCTGCGAACTCGTCGCCCAGTTCGTCGAGCCCTAGCGTGCGGATGTCCTTGAAGTACTGGCTGAAGCGCCGGCACCACACGTTTGCCTCAATCTCGTCGGCTTGGTGAAAGGAGAGGAAGATGTTTCGCATTCGTCTCCTCAGAGCGCACTGCGCTCAGTCATGCCGATTTCCCGCAGATCCTGCAGGGGAAGCGAGCGGGTGCTGGGCGGGTTAGCCCAAGCGGGCAGACTGCCGTCGTATACGACCCCGACCTCTGGGCATAGACGCTGATGCCAGGCGGGATCGGCGCGGATCTCTGCTGAGAACCTCACCCAGTAGCGCGGTACAAGGCCTTTTCGGTCCGCGACTTCCGCAAACCGGCGGCCGAGGATAACGGCCTCCGGCGATCCATTGTTCTCCCAGCCCGGTAGGTCGCTGGAGAACTCGAGTTCTGCCACGTCCGAGTGCGCCGACCAGTTGATACGCGCTTCGATCTCATAGACGCGCTGCCCCTCACGCGCGAGATAGAGACCAACGGCGACGAGCCACTTGTTCTCAACGCCCATGCAGACCTTGGAGGTACTGCTCGCTTCGATCCCAGCCTCGCTATACAGCACCGAGACCTGGTCGACGACCGCCTCGGCGCGTGTGTACGCGTGGGTGTAAGTGTAAGTCGACATCGCGCTGCTCAGTTTCCCAGGTGCGATTCGATCGCCAAAGCACGGTCGTGCCACATCCGAAGAGCCAGCTCGCCGATCTCGCGGGCGTTCATCTTGCGCTCGCGCGCCTGAGCAAGCGCAGAGCGGCCCGCGCTCGAGGGGCGGATCAGTTGGCTGAGTGCTGACGCTTGGGTTTCGATCTCGTCCTTGGCGACCTCGGCAAGTATTTCGACCGCGACGTCCGAGAAGAACGCGATCGGGGCTTCGGGCAGGCTCCTGAGGAGATCGGATACGTCACGAGGATCAAGCACCGAGCTGAGGATCGCTCCTACAACCTCTGCGCGTTCGGCGTCACTAGGCAGCCAGGGAAACGCGCGCATTCTCCCGGGCCGCCGCAGCGGCGGGTAGACCTTCGACAGGTCGTTGCCCGTAATGAATACCGGTACCCGGCGAAGGCGACGCCCTCCCGCCTCAGCCGGGTTGTCGGCGAGGTGCATTAGTTGCGCCAGTACTTGCTGGTGGTTGACCGTCGTGGTGCTGTGCTCCCATTCGCCAACGGTGGTGTCGAAGTCGTCCACAACAACTGCCGCGGGGGTCCCCTCCTCGATCCGATGGCCAGCGTCCGCGTACATGTCCAGGACAAGCTTGCCGGGTGCTCCAGCGCGGTCACTCTCAAGATCCGCCGCGTTCACGGAGACGGGCGTGACGCCGCGCCGCTCAAGATGGGTTCGGATCTGGAAGCTCTTCCCATCTCCCGGCCGACCGAACACACCGAGTACGAGCGGCCACTCGTGGACGTCGGCGTAATTGAGGACTAGGTGCTGATCGAGCGCCTCGACGAATCGTTCGGGGATGACAGGCGGCTTCTGTTCGGGCATCAGTCGATTCGAGGGGATGAAAATTGGCGCGTGCTGTACATGCGTAGATACAGCTTCGCAACTCGGCCGGATAGACCCTGGTCGCAGAGAACGGATGCGCAACCATTCAGACTTCAGGCGTCCGGTGGAACTCCTAGATTTGAGCCGTGGACACGGACGACGTGGAGCTTGCTTCCCCCGCCGAGATCGCCCTCGCTCACGAGTACCTCGACCTCAAGCGTCAGGTGCTAGAAGCGCGCGAGAGGGTCGACCGGTTGCGCTCTCTAGCTGATCATCTCGAAGCTCAGGCCGGCCGAGACGAGCACGCGCTGAAGGAGCTCGAGGGTGTCCTCGGGCTTTCGGCGCAGCTGCAGATCGAGAATCTCGATCGTGAACTCGGCGGGAAGCGCCTTCGAGAGATCGCCGTTGCCGTGCTCGCTCGCGAAGTCGCTCCCGGCCAAACAGTCCACTACCGCGACTGGTACGCCCTCCTCCGTGCCGCGGGCTACCGAGCGAGGGGCAAAGATCCGCTCGCGAGCTTCCTCGCCCAGATTCGTCGGGCAAGCGATGTCGAACCTGTGGGAAGCCGAACCGGTCGTTACCGACTGCGCGTTTCCTAGCTGGGCGAGGCAACTCATCCACCACCGTCGCCCACCGCGCAGCCTAGGGGGAGCGTGGGCGCTGGTTCACGACGTGAGATCGAAGACCTCGACCGCCGCGGCGATACGTTCGCTGGAGTGCCACTGGACGGCGAGCCCCGCCGTGCGCGAGGTGCCGATCATTCCGGACAATGAGCCACTGTTTGGATCTGTGCCGCCGGATGCCGCGTTTAGACTCGCGACGATGTCCAAAGCGGTGGTACCAGCAGAGGATGCGCCGACGCCGCCTGGAGCGGGGGTCCCACCGCTTGACCCGCCGACACGCCTGCAGTGCCTGTTGTGCCGAGAGATCTTTCGGAAGCGAGCTGAGCTTCGCGATCGCCGAGAAGAGTGGGCGAGTGCCGAAGGCACGCTGGAGGACGACGGCATCGCAGAGCTGGTCCGCATCGCGGAGGGCGTGACCGCTGACGAGCGTGATCGAGGTCGACAGCTAGATAGCAAGAGCGCATCGCTTGCGGGCTTCAGCGGCCTCATCCTGACCATCGACGTGGCTTTGGCGCGGTCGGTCTTTGGACTCGACCTTGGTGACGTCGGAAATGTTGCCGCGCGCGCCGGATTCGTTGTGGCGGCTACCGCGCTGCTGCTCGCGACGACGCTCGCGATCGCAGGCGTCTTGATGCCCCAGAGGTACCGGGGCCTGGGCCGGGACGCGGTCGACGACTTTAACGGCCCCGAGTTTCAGACGACGTCACGAAGTGAGATCCACCGTAGTCTCCTCCAATCGCTCGCGTTCTCGCTTGCTCAAGACCGCTCGGTGAACGACTGCAAGGCTCGGCTGACCAAGGGAGTCGCGCGGGCGTTGCTCGTGGGATTCCTTGCATTGACCGTACCCGCACTTACACTGGCTGTGCGCAGTCTGGACAGTCCGATGCATACAAGCGCCTCAGCCAACACTAAGACTGCTTCGCGCGCGCAGCCGAAGCCGTCGCCTCCGCCGGCTCCCCTCGAAACCGAGACCGTCGAAAAGACCAAGAAATGAGCGAGGGCGAAGATCCCAAGCGAGTTGCGCCCGCCGCTCCGGCTCCTAAGAAGGAGCCCGAGGCACCCAAGGAGCGACCGCCGGTACCGCCGCCGATGATGCGTACCGAGGGCATCAACCTCAGCGACAGCCCGCCGCGCAGGCCCGCCCGAGATGACGATGACTGACACGTCCAAGCCGACGCCGCCGCCTCCGCCTCGCCCGATCGAGACCGAAACTTCGGAGCGTGGCAAGTGACTGGCGACGACAAACCGGCACCCCCTCCGGAGCCAATAGGTACGGAGACAATCGAAGAAGGCGACGGCTCCGGCTCGTAGCCGGGAGGGCGGGGGATCTGCTCAGTCGCTCGCCGTGCGTGTGCCGGCTTAGTATCGAGGCGTAAGCTCGCCGTCGGTGTGCAGGGCCCAGTAGCGAGACCCGGTCCGTTGGCGAGTGTGCCCCACTCAGCGAGGTGCTGAACGGGTACATTGGCTGCGCCACGGGCGTTCCCGTCTGATCCGACAAAGCAGCAGTTACCAGCCACTTTTGTGACGGGCATGGCCGCCCATGGCCGCCCCTTCAACCCAATTGGCCGAATGGTAAGGAAGGGGTCGCCGGTTCGAGTCCGGCAGAGGGCTTGCACCAGAACCCCGCACTGGCGGGGTTCTGTCGTTCAGGTCGCGGGTGCTCCCGCGCTGTACGGTTCGCCCGATGTCGGCGCGATCACGCGGATGCAGTCTCGTCGCGGCCGCCGGGGCGGGCGTGGCGCTGGTCGGCTGCCTCGACGAGAGCCAGTCAGCCGAGCCGCGTCCGACGGCCTCGGAGCGGGTCCTGCTCACGCAGCTCGACCGCGGGCTCCGCTGCGCACGACGTGAAACCGGGCGCATCCCGGAGCAGCTCGGGCCGGCCTTGCCCTACATGTCCGAGGAGAGTCTCGGCTTGCTGCGCACCCGCACGTGGGAGACGCAGATCGACCCGACGGGTAGCGGGCGGGGGTACGCCCTGCGCCTCTGGAGCACAGAGCGCGAGGCGCCGATCATCACGGTGCGCAGAGCGAACGGCGAGTGGTCTGACCCAGACAACGTTCTTCCGGAGCCAGCGCTCATGGTGTGTGAGCGAGGCATGCCGCGCGATCACGCGAAGCTGGCTGCGCTGAATCTCGAGGCGACGTAGTCGTCAGCCGCCCTTCCTGAAAGGTGGAAACCGCACGCGCGGTAGCGTTCGCACATGACCACCAAGGCCGCCTTCACCGAACAGGAATGGGATCTCGTCCGCGCCGCGCCCCCGGCCGCCGGCCTGCTCGTGATCACCGCGAGCAAGGGCGGGATGATGCGCGAGACCGTCGAGATGGCGAAGGTCTACGCGGAGGCGCGCCAGCAGCACGGCGAGAGCGAGTTCCTCGACGAGCTGGTCGCGAGCAAGCCGAGGGCCGAGCGCGCCAAGGTCCATTCGCCCGAGGAGCTCAAGCAGCACACCCTCCAGCAGTTGCGTGAGGCGGTGGCGCTCGTCAGCGCGAAGGCGACCCCGGCCGAGGTCGACGACTACCGGCAGTTCATTGTGACGCTGACCCAGCGTGTCGCCGCACGGCACCGCGAGGACGGCGTCGACGTCAGCGACGCCGAGCAGCGCGCGATCGAAGACGTGCGGAGCGCGCTCGGCGGCCCGGCTGCCTGAGCCTCCGACAGCTCACCACCGGTGACGCCGCTTCTCTGTTGATCGGCGTGCCCTGCGCGTTCAGCGGATACGATCGGCCCGACCATGAAGATCGGAAGCCGAAGTGCGCGGGGCAGTCGGTCTTTCGAGGCCATCGTCGACGCCGCCGAAAAAGCGTTCCTGGCCCACGGCTACGACGGAGCCCGGATTGAGGACATCGCGAAGGCCGCGCACGTCAGCGTCGGCACGGTCTACGTGCATTTCGCGAACAAGGACGGCGTCTACGCCGCCGTCCTGCTCCGCGGCCAGGACATCATGCTGACCGAGTACCTCTACCCCACCTTCGACCTCGATCTGCCGCCCTGGGAGCGCATCGAGCGGTGGTGTCGCGCGTACATCCGGTTCTTCGAGGAGCACGAGCCCCGGGCGCGGATGATGGCGCTGCAGGCCTACGGCGAGCACACGTCCGCCGCGCCAGCGGCCATGCATGAGGCGCTGCGCGACAACATCGCCGGGCACCACGACCGGTTCGTCGCGCTCTTCGTCGAGGCTGCTGAGGCCGGCCAGCTCAGCGGCGCCGACCCCGTCGCCGCCAGCCGGTTCGTGTGGAGCAGCGTCTACGGGATCTGCTTGACGAACCTCCGCCACACGTTCCTGCAGCTCGACTACGACGGACTGCGCGATGTCCTTGAAGCCGGGATGCTGCTGGTGGGTGCCGGCGATCCGAGCTCGAAGCGGTTTCGCCGGTCGTCCGCCTGAGCGCGGTCAGCGCCGGCGAAAGCCCCGATCCGGCGCCGGGTCCAGCGGGCTCGGCGGGAGGTCGGCCGGCGGCTCCTCGAGGTTGTAGTCCGACGGCGCGATGTCGTTGGGCGCGTCGGGGTGGAACAGCGCTGCGAGGAGCTGCGCCTGGCCGCGGCCGACGCCGAGTTCGCCCATGCCGCCGTTGTACATCTGGATGCCTGCGGCCTCGCAGTGTGCGTAGAGACGGCTGAGTTCGTCCAACCGCCCGACGCGGCATGGCTTGACGTTGACGGTCCCCACCTCGATGGCGTTGGCGCCGATCGACTCCACGGTCGTGATCGGCGCGTCGTACGACACACGGTCGGCGAGCGGCGTGAGCATCTCGGTCACCGCCGGGATGTCGTGCGGGTCCTCGAAGAGGACCTCGGTGAACGTCGCCAGGGTGCGCTCATACATCGCCAGCAGGGCCGCCTCGTCTTCGATCTCCAGGCCGTAGTGGCCCTTGAAGTCGATCACCGCGACGCCCTCGACGGCCGCGATGCGGTCCATGATCTCCTGGGTCCACGACGGCGCGACGTCGAGCTTGAAGCCGACCGTGGGGTGCAGCGCGCGGCGGTTGGCGACCTTGTCGATGTCCGGGGGATCGCCGAGCCCGAACGAGTTGACGAACGTCAGCGGCTGCGGTGTGCGGCCCAGGACCTCGGGCAGGCTCGTGCCCGACTGGCGCAGCGCGAGGTCGAGGGCCGCCGACTCGAACGTCCAGCGGCGCCAGTTGCGCTCGAGGTCGTACTCGGGCGGCTCGGGCCACATGTCGATCGTGTCGAGGTGGGCGAGGAACGCCGCGAGCGTCGCCCACTCGCCGGCCACCGGAAAGGCGCTCGCGCGCAGGCCTTCCTGCGTCGGCGCCATGCCGACCTGCTCGCCGAGGCCCTCCTCGCCACGGCCGCGGAGGCGCAGCTGCGTGGTCGAGAAGTCCTCCATCGCGGTCGGGCCGCTCGGGAGGAGCGTCTCGAACGCGGACGACTCGATCGTGATCGGCAGGTCCTTGACGGCGGTCCACAGGTCACTCATGAGAGGCACGGTAGACGGACCGGAAAGTTCTCGGGAAGGAATCGGGAAGTCGCGGCGTCCTGCATGGAGGAACCCAACCTCTCTGAAGGGAGAGACCCATGTCCAAGACCCATCGCTCGACCCTCCTGAACGCCCGTCACGCGCTGACGGCCGCCGCGCTGACGGCCGGTCTGCTCGCGGGCACCGCCGGCACCGCGCAGGCCGCCGTGATCTCGACGTTCGACTCGGCCTCCGGTCAGCTGACCGTGTTCGGCGACAACCTCGACAACACGATCACCATCAGCCGCAACGCGGCCGGTCAGATTCTCGTCAACGGTGGCGCCGTCGCCGTCGTCGGCGGGACGCCCACGGTCGCGAACACCGCGAAGATCCAGGTCTTCGGCCAGGGCGGCAATGATGTGCTGACGCTGAATGAAGCCAGCGGGGCATTGCCAGCCTCGAACCTGTTCGGCGGCAGCGGCAACGACACGCTCACGGGCGGTTCGGGTGGCGACCAGCTGTTCGGCCAGGCCGGCACCGACACGCTGCTCGGCACGGGGGGCAACGACTTCCTGTTCGGCGGCACCGAGAACGACACGCTGACCGGCGGCGACGCCGACGACCAGGTCTTCGGCGAGTCGGGCAACGACCGCGCGATCTGGAACCCGGGCGACGACACCGACCTCAACGAGGGCGGCGCCGGCACCGACACGACCGAGGTCAACGGCGGCAACGGCACCGAGCAGTTCACCGCGACGGCGAACGGGACGCGCGTGCGCTTCGATCGGCTGAATCCCGCACCGTTCGCCATCGACATCGGCACGTCGGAGAACCTCGTCCTCAACGCCAACGGCGGCGACGACAGCTTCTCGGCGACCGGCAACCTCGCGGCCCTCATCAAGATCACGGCCGACGGCGGGACGGGCAACGACTCGCTGCTCGGCTCCAACGGGGTCGACGTCCTGCTCGCGGGCGACGGCAACGATGTCGTCGACGGTCAGCAGGGCAACGACGTCGCGTTCCTCGGCGCCGGCGACGACGCCTTCCAGTGGGATCCGGGGGACGGCAGCGACATCGTCGAGGGCCAGGCGGGCGCCGACGAGCTGCGCTTCAACGGCTCAGCCGCGAGCGAGATCATGGAGACCTCGGCCAACGGCGGGCGCGTGCGGTTCACCCGCAACATCGGCAACATCGTGATGGACCTCGATGACGTCGAGCGCATCGCGGCCAGCGCGCTGGGCGGCACCGACACCGTCACGGTCAACGATCTCACCGGCACGGACCTCACCGAGGTCGCGCCCGCCCTGGCCGCGCCCGGCGGTGGCAGCGATGTCGCAGCCGACAACGTCGTGGTCAACGCGACGAACGGCGATGACATCGTCAGCGTGAGCGGCAGCGGGACCAACGCGCTGGTCAACGGCCTGGCGGCGCGGGTCGCGATCAGCGGGGCCGCGGGCGCCGACGACCGCCTCACGGTCAACGCCCTGAGCGGCGACGACGTGGTCGACGCGACCGCCCTCGCGGCGAACGCGATCCGGCTGACCGTCAGCGGCGGCGAGGGCAGCGACATCCTTCTCGGCGGGTCCGGCCCGGACACCCTGCTCGGCGACAACGGCGACGACGTGCTGCTGGGCGGCCCCGGCATCGACATCCTCGACGGCGGCGCGGGCGACAACGTCGTCCTCGAGGGCCCGAGCACGACCAACACGGTCAAGCGGGCGAAGGTCGCCGGCACGAAGTGGCTGCAGAAGAACGCCAGGACCGTGCGCGGCAAGACCGTCGTCAGGGTCGACGGCGAGAAGCTGACCCTCCCCAAGGCGAAGCTCGCGAAGCTCAAGCGCAACGTCGCGCGCTGAGCCCGTGACGATCGCGGCGTGCCGGGACGCGATCCCGGCGCGCTGCGTCGTCTACCCCGCGAGGTCGCGCCGGCGCAGCGACCACATCTGCGACGCGCGCTCCAGCTCGAGCGCCGCCGGCCACGGGACCGCGGGCGGGCCGGCGATGGTCCGCATGGATCGGGCCGTCTTGCGCGCGAGCTCCGGGTCGGCGGCGGGGACCTTCGCGAGCTCGAGCGCCGTGGCGTCCACGTCGTCGGCGGGCACCGCGGCCCACGCCAGGCCCAGCTCGACGGCCCGCGCGCCGGTGACCTTCGCCCCGAAGAGCTGCATGGCATTGGCGGTCTCCCGGCCGACCAGGCGGGTCAGCAGCGCGGCGTGCCCGCCGCCGGGGTGCAGGCCGATGGGCAGGAAGCCCGACAGGAGCTTCGCGTCGTCGGCGACGACCCGCAGGTCCGTCGCCAGCGCGAGGTTGAGCCCCGCGCCCACCGCGCCGCCGCGGATGGCCGCGATGGTGGGCGGCACGAGTTCACCCACGCGGGCGAACGCCTGGTAGATGCGGCCCATCGCCTCGTAGAGCGCCGGCTCGGCCGGATCCTCGCCCGCGGCGGCGAGCTGCGCGCGATCCCCGCCCGCGCAGAAGTACGGTCCCTCGCCGGTGACGATCACCGCGCCGATCGAGCCGTCGGCGTCGATCTGCTCGCACGCGGCGACCATCGCGTCGGCCATCTCCGCGCTGAGTGCGTTGCGCCGCTCGGGCGCGCGGAGCGTCATGACCGCGATCCCGTCGCGGCGGTCCAGGGTCAGCTCGGACGACACGGCTACCGGCTCGGGCGGTCCTGCACGGCGGTGACGTCGGCGTTGCGCACCCAGAGGGCCAGGGGCGACCCGCGCTCGGGCAGCTGGGACATGCCGCGCTCGTCGGACGTCACCTGCTGGATGACCTCCGCGCCGGGCAGCGCGATCGCGTACTCCTT
>SXGQ01113589.1_pt1 | contig 20259 bp, 17 predicted proteins | sample 3178371 | NCBI WGS metagenome assembly SXGQ01 (sample SAMN11356859, study PRJNA531348) | freshwater metagenome | isolation source: freshwater sample F1-20 | place: China: Fuxian Lake, Yuxi | collected 2017-12-25 | reverse complement strand
GGTGGCACGCGAAGAGTTCCCCGATCTCGACGCGACCACCCGCGGCACGATCAGCATTGGCCGCCGCCTTTGCTGACGAAGAGGAATTTGTAGGCGTTCCCTTCGGTGGCGTAGAGGTCGATTTGTGCGGGGAGGTTGGTCTTGGTGTTGACCTCCTCGTACATGGTGAGCGGTGCGGTTTGGGAGTAGCGGAGGTTTTCCTTGGTGTAGGTGCGGTGGATGCCTTTGGAGAGGAATTCGGCGTCGTCGCAGCCGGTCCAGACGTTTTGGCCTTTTTTTCCGATGATGGTAGCGGTGCCGGTGTCCTGGCAGAAGGGGAGGATGCCGTGGGCGGCGATTTCGGCGTTCTTGAGGAGCATGAGTGCGACCATGCGGTCGTTGTCGGAGGCTTCGGGGTCTTCGAGGATGGCGGCGACTTGGGCGAGGTGACCGGGGCGGAGGGTGAAGTTGATGGCCTTGATGGCTTCGGCGGCGAGGAGTTCGAGGGCTTCGGGGGCGATTTTGAGGATGGGTTTGCCTTCGAATTCGGTGACCGAGACGTGTTCGGTGGTGAGGCATTCGTATTCGGTGGTGTCCGGTCCGAGGGGGAAGGGATCCTGATAGAAGAAGGGTTTTTCAGCCATGGCGACACGGGGTTTCTAAGGCTGGGCGGGGCGTGGTGCAAATGGATTCCCGAGGGGGTGTGGGGAGGTGGGAATCATTGGGCGTGCCAACGGGGGGAGGGGTGGTAGGGTGTGGGCATGACGATGGAGTTGAGCACGGAGACGCGGATGGGGGATTTGATGGAGGCATTGCCGGGTGCACGGCGGGCGTTGTTCGCGCGGTATCATTTGGGCGGGTGCCAGAGTTGTGCGTTTTCGAACGAGGAGACGTTGGGGGAGCTTTGCGGGAGGTCTGAGATCGATGCGGAGGAGGTGCTGGCGCATTTGTTAGAGAGTCACGAGCATGATGCGGGGATGTGGGTGGAGCCGGCGGTGGTGAGGGATTGGCTGGCGGGTGGGGATGGGGCGAGGTTGATTGATTTGCGGACGCGGGAGGAGCATGAGGCGGTGTGCATCGGTGGGTCGGAGTTTTTCACGCAGGAGTTGCAGCAGCAGGTGTTTGCGGGGGATCCCGGGGTGAGGATCGTGCTTTATGATCACCAGGGGCGGAGTGTTTTGGATCAGGTGGCTTGGTTTCGCGGGCATGGGTTGGGGGAAACGTATGGGCTGCGGGGCGGGATCGACGGGTGGTCGAGGGAGGTTGACGGGTCGGTGCCGAGGTATCGGTTGGAAATCGATTGATTGTAGAATTTTCAGAACGATTGTGACGCTAGAGGGTTTATTGAGATGATGCGCCGCCCCAAATCGATCTGGATTGTGTTGAGCCTGCTGTTTGCGGGGCTGTTGGGGTATTGGCTTGCTAGGTCCGCGACGCCGGAGACAAAGGTGCGGGCGGGTGAGACGCAGGAGAGGCGGTCGGTGCGGACATCGGTGGTGGAGGAGACGGAGAGGCGGTATCGGGTGGGGGATCGGCCGGATGCGTTCCGGTTTGATCTGGATGCGCTGGATGAGGGTGCGTTGGTGGGGCAGCGGGCGCTGGTGTTCGCGGATCGGGATGCGCTGGAGCGGTTTTTGGCGGGGGCGGGGGATGGGATTGTGATTTTGGGGAGGCTGGATGCGTTGAATGCGCTGAGGGTTTCGTTTTTGAATTACGATGATCTGGCGGGTTTGTTAGACGGGACGGAGGAGGAGTCTTTCATCTATCCGGTTTATCTGCCGGATCCGGTGGGAGGATCGGTGCAGGCGGGAGCGGTGGGGATGGGGAACGGGTTGTTGGATTGGTTGGGGATCACGGGTGACAACTCGATGGCGGGGAAGGGTGTGAAGATTGCGGTGTTGGATACGGGGATCAGCCAGCATTCGGCGCTGAGGGGATCGATCACTTCGATCAATCTGGTGGATCTGCCGGGGAATCTTGCGGATTGGAACGGGCACGGGACGGCGGTGGCGTCGTTGATTGCGGGGAGCAACAGCTGGGTGCCGGGAGTGGCGCCGGGCTCGGATCTGATTTCTGTTAGGATTGCGGATGATCAGGGTTATTCCGATAGTTTTACTTTGGCGCAGGGGATCATTGCGGCGGCGGATGCCGGGGCGCAGATCATCAACATTTCGATGGCGAGCAACGGGGATGCGCTGGTGGTGAGGAATGCGTTGGAGTATGCGCAGAGCAAGGGTGCGCTGGTGATCGCGTCGGCGGGGAATGATGGTTACAATCAGGTTTCGTATCCGGCGGCGAATGCGGGTGTGATCGCGGTGGGTGCGGTGGATGCGACGGGCAGCCATCTGGCGTTTTCTAACACGGGGAGTGCGATTGCGGTGGCGGCACCGGGATATGATGTGAACGCGGCGTGGACTGGGAATCAGGCGGTGGGTTTCACGGGGACTTCGGCGAGTGCGCCGATCGTGGCGGGTGCGGTGGCGTATACGATGACGCAGGCGGGTTCCGGCAATCTAACAGCAACGCAGGCCTGGGAGTTGATCCGGACGAATCTGAATGATGGTGGGGCACCGGGTGCGGATCCGGTGCTGGGTGGTGGGACGTTGGATCTGGGGCGGGTGGTGAACGCGGGGACGCCGGGGATTTATGATGCGGCGTTGGCCTCGCATTGGGTGGCTGGGCCGACAGAGGAGGTTCCTTACACGCATTTGCAGGTGACGGTGCAGAATCGTGGGACGGAGACGCTGATCAATACGGCGGTGAACATCAACACGGGTTTTTCGACGGCACCGATCAATATCACGACGTTGGCACCTGGGGAGATCCGGACGTTGACGATTCCGATCAACGATAGCCGGTTGCAGGCATCGGAGAGTTTGCAGTTTGATTCGGCGGTGAGTCTTTCGGGTGGCCAAACGGACTCGAATCCGTCAAATGACCGGCGTGTGGAAACGTTTGTTCCTGCCGGGAGTCAGTAGTGCCGTTCGGGTGTTGGGGTTGGCGTGCCTGATTTGCACGTTGGCGTGTGGGGAGGATCGTGTGGTGCCGAATCCGGGTGGGGTGGCGATGAACCAGTTGGTTCTAACAGGAGGGAATGCGTGCGGGCCTGCGGCGATGATCACGGCGTTCCGGATGGGGGATCGGAATTGGCAGCGGGTTTCGGACGGGTTGGCGGGAGCGACGGAGAAGGAGCGTTTGTGGTCGGTGATCCGGGAGCGGGGGATGCGGCCATCGCAGCATTTGAACGGGCGGATGCGGTGGACGCGTGCGGGGGTGAATGTGGTTGATCTAACCGACATGGCGAATGAGATGGCGGCCGGGCATTCGCTGCCGGGGATACGGAACGAGGTGTTGTTTTTGAAGGCGAGGGAGGATCATGAGGAGCTGTTGAGGCGTGCGCTTTCGCGGATGGCGACATCGATGGGGAAGGGGTTGCCACCGGTGATCAGTTTGCGGCGTTTCGCGCTGCGGGGCAAGGGAGAGGCGGCGGACTGGCAGTTGATGGATGCGCATTTCGTGACGGTGATTTCGGTTCCGAAGAAGGTGGAGAGAGGTGCGCGGTCGTTCGCGGTTTCGTATGTGGATCCGTGGGGCGGGAAGCGCGGTAAGGGGGTGATTGCGATTTCGGACAAGGCGTTTCTGGCGGGAGCATCGCGGGATCCGGGGGCGTCGCCTTGTTTGGAGGCATTGTTTCCGGATGCGGCGGTGGGGAAGAAGCTGGTGCGGCCGGGGGAGGCGACGGTGTTGACGCTGGCGGCGGTGGTGGGAAGGTGGTAGAACCGAAGGATCTTGAAACAAACGAAGGGAAACACGGCATTGATCAGAATCGCAATCGGTTTTTTGTTAGGGGTGTTGATGGTCCACGGGGAGCCACTGAAGTTCCGGGTGGTGGCGGCGAATTTGACGTCGGACAATCGTCAGACGTATTCGCCGGACAACGGGAACCACAGCAATCCCGAGGGTGCGGGGGCGAGGATTCTAACAGCGCTGAAGCCGGACATCGTGCTGATCCAAGAGTTCACGACGACGGTGCCGGTGCGGCAGTGGGTGAACGCGACGTTCGGGGAGGGGTTTTCGTTTTCGCGGGAGGAGGGGAAGCAGTTGCCGAACGGGGTGATCAGCCGTTTTCCGATTCTGGCGTCGGGGGCGTGGGATGATCCTGTGTTAGATAACCGGGAGTTCGCATGGGCCAAGTTGGGATTGCCGGGGGGGAGAGAGTTGTGGGCGGTGAGCGTGCATTTGCACTCGAAGTCGGCGGGGTCAAGGCAGCGTCAGAGCGAGGCGTTGGTGGCGGCGATCCGGGCGAATGTGCCGAGGAATGCGGTTTTGGTGATTGGCGGGGATTTGAACACGCGCGGAGTGGATGAGCCGTGTTTCAAGACGCTGGGCGGGTTGGTTTCGATACCGGTGAATCCGCCGGCTGATTCTAACGGAAACATCGCGACGAATTTGCCGAGGAATCGTCCTTATGACTGGGTGCTGGTGAGTCCGGCGCTGAACGGGCGTGCGGTGCCGGTTTTGTTAGGTGGTGAGACGTTTCCGCACGGTTTGGTTTTCGATACGAGGGTGTTTCCGGCGATGGAGAGGCTGGCGCCTGCGCAGCCGGGTGACAGCGGGCTGCCGATGATGCAGCACATGGCGGTGGTGCGGGATTTTGCGGTGCCTTAGTCGGCGAGGCGGTGCTCGATGTCGGTGAGGACTTTGTTAGAGACGAGCATCATCGGGTGGAGTGCGACGTTGAATGAGAGGTTTTCGGCGCGGTCCCAGACGGAGCTGTTGGCCGGGAGGATCATGAGGTCGAGAGGTGTGTGATAGGAGATGACGGGGATTTTGCCGAGGCGGTGTTGGGATTTCGCGAGGTTGTTGAGGAACTCGCTGCCGGGGCGCATTTGTTCGGCGCCCTTGGTGGGGTAGAGCCATGCGGTTTTGGTGCCGTGATGGGGTGAGGAGATGGTGATGAAGGTATCGCAACGGGATGCGCCGCCGAGTTCCTGGAGGTAGTGGCGAGAGACGATGCCGCCCATGCTGAAGCCGATGAGGGCGATGCGTTGTTTTGGGCCGAATGCGGCATCGATGTCTTGTTTGAGGCCTGCGGCGATCTGGTCGAGTCCGCCGCGTCCGTCCGCGGGTTTGAGGCGCGGGACGAGGACCTGGATGCCGCGTTTTTCGAGGCGGGATTTCATTTGCCGGAAGGACGATCCGTTTTCGAAGATGCCGTGGACGAGGACGGCGTGGGAGATTTTGGGGGCGGGCGGGCCATCGCCGGCGTGGGCCGGGGTGACGAGGAGGCAGGCGATGGCGGTGCGGAGAAGCGGAAGTTTCATCGGCGTGTGGGAGTGAAGCGCGGCGGGTGTCTGATCGCAAGGCGCAAAACCTGCGGGGTGGGCGAGGCTTTTTCTTGGCGGGGCGTTGTGGCGTGATAGGACGTGGCCATGAGCGACACGGCAAAGAGAATTCCAGAGGACATCAAGACGGCGATGAAGGCGAAGGACAGCCTTTCGTTGAATGCGTTGCGCGCGTTGAAGAGTGCTTTGACGAATGCGTCGATCGAGAAGGGCGGGCTTGGGACGGAGCTCGATGAGGGCGAGGTGCTGGCGATTGTCCGCAAGCAGATCAAGCAGCGGAATGATTCGGTGGAGCAGTTCGAGAAGGCGGGTCGTGGTGAGCTTGCGGCGACGGAGAAGTCGGAGATTGAGGTTTTGTCACGGTATTTGCCGGCGGCGATGAGTGAGGAGGAATTGCTGAAGGTGGTGGAACAGGCGGTGGCGGACACTGGCGCGGCGGGCAAGGCCGACATGGGCAAGGTGATGAAGCGGGCGCAGGAGCTGGCTGATGGGCGGGCGGATGGGAAGTTGCTCTCTGGTGCGGTGATGAAGCGGTTGGGATGATGTGCTGGGGAAAGGGTGGCGGGTGGGGCGGCGTATCAGGGGGTGCAACATCTGTTAGTAAAAATTTCCCGATGGGCTCGGTGGATTTTTCGATTCCGCAATCGGCGATTTTCTGGACTGATGTGAAGGAGGAGATATCGAAATGAGAAAAGGAATGAAATTCAGATGGGTGGGTATCTTTGTGGTATTGGTTGCCCTGTTGCGGGCGGAAATTTCCGATGAGTTGGTGTTTGGCAATGAAGAGTCCGAGAAGAGGCACGGGTTGGTTGCGGAGCGATCCGAGATTATGGTTGGGGGGCTTGGTGAGCCATGCCGGCGACTATTGCCGGGGGGTGAGAGGTCATGGGAGGGTGGGGTGCTTCGGTTCAAGATGCGAGTGGACCCAAAGAGGTTGAACTATTTCACCATCCGGTTGTGGGGTGATGATGTGAGTGCCAACCATCTCACCTTGTTTGTGGAAGGGAAGCAGGTGGGGTATCGGCATCTTGGAGATGTGGAGATTTTGGATCTGGGCACGGATGCGGCGGCGTATCCCGGGAGGTTTCATTACCGAACTCATCCGATTCCGGAGAAGTTGACGGTTGGGAAAGAGGTTGTGAACTGTGAGATCCGGGCGAGTGGTCCGATTTGGGGATATGGCAATCAATTTTCTGTCTATCAGAAGTCGATGGAGGAGCCGACGCGAGGGATTTATAAAGTTTATGTTCATGCGGATGGGTTTTTCGTGCCGCCGACGGGGGAGAAGCAGGGGAAGGCACCTGACAATCCGCCGGTGAGGGTGGGGCCTGGGGAGGAGGTTTTGGATCGGCTGAAGGAACGGGTGAATGCCGAGGTGGAGCGACTCCTGAGAGATCCAAAGGAGCCATGCCGGCAGATGCAGATGTTGTTTCTTGCGGAGGCGTGGCATGTGAAGTGGACGCGTGCTGCGGGGAATCCGCGGGTTGTGGAGAAGATTCGGGTGACGCTTGATTCTTTGTATCGGGGTTATGTTGCGAATCCGAAGCTGGCCGAGGCTGAGCCATCAACGTACAATCCGGATTGGTTCGGGCTTGGGCCTTGTGGTCGGGTATTGAGTTTGATGGAGGGATTGTTGAGGGATGGGTTTGAGGAAATGATTGATGATGGGGCGGGGCGTCAGGTGAAGCGGCGGGATGGGTATCGTGACATGTTGTTGGCGTGCCGTGACTGGCATCGCGAGCATCGGCGGCAGTATACCAATCAGTCGATGATCAATGATTTGTATGGGATTTATCTGGCGAATCGCGGGCTTGCGGTGGTGGCGCCGGAGGTTTCGATTCGGGAGGAGGATGCGTTGAGATATCTGAAGGAGTCGGTGGGATTGCTTCCGTGGTTGGGCAGCGAGGTGAAAGGGAAGCCGGTCAAGCCGCTTGGTGATTCCTTTTATCAGATCACCTTGAAGGGGCTGACGAGGGAGTTGGGATATGTTGGCAATTATGGGGAGGTGTTGGACTGGGTTTCGCAGATTCATGAGGCGACGCGACCTGCACCGGGGAAGGAGGGCAACCGTGAGATCCGTGACCAGTTGGTAAAGATTGCGCGTGCGCGTTCGGTTTTCCGGTATCCGATGTTGGATTCTGAGGGGTATCGGGCGATGGTGATGGAGACGGCGGTGGGTTGGCGTGACACGCATTATCCGGGAGATGTGACCTATGATCAACGTGCGACGTGGGATGGTTCGCCTTTCGAGGTGGCAGCGGCGACATTGGATCCCCATCTGGTGGGTTATTGTCAGCAGATGTTGGAGGATCGGCAGTTTTTCGCGAGTGTGGAGCGGCAACTGGCTTTGGGTGGATTCCGGGTGACGTTCGGTTTGATGGGAATTCCTGATCGGTATGATATCATCCGGCGTCAGGCTCCGGTGGAGTATCGGTTGCCGATGACCAAGGGGCAGGGTGATTTTGTTTTTGCCGATGAGATTGCGGGTGTTGTTGGATTGAGGAACGGAGAAGAGGTGTTGTATGCATCGCTTTATTGGCGGGCGCGGTATGGGGTGAATTTCCTGAGCCGGGTGCATCACATGACGCCGGAACTTGACCGGATTGCGACGGTGCGTGTGGAGACGAAGTTTACGGATTCGGGGTTGGAGTATGTGAGGCCGAACTGGACGAATTTTTGTTTCGGGAATGGCGGGCCGCGGTATCCGGCGGAGTTTGTTTCCGCGCATGAGAGGGAGCGATTGCCGATCGCGAAGATTGCGGAAGGGATTTCCTTCAAGGCGGGGCAGGAGAACATGGATTCGGGGAGGGGTGATTTCTATCAGTTGCGATATGGGCGGTATTTTATCGCGATGAACATGAGTCGTGAAATGACGTTTGCGGCGAAAGCGCCGGAGGGTGGGGGCAGAGTTCGGGATTTGGTGAAGCATGCCGAGGTGGAGCCTGGATCGGTGATTGAGGTTCCGCCGTTGTCGACGGTGGTTTGGTATTTGGATTGAGCCCGATGCGGGAAGATCCTGCTTGGATTTTTTGATGGCTTTGGTGCAATGGCGAGCGATTCCTCACGTAGAGTGGTTTCGCTTTCACTAAAAATCCGATGAACACCCGATATCGATATTCCAGTTCCCTTTTGAGTGCGTTGTTTTGCGCAGGTTTGGCGATCCTGATTTTCGCGACGAGCGATCAGGGGGCTGCAGAGGCTCCGGTTGCCGGGAAGAAGAAGGTGGTTTTCGTGGCGGGGAAGCAGAGCCATGGTCCGGGGGAGCATGAGCACCGTGCGGGGTCGATGTTGTTGGCGGATCATTTGAAGCGCAGCGGGCTGCCGGTGGAGACGGTGGTGGTGACGAACGGATGGCCTGAGGATCTGTCGGTGTTCGATCATGCGGCGGCGGTGGTGATTTACTCGGACGGGGGTGGCGGGCATCCAGCGATGAACCATTTGGCGGCATTGCGGAAGATGGCTGAGGCCGGGGTGGGGATTGGTTGCATTCATTATGCGGTGGAAATTCCGAAGGGTGAGCCGGGGGATGTTTTTTTGGATGTGTTAGGCGGATATTTTGAGACGAACTGGTCGGTGAATCCGCATTGGGATGCGAAGTTCAAGATTCCGAAGCATGAGATCACGCGTGGCATTGAAGATTTCACGATTCGGGACGAGTGGTATTATCACATGCGATTCCGGAAGGATCTGGAGGGTGTGACGCCGATTCTGAGTGATTTGCCGGGGGCTGAGACGTTGAGTCGGCCGGATGGTGCGCATTCGGGCAATCCGCATGTTCGGGCGGCGGTGAACGAGCGGAAGGAAGTCCAACATGTGATGTGGGCGTTCGAGCGGCCAGATGAACTGGGTGGTGGCCGTGCATTCGGATTTACGGGCGGGCATTTCCACAAGAACTGGCAGCACGATGATCATCGTGGGGTTGTGCTGAATGCGATCGCTTGGATTGCGGGGCTTGAGGTTCCGAAGGACGGTGTTCCAACGAAGACGCCGAGCGATGAGGAGATGAAGGCGAACCTGGACCCGAAATAAGTGATGCGCTTCCTGTTGAAGTTATGGGTTTGTTTTTTTGCGACGGCGTGGATTGCGGTCGCGGAAAGGCCGATGAATGTGGTGGTGTTGTTGGCGGATGATTGGCGGTTTGACACATTGGGAGTGGCGGGTAATGAGGTAGTGAAGACTCCGAATCTGGATGCGTTGGCGGCGCGTGGATTTCGATTCACGAATGCGCGGGTGACGACTTCGATTTGCGGGGTGAGCCGGGCTTCGCTGATGACGGGGCAGTGGATGTCGCGGCATGGGAACAAGGCGTTTCAGGCGTTCAAGACACCCTGGGCGGAGACGTTATCCGGGGTATTGAGGGACGAGGGATATCATGTCGGACACGTTGGGAAGTGGCATTGCGGGGCATTTCCGGCGAAGGAATTTGATTTCGCGCGGAGTTATAACGGCAGGCATTGGATGAAGGGGAGGGATGGGCAGGAGGTTCATGTGACGAAGCAGAATGAATTCGACGCGTTGGAGTTTTTGAAGGGGAGGCCGAAAGGTCAGCCGTTTCTGTTGAATCTTTGTTTCTTCGCTCCGCATGCGGAGGATGGACATCCCGAGCAATACCGGCCGCAGCCGGAGAGTTCGGAGTGGTATGATGGGGTGGAGATTCCGGTTCCACCGTTGGCGACGAAGGAGGCGTTGATGAATTTGCCGCCATTTCTTCAGGCGGCGAAGAACGAGGGGCGCAACCGGTTTCGTTGGCGGTTTGATGAGCCGGCGAAGTATCAGCGAATGATGAGGAATTATTATCGTTTGTGTTCGGAGGTGGATGCGGTTTGCGGGCGGGTGATCCGTGAGTTGGAGAGCCAGGGTGTGTTAGATGAAACGATTGTGATTTTCAGCGGAGACAATGGATATTTCCATGGGGATCGTGGATTGGCGGACAAGTGGTATCCGTATGAGGAGAGCATCCGGGTTCCGTTGATTGTGCATGATCCGCGGATACCGGCGGATCGCCGTGGGAAGGCGAATGATGATTTCGTTTTGAATGTGGACATTGCGCCGAGCTTGTTGGCTGCTGCGGGGGCGAAGGTGCCGGATGGGATGCAGGGGCGGGATTTTTCGGTGCTCTATCAGAAAGATGGGGTGGAGGTTTCTCCGAAGTGGCGAGAGGTGTTTTTCTATGAGCACGGGACGATCCGGGATAAGGATTTCATTCCTTCTTCGGAAGCGGTGGTTGGGAGGGATTTCAAGTATACGTGGTGGCCGGAGTTTGAGTATGAGGAGCTGTTTGATCTGAGGAGCGATCCGCTGGAGCAGAAGAATCTGGCAGGGGAGGCGGGGCATGCGGAGGTTTTGGAGGCGCAGCGGGTGCTTTTGAAGCGGTTGCGTGAGGGGGCGCGATGATTTTTACGGATGTTCCTGCTTGGCGGGAGGGTGGTGGGTGATTTGACTGGAGCGATGAAACGGAAATTCGTGATGTGTGTGGTTGGACTGGTTGGGATTTCGGGATCGGTGATGGCTGTCGAGAAATCGGCAGTCGGGGTGGCGGTGGAGAAGTTTGTTGAGGCGGGGGAGGTTGCGGGTGCGGTGGCGTTGGTGGTGGATCGTGAGAAGGTGGTCGATGTTTCCGCGGTGGGTCTAGCAGATCGGGAGGCGGGTTTGCCGATGAAGGAGAATGCCTTGTTCTGGATCGCCTCGATGACCAAGCCGATCACGGGGACGGCTGTGATGATGCTGGTGGAGGAGGGGAAGCTTGCGATGGATGATCCGGTTTCGAAGTATTTGCCGGAGTTTGCAGGGTTGAAGGATGGGGATGGCAAGCCGGTGGTGGTGACGTTGCGGCAGTGCTTGACGCATACGGCGGGTTTGGCGGAGGTGGAGGGTGAGGCGGCTCGGGAGATTGAGACGTTGGAGGGGCTGATGCCGAAAATTGTGGAGAAGCCTGTGCAGTTTGCGCCGGGGAGTCGGTGGCAGTATTGCCAATCGAGCATCAATACGGCGGCGCGGATGGTGGAGGTGGTTTCGGGTAAGCCGTTTTCCGAGTTTTTGGAGGAGCGGTTGTTTGGTCCGTTGGAGATGAAAGATACGACATTTTATCCGAATGATGAGCAGTTGAAGCGTTTGGCGAAGTCGTATCGGCGGACGGATGAGGGGAAGCTGGAGGCGGCGGATTTGTATTTTCTGGGGGGCAAGGGGATCACGGACCGGAAGCGATATCCGCGGGCGAACGGCGGTTTGTTTTCGACGGCCGGGGATTACGGGCGATTTGCGCGGATGATTTTGCGCGGTGGAGAATGGGATGGGGTGCGGTATTTGAAGGAGGAATCGGTGAAGGCGATGACTTCGGTGCTGAGTGGGGATCTGGAAACCGGATTCACGCCGGGGAATGGTTGGGGATTGGGGTGGTGCGTGGTTCGTGAGCCGCAGGGGGTGACGGAGGCGTTGTCGGCGGGGAGTTTCGGGCATGGGGGAGCTTTCGGGACGCAGGCATGGATTGATCCGGAGATGGGGCGGGCGTATGTTTTGATGGTGCAGCGGGCGAATTTCCCGAATTCGGATGCTTCGGAATTGCGGGGAGCGTTTCAGAAGGCTGGGGCGGGTTTGGTGGCGGAATAGCGGTTAGTTTTGGCCTGAGAGGTTCGCCGCGGGCGGATTTCGTGAAATTCCCATGGACAATCGGGAGTCTGGGCGGTAACGAATCCGCCCCGCCACGAGGTAATCGTGGCATCCGGGAAATGGCAGAGTAGCTCAGCGGTAGAGCAGAGGACTCATAAGCCTTTGGTCGGCGGTTCAAATCCGCCCTCTGCCACCACCTGGTAAGCCATCGGTCGACGAGAGGATGAGTTGATTTTTTGGGGGAGGCCAAGCCACTGGATGGTGAGGATGTTTCTTCGGGTTGCCGGACCGAGGATCATTTCATTTTTGTCACCAAATTTTTGTGGAGGACTAAACCAACGAGGTGGCCCCGCCGTTGGTCATCGAGATGTTGCTGTTTCAAATGCTTACTTACCTGCTCCGGGACGGATGCGGGTTTGCGATTCGGAGGTGTCGCGGAATGGAATTGTTCTTTTGCGAGCGGTTGGCGTGGGGGCGGCTGATTGAATCTCTAAGGGTGCCTCTGGATCCCCGTCGGACCGTGTTGGTAGACTCCGCTGGATTGTTCCATTTTTTCCAATAACCAAATGAAAAGCACGCACCAGAATCCGTTGTCGCCTTGGCGACTAATCGAGGAAAAAGCCGTAAACCCGTCGTTGTTCACCGAGGCACTGTCCAGTTGCATGCAGTTGATGTGCAGCGCGGCGGTCATTGCCCTATCATGTGCGTTGGCATCGGCTGCGCCGTTGTTGACGCCGGGAGACCCTGTTTTTGCGTATGACTTGGACACGGCGGGTGGTTCCACGGGCGGAGCGACGTATCAGGCGGTCAATTACCCGGGGAATGAATCCCCCGCGCAGGCGATCGACGGCAGCAGTGGGACCAAATATCTGAATTTTTCGAAGCACAACGCCGGGATCATTGTTACTCCGACCACGGCGGCGGCAGCGCAGAGTCTGGTGCTTACGACCGCAAACGATTTTGCAGAACGTGATCCATCCAGCTATATCATTCTGGGTTCGAACCATCCGATTACAGGCGCTGACAAGAGCAATGGATTTACTGACAACTGGACTTTCATTGCGCAAGGCACGCTCAGTCTTCCAACGAGCCGTCTGACCACTGCGACAGCGATCAATTTCACCAACACGACGAGCTACTCGTCCTACTGGATCGTGTTTCCAACGACGAAGGACACGATCGCCAATAATCTGATGCAGATCGCGGATATTCAGCTATTTACGGGGGCTGGAGGCACGGGCAGTGCGATTTTCTCGCCAGGGAATCCGACGCGGGCCACCGGATGGAACAGTTCGATCGCGAGCGGTGAGTTTGTTTCCCGGGTGATTGATGGCAATCTATCGACGAAGTATTTGAATTTCGGGGAGAACAATTCCGGATTTTATGTGGTCCCAAGTACCGGGCCGTCGATCATTGACAGTTTCCAGTTGCATACTGCCAATGATTCCGACAATCGGGATCCCGCCACGTGGACGTTGCACGGGATGGCTCCGAGTGGCATCTGGTTCCAGATCGACACTGGTTCGGTGAGTCTCCCGACCGCACGCAACACGCCAGGGCCGATCGTTACGGTCAACAATACGGATGTTTATGTTGCGTATCGGATGACGTTCAACACGGTGAGGAACTCCGCGACGGCGAATTCGATGCAAGTGGCCGAGGCGCAGTTTTTCGGGACGATTGTTCCGGCGAACGACAGCGACAGCGATCTGATGGATGATGATTGGGAGATGTTGTATGGCTTGATTGTGGGAACCAACGATGCGGCCTCCGACCTTGATGCTGATGGTAGTCTGAATTTGCAGGAGTATCAACGGGGAACATTGCCTAACAGCCAAGACACCGATGGTGACGGGTTGTTTGACGGGGTAGAAACCGACACCGCCGTATTTGTCAGCGCATCCGATACCGGAACCAGTCCACTTGATACCGACAGTGATGACGACAGCTACACGGACAGCTACGAGGTGGCCAAAGGGACCGATCCGAATTCACCAAGCGATGTTCCGACTATCACTTGGGACATCACCCCGGGTACAGCTGGGGAAGGGGACGGTCTTGTGAGTGGTGGGAGTGGCGACTGGGACCAACTGACCACCGGGAACTGGACGATTGACAGCGGAAACAACAACATCGTTTGGGACAACGGCGGGTCACGGCTTGCCGCGATCTTTGGCGGGACTTCCGGGTCGGTTGCTCTAACGAATCCGATCACGGCGGATCGAGTGATCGTCAACACCGATGGTTATTCGTTCTCCGGCGATATGCTGACGCTTGGTTCATCGGCTCCGGTGATCAACATCACGACGGGCACGACGGAGATGTCGCAGGTGATTGCCGGATCGGCGGGTTTCACCAAGCAGGGAAATGGAACGTTGAGGATTGCGGGAACTTCCAGCAATACCTACACCGGGGTCACTTCGCTGAAGGGACTTGGAAAGATTGTTCTCGCGAAGGCTCCCGGTGAGATTGCCATTCCTGGAGATCTGTTTCTCGATTCATCGGCCTTCGTGCAGAACACCTCCGGGCTTGTTTTGGCGGGAGATGAGCAGATTGCGGATACCAGCGTGGTTACCTGGGCGAATGTGGGTCAGGCGGACACGTACTTCCGGTTGAACGGATACACCGAGACGGTCGGTGGTTTGGTTTCCGACGGGGTTGGCGGGTTCGTTGTCATTGAGAACCGCGGGTTCGGTGACACGACCGTTTATCCTGATGGAGAACTCATCATCAACACCACCGGATCGAGCGTTTACGGATACAACGGAAACATCCGGAACGTCGATGGCGGGATCAATGGAGGAACGGTATCAATCACCAAAGATGGTACTGGGACCCAGATCCTATCCGGGAACATGAGTTACTCCGGAGAGACAACGGTTCTGGGCGGTACGTTGCGACTTGGCAACAATCTGCCCAGTTCTTATGTTTCGGTTGAGGCTGGAGGCACGCTTTCCGGCACCGCTACTCTTGGACAAGGACCGTTTGTGAATGTGGGAGGCGTTCTTTCTCCCGGCGTGAGCGGGATCGGGACTCTTACCACGGCGAACACGATCATTGACGGCACCTATCTTTGCCAGATTGATGGAGCGAGTTCCGACCGCGTGACGGCAAACGGCACGTTGGACATCGATGGCGGAACGCTTGAGTTTTCAGTGATCAACGCGCCGACGGCGGACAGTTACATTCTGGCCAGCCATGTCGGAGCGCTGACGGGAGAGTTCAATGTGGTCGGATTGCCAGAAGGTTATTCGGTCAGTTATGATTCCGGAAGCGGTCAGATCCGTTTGGTGAAGGGCGGGTTTTCGAGTTGGGCCACGCAACTTGGGTTGACCGGAAATGCCGGTGATGACTTCGACAAGGATGGTCTGCCGGATGCGGTGGAGTATGTGCTTGGGACGGATCCACTGACATCGAATGCCGACGGGCCCGTGGGCGAAGTGGTTGGAGATGAATTCACGTTCACCTTTGATCGGGATAAGGATTCGATGACGCCCGACATTGCGATCTCCATCGAAGTGGGGACTGATCTGGTGGTGTGGGACGGTATCTATCAGGTCGGTGCTGACACCGCGGCATCCAGCGAGGGTGTGACAGTGACTGACAATGGCACGAGCGATACGATCACCCTGACGGTGCCGAAGGCACCGGATGATGAGAAGTTCGCAAGGCTTCGTGTGACTGTGACAGAATAAAGGCTGTCCGTTTCAACGGGGAGATTCCCAGGGAGGGGTGGCTTTGGTTGCCTCTCCCTTTTCTTATGGTGGAATGGCCTGCAGGATTTCGGAGTGTTTATGGGGTGGTTTGGCTGATTGCCGTTGGGAGAGTTTCCATGACGATTGAGGGGCGATTGCGGGATGGAGGGACGGGCAAGGTGATTGCGACGTGCCGCGATGAGATGCGGGAGCGGATGGCGGTGGTGAATGTGGATTCGTTTTCGTGGTCTGGCGGGCCCGAGAAGAAGCTCGAGGAAGTGGCGGTAAAATCGGCGCGGGTGCTGAATGCAGGGGCGGATGAGGTGGTGACGAGTTCCGCGCCGATCCGTTTGGTTGCGTATGGAATTCCGGATTTCCGGATTTCCGGGGGGAGATTGGAAGATGCGGCGGGCTTGCGGAGCGGGTCCGGGGAGTGCAGGGTTTCCGCAGATGACTGATTCCGCGCCTGAGGGAGAACCGGACCGCCGCCAGTGGATGGGGTTCTGGAGCATGATTGTGCAACAGACGCAGAATGCGTTCAACGACAAGGCCGCGCAGTTTGTACTGATTCCGTTAGGTGCGGCGGTGGGTTTGAAGGTGGAGTCGTGGGCTGGGCTGCTGATTGCGTTGCCGTTCGTTTTGTTTGCGCCGTTGGCGGGGTGGGTGAGCGACCGGTTCTCGAAGCGGGACGTGATGATCGGTTCCGCGGTGTTGCAGTTGTTCGTGCTGGCTTGGATTTGCGGATCGGTATGGATGCGCAATTTGCCGCTGGCGCTGGTGGGATTTTTCATTTTGGCAGTGCAGTCAACTTTTTTCAGTCCTGCGAAGATCGGGATCACGAAGGAGTTGATCGGGTCGAAGCATTTGGGATTCGGTTCCGGGGTTCAGCAGATGTTGGCGATGTTGGCGATTCTGGCCGGGCAGATCGTTTCCGGTTGGATTTACGACAAGCGGTTTGCGGCTATGGGTGGGATGGCGAACGGGGATGCGCCTTGGATGGCGGCGCTGATGCCGCTGGTGATTCTAACAGCATTGGCGGTGCCGGCGTTGTGGTTGGCGTGGATCATTCCGCGGGTGCCGGCGCAGGGAGCGAAGGAGCCGCTGACATTGGGGACATCGGTGGGGCATTTCAAATCGCTGCGGGACCTTTGGGAGGATTTGGGACTGCGTCGTGCGGCGTTGGGAGTGGCGTTTTTCTGGGGATTTGCCGCGTTCATCAACTTGTGGTCGATCAAGGTTGCGGATGAGATCACGGGTGGCGGGGAAGGGTATGGGACGTTGATGTCGATTTACATGGCGGCGGCATCGTTGGGGATGGCGGCGGGGTTTGGGTTGGCGTCGTTTTTACTGCGGAAGCGGATCGAGTTGGGATGGGTTCCGGTTTCCGGAGTGGCGATGACGGTTTCGGCGCTGGTGTTGGCGGCGATTCCACCGGGCGGGTGGCCGTTTCTAACAGTACTGGCGTTGCTGGCTTTCTGCGCGGCGATGTTTCTGGCTCCGCTGAACGCGTGGATGCAGGACCGTTATCCAGCGGAGAAGCGCGGGGAGCTGCAATCGGCGGTGAATCTGCAGGATTGTTTTGCGGGGATTCTTGCCGTGGGGCTGATTGAGCTGTTAGGACGACTGATGGGTTTGCTGGGAGTGGCTCCGCTTGCGGGTTACCGGTGGCAGATGGTGTTGGTGGGAGTGGGTTGCGGGTGGATGACGTGGTTCATCCTACGGTTGCTGCCGGGTGAGTTTATCCGGGTGTTAGGGGTGCCGTTGATCCGCTGGATCTATCGGATGAAAACGGTGGGTGTGGAGAGAATTCCGGTGAAGGGTGGGGTGTTGTTGTTGCCGAATCATGTGACGTTTGCGGATGCGTTTTTCATTTCCGCCGCGTGTCCGCGACCGGTACGTTTCGTGATGGACGAGGCGTTCATGGCGAAGGCGTCTGTGCGGGCTTTCGTGAAGGTTTTCCGCACGGTGACGATCCGGAAGGATCAGCCGCGGGAAGCGATTCGAGTGACGATCGAGGCGCTGAAGAAAGGGGAGGTGCTGTGTTTGTTTCCGGAGGGTCAGCTGACGAGGACCGGGGCGTTGTGCGAGTTGAAGCGCGGGTTCGAGTTGATCGCTCGGAAGGCCGGGCATCCGTTGGTGCCGGTGTGGTGCGATGGTTCTTGGGGATCGTTTTTTTCCTTTGAGGGTGGAGGATTTTTCAAGAAGACGAATCGATTCAAAAGGCAGCGGTTGGTGGTGGCGTTCGGAGATTTGTTAGATCCGGAAGGTGTGAAGGCCGAGGTGGTGGCGGACGGGATGCGGCGTGCATCGTCCGAGGCGATGGGATTGCGGTTTCCAAAGGAGGAATGGGCGGTGGTGAATGGTTGGCAGATCGGGCAGGTGAATGCGTTGGAGCGCGGGGCTGGGATCGGAATGTTGGATGGTGAGGAAATGGTGAAGCGGTTGCCGGGTTTGGGTGAGTTTGGGCGGCTTTTTGGTGGGAGTTTCGTATCTGGCGATGCTTCCGTGGTGGTTGGTGATGGCATGATGAGGGAGTTCTTGACGAAGGAAGGTTCTGGTCGAAGCGTGCGGTTTTTTGATTTCAGCGAGCAGGCGCTTTCGCCGTTAGGGATTCCGGGTGTCGAGCATTTGCCTTGTCTTGCGGTTGAGGGGCGTGTGGTGGCGATGTCGTTGCCGAATCCTCCGAAAGCCTTTGAGACCAGCGAGGAGCAGATTGGCGCGTGCCGCGGGACTTGGGGTAAGCTTTTGCCGGGATGGCATTTGGAGAGAACGGCCAGCGGAGAGGTGAAACTGCATGGGCCGGCGGCTCCTGTGGGTGGATTGACCATGCCGAAAGGTAGTGTGGTGGATGAACATGGATTCTTCACCATCATGGGTTCGGATGGGGCAGGGAATTGATTGGACTTTGAGGTTGGCTGGGGGAAATGAGGCGGGAAGGACTTGGGATGATCAGAGTGAGGTTTTGGGGCAGTTTGCGATGATTTGCGGATTCTACGCGAACCAGCGCGGAGCCATTCTTGAGGTTGGACGTGAGAGTTTTCGCGATTCCCAGCACCGTTATGCCCGCGACACGATCCGTTTCCGCCTTCCACCACTGGCTTCTGTCAGGGGAACCGCAGTCCACGGGCGGCTCCGCCATTGTGCTTCAAGGTGCCGGTTCCGGCATTGGTGGGAACCTTGCCGAGAATCTTGCGGCTCACCTCAACCAGTATGACGATTCATCCGAGCCGGCGTGGCTGGCTGTCACTCCTGTCTTACTACAGGCGATCGCATCGGACACCGGAAACCGGCGTTTATTGGGGATAGGCGAAGGATGTGCCAACTGCCCACCTTCCAGCCCTTGTGGTCTTAAGAAGACGCTTTTGGCCCTTGCAACGCGTGGGCGGGTGATTCTCGACTCGCCGCTGGCAGCGGGTGCCACAGAGGGATTAGGCAATGTTTTCAATGTTGGCGTCGGATTTGAACCCGAGAGTTTGGCCGAATGTCATATCATCATCAATCCCAGGCGTTTTCCGGAACACTGCATTGCCTCTGTGATCGGAGACGTGTTTCTCGAATGGCTCAACTGCCCGTGCCGTGAGAAGCCGCTGCTTCATGGAGTTTGAGAGAATCCGCACATCCTTGCGCAATCCGCGCTAAGCCACCGACTTCAAGCCCTGCTTTCCTACTCCCAACCGATGAACGTTCTCGCCCTAACCATTCTGATTTCCTCCTGCCTTGCCGGGATCTTCATTGCCTGCTTCGCCGCGGAGATTCGGCGGTCGCGGCGTTCCAGCCCGGAGCGCGACTCGCTCCTGCCGCTCGATGGCGAGCCTGTGAAGAAACCGACGCCAGCCAACTTTTCCTGAGACCCACATCCATTCCAACACCACCGCCATGACCACCCAAATCACCTACGACGACAAAACTGTCCGGCGTTTCATGTCCGCCTCCATCTTTTGGGGGATTATCGGCATGCTCGTCGGTCTGATCGCCGCCACCCAGCTTTCGTGGTGGCAAATGAACGGAAAATTCCTGGAGCTGCTGAGCTTCGGCTCTATCAAGGCTGACGGCATTTCCTTTCTCACTTTTGGCCGTCTTCGTCCGCTGCATACCAATGCCGTCATCTTCGCGTTTGTCGGCAACATGATGTTTGCGGGTGTCTATTACTCCACCCAGAGGCTTTGCAAGGTTCGAACGGCATCCGATTTGTTATCCAGCATCCATTTCTGGGGTTGGCAACTGATCATTGTTGCGGCAGCGATCACATTGCCTGCCGGATTCACCCGAGGTAAGGAATACGCCGAGCTCATTTGGCCGATCAACATTGCGGTGGCTGTGATCTGGGTGGTTTTCGCCATCAACTTCTTCTGGACGCTGGCGAAACGCAACGAGCCCAGCCTCTATGTCGCGCTGTGGTTCTATATTGCGACGATTGTGACGATCGCCTTGCTGTACATCGTCAATCACCTTTCCCTTCCCACCTCGCTCACGCATTCCTATCCGATTTTCGGCGGCTTGCAGGACGGGTTGGTGCAGTGGTGGTATGGTCACAATGCGGTCGCGTTCTTCCTGACCACGCCGATTCTGGGCATCATGTATTATTTCCTGCCGAAGGCGGCGAACCGGCCGGTTTACTCATATCGTCTCTCGAT
>SXGQ01304284.1_pt1 | contig 20262 bp, 38 predicted proteins | sample 3178371 | NCBI WGS metagenome assembly SXGQ01 (sample SAMN11356859, study PRJNA531348) | freshwater metagenome | isolation source: freshwater sample F1-20 | place: China: Fuxian Lake, Yuxi | collected 2017-12-25 | reverse complement strand
GAATTACTGAAACTTATATTATCAGTTACATTGAATCTCATATTAACAGGATTCAAATAATACCATTGCTCATATCGTGTAATGGTATCCCGGCTATTTTCGCCTTGTGAATTTTTTGTTTCTGGATTATAACCTAAAAATATTAAAACATTTTCTCCGATAACCGGCATCTGTTTCATATTAGTACTAGCCGGAATAACATTGTCAATTAATCGCGTACTATTATTTTTAGTATCACGTATTAATACATGTATCGCAAAATGTTTGTCAGGTTCTTTGAATGCTTGATCATAAGCATAAACTTCTCCTACGTATATATTTAAACCATCAGACATTTTTATTCTCCGTTTCTATTTTACTAGTAACGGTTTCAACTCGCTGACGTAATGCATCGATAGCAGTCGTGTCAATTTGATCTAATTCATCTTCTAATTCAGAAGCTAATGTAGATTCAGCAACTTTAAGTAGTTGTTGTTTTTCTTCTTCACTTAATAAACTATCCGCACCAGATATAGTTTGTTTCGTAGATATATAACGTTGGACAATTGCGGTTAATTTAACGAGATGATCGTCATTCTTAACCGCAACGTCTAAATATTCTTTAATTAATGGTACAATTATTGTTGCATCAGATGCATTTTTAATTAAAGGTTGTAATTGAGCTATAAGTTGGCCAATTTGTCTATCTTTCTTTTTAGAATTGTGATAGACATCCGACATTAAATCTGCAAAACTAGTTCCTTTAAATAACTCATCATTTTTGTCCATGACATAAATCCTTTAATATAAATATCAAAAGGGCAGATTTATGAAGTTTGTTTGTTCGTATTTTACAAAGTTGTCATTATATATTTGATTTAGTATTTTTACAACTCGAGTTACTGAGCTTGTTTGTGATACATCTAAACCTGTTCGTTCTCTAATTAAAATATATAAACGCTTTTTATTAAAGTCATCTATATTTTCTCGATTTTCAAAAATATGCAATATAGAATCAGCAACGTGGATATCAGTTGAGTTATTAAAAATATAATTTATATTTGTATAACAATAATCAACATACGCATCCATGAAGTATTTTAAGGTTTCTCGCATCTCCTCATTATGCAATTCGGTAACAACATTTCGTTGTTCGTCAATATCAAATTCGGTAGTGTCACCTTTTAATTTCTTATATGCCTTTTCATTTTCACCAATTAAGTAATTATACGAAGTTCTAGTATAATAAGAATATGCTTTACCAGATTCTGGTTTAAATTTATTTAACCTCTCAGTTAAATGCGTTACTAAATCAGTTTGTAAATCCTGAAATGACGAATCAATGTATGTAGGTTTAACAGTATTAATAAGATTTTCTGCCATTTTCATAAATGGAGGATATATAAATCTACGATATATTCGTTCTCGCAAAACCGGTTTATCTGCTATACGATTGTATGAAATAATAGCCAATTCCGTTATTTTAGTAAAATATATATTACTTTTCTTCGCCTTCTTCGCCATCGAATTGTGTTTTAAGGGTTGTAATTACTTGGTTTAATAATTCAAATGTAGTACCCGCTTCGTCATCTTTTTCAAATGCACCTAAACGATCTATTTCTTGCATTTTGTCATATGCATCTACAATATTACCATACATGAATTCATTAGTTAACTCCAATTCTTCGATGTATTCTTGAGCATCTGATAATGCGCCAGCTATATTCCATGCTCTAAATGTTAAATACGTTACTGCCGCAGTTAACAATAGTATTAATATTATTGCTCCTATCATAATTATTCTACGTTAAATGAACTAAATATATCAGCAATTGCTGTTCCTACATCCGGATTATTTTCTGATAAATTTTTCAATGCGTTAGTTTTTTGTATTTTACTTTTATCTGCAACCGGAGTTGAAAGTTTACCATTTCTCCATCGCTCATATTCTATAACAGATGCCATATGATCTGCGTGGTGTAAAATAACTGGTAAATTTGTTTTTAATTTTGCTTGAGCTGATCTTGCAACAAAATAAGGTTTATTTGCTTCATCATACATACCATCATGGATTTTAATAGCTTGGTATTCATTCCAAGATACTTTAATTCCATATTCTTGCAATAACCAAATTGAAAGATCAGGTACCATAGCAAACGGAATATTTGCATTTGTTTTATAAAGTTTACCTTGATTTTTACGATGCCAATCTGAAGTTTCTATTTGATATACTTCATTGCCTTCACCTGGAAATCCTGCCTTACCTAAATCGTGATGCATTGCTGCAAACAACAATTCTTCTCGGATATAACCTGACATATCAGCTCCTTGAGATGACCAAGTAAAATGCAATGCTTCAGCACATTCTATTACTCGAAGAATATGATCTACATATCCACCGGCAAACGCATTGTGAAAATGTTCCATGGAAGAAGCTGGCATAAATACCATACGGTCTTCTAACTCATCATACATTCGATTCAATGCATCTTTGCGGGTAGGAAATGAGGTATTAACAATTTCTCGATATCTTTCCCAATTGTCTTTAATTTTTTCTGCTTCTAACATAACTATTTTTTACGTGGTTCTAATACTTTACCTTCGGTCATTCGTTGTACGCAAACGCTACATGTAATTGCATCTGCATTGATATCTACACGTTCGCAGATATTTGTGCAATACTTACATTGCAACTTTTTATATCCACGAACTGTAGTTTTACTTCTTAATTTCTTTGCCATATTATTCGCGGTCGATATAATATTTTGCTGACTCTAATTTTTGAAGCGCTACTGATAAATTGTGTAATGCAGAATTAACATCTGTTTTACCTTCTTGAATTGTGCGACCAACATTACGGATAATTTCGTGTGCATCGAAAATATCATCGGTAATTTTTGCTTTGTATTTAAACTTATACTCTGACGCCATAACTTTTACCTTTTTTTTTATTTATTATTATATTATTTATTTATATTAATATATATATTATTATATTATATTATTTATATATTATAAAATTAATTGATGGTTTCCTACCTGACAACATTCTACTCCTATTTTTTTCAAAGCCTGCTCTTTTGCCTTAGCCTCAACCATGATATCTAAATCTGATACACCATAAGTGTTAGGTAATTCTAAAATATAATCAGCATGAGCTGGTGCCTTGATCTTACTAAACTCAGTATAAATCTTGTTAAAGGTTGGCCACTTTGGTAAATCTTCGAATGCTATACTATGTTTATCGCATATGTTTTCGATAAGACGTTGTTGCTCGCGTCGGCGAGATTCGCTGTAATGAGTACATTGTGTAACACCATGACGTTGCCAAGTCTCACGTGCCATAAAAAAAGCTTCTTGCTCGGATATGTCACCAGTATTGAAAGTGTGGTGCCAATAGTCAAATGTAATCGGAATACCAATCTCGCTATGAACCATTGTATATAAATCTCGTACAGAATACATAGAAGCCTTGTCGTCATTTTCTATAACTAAACGAGCCTTAAGAGAGTCAGATAAACGATCATAGTTTTGAAGCCAACGAGCAATAGTACCAGGCTTATCATTATAAGTAGCACCGATATGAATATTGATCTTGTTGTCGTAACTAGGAGCATAACCCATATAATCAAACAACTCAGAATGACGCTCTAAACTAACAATAGAGTTGTCAACAACGTTGGCATCAGGACTACCTAAGATATTGAAAGGACCGGGATGCGTAGTAATGCGATGACCGTGCGCACGTGCATAATCACCAGCAATACGAAGATGACGAACAATTTCATCAATACCTGGCAAATCTTCTAAACGATAATGATTCCAACGAGGAAACAATTCACTACCTAAACGAAATAAACGAATACCATTCTGCTCGTTCCATTTGAGTATAGTTATAAGATCCTTAGCATTGGCTAACGAAATATCAGATGCTAATTGCAAACCACCTAATTTGAACTTGCGGTCAATCATGGTGCGACCTGTACGGATGTTGTTGCTTGAAAGTTGCATGTTAATACACGCATAACCATATCTTATCATAACTTTTATTTTTTACTAATATAAGAAATTAATTTCACAATTCAAAATGAATCATGTTTTTTATTTTGTTGATATTTATTGTAAAGAAACCATAAAGGAAACCAATACATGAAAATTAATTTAGCAGAGAATATGTTTCGTTTCGGTACTAAAAATTTATCTGAGGAATCGCAACAAATATTAAATAAATTAATGGAACAAGCTCCAGTTACTGGCGCCGAACCGACACCACAACAAGCAGATGCTGCTTATAAGCAATATCTATTGCCGATGTGGAGTACAGTATTTAAAACTATTGCGATTGCAGCACAACGTACTCCAGAGCAAGTAAAAAGTAATACTATATTATATAATTGGAGATACCCGGTTGATGAATTGAAAACTAAAGGTATGCAAAATACATACGTAATAGGTACTGGTGCAGCTGCCTTCGATGCTGAGTTTAAGAAACGTTTAACTCAAGCAACGAATGATAATGCTTGGTTAACTAAAGTAGCAAACGAATTAAATGCATTATTTGCAAATGCTGGAACTAATAATCCTAGTGATCCTGCTAAATTTGTACAAACATATATCAAATTAAAATTAGGTCCTGACAATAAAATGACACTAAATAATGGTACCCCTGGCCAGCCATTTAACGATGGTGTATTTTATGCACATACTACAAAAGCATATGTACAATATACAATTAATGCATTTCAACCTCATATGTTGTTAGAAAAAACAACCGTACAATCATAATTAAAAAATAACATAATTAATAGGGAAGATTATTTCTTCCCTTTTTTTGTGTTCTTAGACTTACTCAATTCAGGGTATAATAATTTCTTTGTTTTTGGGTCTCGTGCTATTTCTTTATAGATATCAATATCACCTGCATGAAATGAATGACCATAATCTGCAGGTAAATGTAAATCGGTAGCATCTACCACTTCATATAATTTAAGCGTATATTTCTTACCTTGTAAATCTTCATCGATACTGAAATTAAAATCAACATAGAATTCTCGGTTACTTAAAAATAATCCACTATATAATTCAGAATTTACCAATCCATCAAATAAATCTTGGATATATAAACTATCCATATATGCATGAGCATCAAAATCTTTTTTAGTTCTCCAATTTTTAGGTAAACGATTTTCTATTACGACAAAACCATTATATTCTCGAGTACTAAACGTTTCTGTTAAAATTAAACTAGTATTTTTATTGTGGTATTTTGGAATAAATTTAGCAGCGCCAGCTGCTGTAGCCCAAGCATATGACGTATCTCGATTTGCATCAAAACACATTATATAAAATTGTTGATTTGGAGTTACTTGAACTACTTTATAACTTTGAAATTTACAATTAGCTTTACTTAATCCATTATCTTTTCTGTATTTATTCCAAATAGACATCAATTCTTTTGAAACACCATTTTGTGCAACTGCTACAAAACTTACTAAACTTACTGCGATTGCTAAAACTAACTTTTTCATGGCTCTTATCTTTTAAGTGGTTAATTATTTAATTCTCTTATACTATAAATATAAGAAATAATCAAATAGAATCCAACCAAATCTTAATCTTTTTTTATGAACCCTGATAAAAAGTTTTTTTGTTTTTCTATAGCATCGTCTAGAGTTGAGTTAGAAGTTTTTCTTGTTTTTGTATTTCGCTTACTAACTCGTGTATTGCTAGGTTTATCACCATGCATTGTCCCTCGCTTAGATTTGGGTTTGTCTTCAACTCGTATGTTATTGATGTCAACATCCTTTCCGATTCCTGTATCAGATGTTGTGCTCGATACCGTTGGCCTTCTGGTGTTTGAAGCCATTCTAGTATTTTCGATTTCTGTTCCAATTCTTCTTGAAATTTCATCATTGCCAAGTTTTTTGGTTTCTTCCAAAAAGATAATACCGACTTTATACGATGTAGTAGTGCCTTCGATACTGATCCCACACGGGTAACTAGTTCCTTTAGTCGACTGTACAGTATACTGAATACCCCAATTGGTTTTTTTGATTGCTGTAACATATCCATATTTTTTTGAGCCAAGCCAAGAAAAGAAAACCGCAGATCCTATTTGGAAATGCGGCTTATCAAATTTGGCTTGAAGTTTGTCTGTTATTTTTTCTTTTGCCATTAGTTAAAACATAAATCTGTTGATTGATTTATTATCTTAAAAATTCTCAAATATTTAGTCATCTTATCTTTACGAAATAATTTTTCCATTATGGTATCTCGTTGCAATATATAACCAGACTCGACGAATTTATAAGTTACTGCTCTTAATGCTTTTAAATTATTAGATTCAATCATTATGTTTGAATCATCAATCATTACATCAACTCGATCTGCAGCAGTTGAGTCAAATTCGATTGATTCTACATAAGCCATTTCTGGTTCCTCTTCGGAGTCAGACTCATCTAATCCATCTTTGATGCCTTTAAAAAAACTTTCTAAATCAATTAGTTTAGATGCATGTGTCTGAACCGAATACATATCAAATAAAAAATTAACTTTATCTTCGTTTGATAATGTTTTCCAAAATTCATATTCTGAATATGTTTTCTGGATAGATGAAAAAAGTGATTGCATAATTAGTCCCTATAAATTAGAAATAAATTAACTGTGTCATCAACTAGTAACCGTTTGATTGCAGCAATCTTTTCTATAGCATCTTCATACGAATTTGCATTTACTTTACCAATAACTTCATCAGGTATATTTTTATATGAATAACTATATGTATGCATAATCAATTTTATTATAAATATAATCCTAACTCATAAGCACGAAGCGAAGATGCAACTGCTTCATTTAATGTGTCAGATAATTTTGATAATTCATGACGTTTCAAAGTAAATATTTGCGATTTAATTTTAACTTCAAAACTATCATTTTTTGTGCCAGTTATATATGACTCTTCACTTAACGTTTTAATTGTCTTTGCATATAAAATGATATCTTTATATAACATCTCAATTCTTTGATTAAATACATTTAACTGACCAATAATTGTATTCATTGGATCCGTACGAAAATTATCCTCCGATATTTTCTCTTTAAATACAAAATCTAAATCTGCCCAAACATCGCCATATCTACCGCGATATTTATCAGATACTGCCCAAGGTTGATTGATACTTTTCATTGTGTTTTATTTAGTTTGTGATTTTTTTAATAAAGTATATATACTTTGTATTATAGTGCATTACAAGCACTTAATTAGCCCCGTACAATTGGTAATTGGTCTGCATCAAATAAATCATTATAATTCATAGTAGGAACTACCACTCCGGTGTCACATAAACGAGATGTTAATTCTCTATTAATATACATTTGCTTTGATTTTGCTGTATTAATAGCAGTAAATGCACTTCGATTTTCTAATAGTACATCATATAATACCGATTTAGATGCTAAGTATTTATCTAGAATGATGCCTACGTGGTTAACGCCCTCTTTAGTGATGATAACCGGTTGTCCCGTTTTATAACTCATTATTCTAAAATTTTGATGATTTTACTTGCATTAACTGATTTTACTTCGAAATCAAAAGTGTAACCTTGGAAATCCTTAATGACCTTAGCTTCTGCTTCAGTAACCGACATCGCTTCTACAAGATATGTCTCAGTTGTTTTTTTAGTTTTTGGGCCTTTTGGTGTATCAACTTCATCAACTAGTTGAACCTTTGCTACATAATAACTCATTGTTTTAAATATTAATTAAAAATTATAACTTATTGGTAATATAAGAAAAATAATGATAAAATCAAATTATTTATCTAGGAATTTTTGTAAACGTTTTTGTGATTTATGAAATTCAAATGATTTTCTTATTTCAGATGGAGTTAATTTCATTTTCAATTGTAATATATCTAAAACATCAGCAATGATTCTTTCTTTTTCATGCTTAGTTTTAGTTTTTTTATCCATTGCCTGTATAATTCGATCCATATGTCGAATATAGTCTTTTGGTAATCTTTGCAAAACACGTGTTTTTTCAATTGGATCTACTTTTTTTGCTGATTTCTTTGATTTTTCATTTAAAACAGTTTTTGCAATTGTAACTGATTCTTGCAAGATATTACCATAACGAACAACCCATGCATTCTCAGGTCCTGGTGCTGGTGGTTCTGCCGGTGGTTCCATAGGTGCCGCTGCACCACCACCTCCGCCTGCCGATCCAGCTTCAATATTTTTTTTATCTTCCGCTCCCAAACCTTTAACATCATCCAATGATAACTGTAATTCAATAGTATAATTGTCATCGCGACCAAAGCCACCATATGGAACTATTTTAATTGTTTTTGAGCGAAGTAAATTTAGCAATATACCGGGAGTAAGATTCAAATCTTTTCCACTTCTCCCGATAAATTCCTGTATACCAATATCTGAAATTGAATAAATTACGCCGATATGCGTTGTGCCATAAGCATCGAATTTACCTAAAAACTTTTCTTCTGCAGGAGTGTATAAAGAATCCGCGGAATCATTACTAGCATTATCGGTTTCTTGCGCCGGTGCCTCTTGTATAAGTTGTTTTAATGTAGTTTCAACGATACGATACAAACGTTTATCCATAATTAAATTTCTTTTGTTTCAGCTAATTGTGTGCTACGATATTTTGTTGCTAATTTTTTCAATTCATTGATTGATTTTCTAGCAACACCTGCTGCTTTTTTTACATGTTTTGTTTGGAATCTGTCATGGTTTTCTTTAAATGTTAACCAATGTGCTTCCATTGTTTCATAGATTTCGTGTGATGTCATATTAACCTTTATTTTATTTATTATAAATATGTAACTGGTTAGAAACGTTCATTTTATCTAGTAAATGACCGATTGTTATGTTTGTAACTAATAAATTTGTTCCATTAGTTAATATAACAACAATATCATCATCTTCTTGATACATTCGTATAATGTGATTCACATTAACATATTCAGTTTCTATCGCGTCACCATGTTTTGTGTGTAATGTTATAAATTTAGTAGATGTTATCATTTTCTAAAAATTTCCATAATTGTAACTACAGGTATAAGACATAATGCTATACACCCAATTGTAAATGCAAATAAACCGCGCATATTATTGTAAATTTTCTAAACGGTATATTGTTTGATCAATTAAATCTTTAAATGTATCTAATTGATTGATTATATTAGTATCAGTTGACGGAATTTTATTATATGCTCTATCAACAAATACTGCTAATGCTTTAAAATATTTTAATACACTGCTTTTTTCAAAATCGGTAAACGTTGCTGGAGAAGTATAACCAGTTATAATACCATGTTTTCCTTGATATGTCTCAACTAATGAATCAATCATGTCTGTTAATGGTTCATAATATGACTGTAATGCTATGTGCATTGCATATGATCCAGGACCAGCTGTTTGCCAATGGAAAATATGAGCTTGCGTTCTTGACTCTAACAGAGTCGAAATTAATTTTTCAAACATACTATTTTATTTATTTTAATTTATACCGATAAACTGTTTTTATTTCCAAACGCAAAATATTGATTTGCAACTGATTTACCATCTTCTGGTTCTGATGATCCAACAGGTTGATATTCCCAATGCAAATGAGGACCGGTGGATGTTCCTGTAGTACCTACCAATCCAATTACAGATCCAACTTTAACAGCATCTCCTTGACCAATCATTCGTTGACTTAAATGCATATATGTTGTTACAGCACCATCGTCATGTTTAATTTTTATCCATTCGCCGGCAGTAGTAGATGTAGCTGATAATATACATTGACCTGCTTGTGCTGCTATAATCGGAGTACCACTAGGTTCAGAATAATCAACACCCCAGTGCATCTGCATTATTTTTTTAATAGGATGTAGTTTCATTCCAAAATCTCGATTTCCTGCACTTGGCGTTTTTAACGCACCTTTAAAAATATCACCTAATTTCATTGATACATTTTGATTTGCAGAATCATAATCATTAAGTCCAAATTTTTCAATAGTTTTTATCAATGAATCGGCATAACTAGGATTTGTTGCATATCCGTTTTGTTGCAATGTATTTGCCCATTCTACATATGTAGCAGCTGGTGATTTTGGTGTATATTTTCTTTTCAATAACTGTGCGTGGTCCTCATATGATTCTTCTGGAGTTAGATAAACTCGGAAATCTAACATACTACCTCCAGAATCTCGTAGATTAACTGAATTGCCTTTATACTGTCCAGTAATACCAAAATAATTATTATATTTAGTAGCTAATCCAGATTTGCCCCATGCACTTTCTAATCCGCCTTGTGCTAATGTTATACTTGCCGGAATTCCATATTTTGTTTGATGTTCTTTAGCAATACTACTCCATTGATTTATAAATTCTTTTGCACTACTCGGTATAGGTGCACGTTCGGTAGGAATTCTATCTGCTTCTGTTTCTTCTTGATCTAATGCATCTATACTAGAATCAGGCATTTCTATGTTTAATGTATTTGTTACAACATCTACCCATGATTTAGCAATCGCGGTTTGAGTATTTGCATTCGTCAAATCGGAATTAGTAGGTATAATATTAGCATCCATATCAGAAATTGCATCTGCAAACTCTTTATATTTTGAATACTGTTTAGGTGGATTTTGAATTACTACAAGTTGTGCACCGTATGTAGTAGCTGCGTTTTGTAATTCTGTAAGTTGTTGTTTAAATGTGTTAATATCAATATTCTGTGTAACTATATCACCAAACATGATAGATACGACTGAATATTTATTTGAAACATAACGTTTAACTAATTTAACTAATTGTTTAACGTTAATTCTCGGCCAAGCAACTACACGACCTCGAACTACGCTATTAGAAATTAAACGTTTTGCATAACTAGATTTAGATTTAGTATAAGCATCCCCCACGAATAATACATTTGGTAATTCGGGTACGGTATCTTTATTTTTATCAGATGCGTTAACCTGTTCCAATAACGACTTCAATCGTATCATAATTATTTTCTTTTTATATAAATATCAATTAAGTAATTTTGTGACCAAATTATTAACCAATTCAGCAGCCATTTCGTGCGTATATATACGATTTAACAAGAATAACAATTTTTGGTAAGCTAATATACCACCACTTAATTGTGCAGGACGTATGGTGACACGAGTAGTATCGTGTAGGATAACCACAACATAATTGTCGTGTATTTCATAATCCTTAACCACCTACACCCTTCCATATTATAATAGTGTTATAATTATTCCTAATACTACACCCGCAATTGTATACACAGCATCTTGCCACGAAGAAACATGATTTGGATGTTTTTTATCATATATTTTTTTACCTACCGCTGCTACTATACCAATTATAGATCCGGTTAATATACCTATCAATGAATTAAAAACTATACTAGCTGTTAGTTTAAATATATAATATATAACTATACCATATATGAAATGATTAGCTTTATTTTGATCAATTACTGGTAATTTAATATATCGTTTTAATGTATTTAAAATATTTTTCATGATTAGTTATTTCTATCTTTAAATGATTGTAAAGGTTTAGATAATCCTTTTTCGTAAGGTATATCATTTATCTCTGTATCTAATTTACCATCATCGCGTCGTATCGGTTCTCCATTAAATCTAGTACGGTAACCTTTAGTATAATGTTCTTCTTGCCAAGCATCGAAGTGCACTAAATTTCCGTGCTTATTCCACCCCATATTGCCACCGTGTGCTTCATCCCATACTATTCTAAGTTCTGCAAAATCTCGCAGTAGAATAGCTCTTTGAGGTAAAATTCTAGGTATAAATTCACCTCTACTATACATTTCTGGCTGATGGTCTAACCAGTCCATGAATTGTTTATCTGAATTTTTTCGATCTAAGTATTCTCTACGTATACGATTCCATTGCAGTTCTTCATCATCATTTAACGGAGTAACTTTATCCATTAATATAATGTACATACCGTTTAAGTTTTCTATAGATCGTACATCATGTACATTAATAATATGTTTATATAAACGTTTTGTTCTCAATCTAGAAGCCAATGCTACTTCGGCATCATCTTGCGTTAATTTTAAAACTTTTCCCGATGCTGTAATATAAGCTTTACCGTTTTGACCGCTTCCTAGAAATTCAGTAATAGTTTCGCCCATCTCTAATGCTAGTTGTTTTAACATATCTTCAGAAACATAAGCCTCACGCAATAAATCGGTTAATTTTATCATGTACTGTCTCTTTTATAATAAATACCGGACAGTAAAAAAGGCTTACCTTTCGATAAGCCTTTATTATTTGGTATATAGAGACAATTAATCGTATGCGTTTTGCAATTTACGAGTAATTGGATTGAACTCTTGCTGGTTATACTTGATAACATTTGGAGACTCAGTTACCAATGTACCGTGCTCACCGTGTGTTACGATACCATCACCATTAATTTTTAACTTTAAAGTCGAATTCTCTAAATTCGTTACTTCAATTGAATTAGCACTTACAGAATGTGTATTTGTGCTTGGTTCTAAAACTACAACTTGCTTGTTCATGATATACTTGATTTATAAATTTATACTCTTTATTAATAATTATGACTGTGCCGATAAAAATCCAAAATATTCATCTGCTGTCAATGGAACCATTTCCTCATTTTCTTCTGGTGACACATCTTCATTTAATTCTACTAAAAAGATATCACCTTGACGTTTGATCTCTTTGATTTGGTCTTTAACTGATTTGTGTACTCGACAAGTAGATGCTACTGCAGCTAATGGATCATCTTTATATTCATCTTCAATCCATAACCAATGTTCTTCATCTGTACTAGTACACCAACATCTCAAAGCATATACATCATCTTCGATTCCTAATTTTTCACCATTAACTTGATGCGTTTCATAAACTACATCATACTCACGGTAGCCGGTAAATTCGCCATCTTTTGTATATTGTTTATGCTTAACTCGTTTACCCGCAGTTTGGATTCTTTCGTGTCCTAATTCGGTAATCATTTCTACGATGTCAATTACACCAAATACTTTTGATTGGAATTCTTGATTCTCTAATGCAAATGCTTCTGCATATGTAAATGGTTTTACTGTGTCATACTTCTCTAACAAGAAATCCATTGTTTCATCACATGGGAAACGTTCTTTTAAATTTACCGTTTCATCAAAATCAACTGTCTGATTCTTGATGTCTTTGAATAAATCAGCAAATCTAGTTTTAAATCTTTCTTTAGAACCAAATGACATTTTCAAATATCGCAATACATCTAAATTAGATACGTCGTCATAAAATGTTTGGTTGTCAATGCTGAAACGGATTGATACACCATATTTATCATATTGAATAAAATGTGGGTAAGTTGCCGCTAATTCTGCCGGAGTCATCTCTTTTTTAACTTCTTCGCTCATTTTTTAAATATTTAATTATTTTTATATTCTTATAATAAGAAAATAAAATTAAAAATCCAACCAAACAGTAAAAAAGTGCTAACATTTCTGCTAGCACTCAATTTAATATTATACTTTAACTAATTTTTTTGTTTGTTGGGCTGAATTCAAGTTATCAATTGTTGATTTGTATGCTGGATTTTTTGATATATCAAATTCTTTATTATTATTTATATTTTTTGCCCACCATACACCTTGACGTTGTTGATATACGTATACATTATCGCTTGGATGACGGAACCATTCATTATTACTAGTTGCATTTACTTCTGGTTTACCTGGAAATCCGATAGCTTTAATAAAATCTGCAGTATATTTAAATTTATCTAATGCCTCAAAATTAAAAGTTTTTCCATTATCTCCTATTAATTCATTATTTTTCCAATATCCACTACATTTTACATTATTTACATTATAATATATTCCATTACCACTAAATATATCATTTAACACAGATCCTTCAAAATGAGAACCATTTGAATATTTTATTTTTGCATTTTTATCATGTAATTTACCATTATAAAATGTACCGGTAAGAGTTTTTTGAACAGATCCATCGGTATTTAACAGTATTTTTATACCTTCGCCAGCAGGAACTGTTACTTGATTATTACCACCACCAGGCGTACCTGATTTATTAGCTATAGTGTATTTACCAAAATATTTAGCAACTAGCCCCACGCGTGGGCCACTAATCTTCGAATACTTCATTTCTACTTTACCAGTAAATGATTGAAAGTCTTTGCTAATAATATTTACGCTATCAGCCCATTCTTGTTTACTAGATTCTAACAATAAAGATTTTAAACGTATCATAATTATATATTTTTAGTTCCGAAACGACGCATATTTTCTGTTAAATTTACAGATTCTTGTTTTACACCTTTAAATGATGCAATCAAATCTTCTAGAGTTTTAACTGAATAATCACTCATACGTCCTTCAGGTCTATATGCAACATACATATTGCCTTGTTGTGGTTGTATAAGTTCCCATACTTCGCCAGTTTCTATATTTTTTAATCTGCTAATAGCTGCACGGTAATCAATTTGTTCAGAAGCTTCGATATTTGGATCTTGATTTACACTATCAACTAATTCATTCCATTCTCTTGGCCATGTTGCTTCAACATCTGTCTGTTTTTTATGTTTATAAGTATCATCCCATTCACCTCTACTATATCCAGGCTTATCATCCCAACGGCGTCTTTTATTACCACCATATCCTCCTTCAAAATCTTCATTTACGTCATCACCTGGTTCATATGGTTTACCATCACCATCACTATCCCACCATCTAGGATCTTGTAGTTTCGGTCTTGGCGAAATAAGAGATATAACATCAGAATATTGTTTTTCTGATCCATTAGCAAAAGTTACAGTCCATTTAGTTTGGTCTTCTGTACCATTTTTATTAAGTGTAACTGGTCTTCCTGCTACTTTATATTCAGTTTCTTCTTGTAGATTTTTTTCATATTCTGCTTGAACCTCTGATAATGTAGGTAAAGGTTTACCTGGTTTGCGTTCCCACGCATATGATTCGTTTAAAAGATCTTTAAGTTTTTTCATAATATTATTTCGATTTTAATATAAATATAGAACGCTAGTAAATAGAACGCTATAAACGCAGATAAGTGCGCCCTTACAGGCCCGCACTATTATCTTGCTAGCATCATGATGTTATGCAGTTCGTTTCAGGTACAACTCATCGCCTTGTTGTGTACGCATACCTTCAATTGTATCGCCAACAGCAACAGTTTTGTATTCTCGAGCAATTTTTGCAACATCAGCATCATTTAACTCAGCTTCTCGAACATCACCTTTAAATGGATGTTTGTATGAAATCTCACGCGTCTTCATGTCAATTTTTACAATTTCAACCCCAATATCAACCAGCTTGTCTACATATAATTCATAATGATATAGCTTATGTGTTTGTGGGTCTTGCATAACTATATGACCTTTATATGCATATGTTTTTGGCAATGCAATTTCATTTTCATATAGTGATAATAATATTGATTTTAATTTTTGCATGATATATTTTCTTTTATATAATTATATCAACGATCCCACATTTCCAAGATTATCATGATGATCCATGCTATGCAGATACACACGGTGCAAACGCCGGCTACTAAGATACCTATAGGTGGTACCAAACATATTCTCAAAAATGCACGGGCCCATTCTGGATCGGCATAATCACCGAATTCATCGTATATCCATGTTATGAAACTGTTAACCATGATTATGTTAATGATGGTTACTATGATGATTAAAAATATTAGGGTTGGCATCATTTTATAAATTTTTTATTGTGTCGTATATTGCGTATACGATCGATGTTATAGAGATTATAATTATAGCTATCAATGAAGCTGGGGGTATCAATAACACGATATGAACCCATTTAGGTAAATCATCATAAAGTGTGTCGACACTGCGATACAACGCAAAATTAAATCCTAATGCAGCAAACACCGCTAATACAATTATAACTACTATCATTTTGTTTAAGTTTAATGTAAATATTTAATAATTAGTAACACTGCAAGCAAAGAGGAGAATACTGCACATACAGCTAATAACAATGTCCATGGTTGCATTTCTTCTTCATACAATACATAATGTCCATAACGTTTTTTAAATTTTCGAAATCCGAATATTGTATACAATACTGCTAATACACTTAATGTTATCATTTCGTTTGTTTTATTTAATTAATATGATACACATTCGAACTTGCCATCTTGAAACAACAAGTATGCTATTTCGTCGACGCCATCAAATTCTAAATTAACGAATCCATCATTTAGATCCATTATGTTGTCTACATCTTCATAAAAGCATTGTGATTCATATGCTTCGTAGAAAGACTTGCAATCCATACGCAGTGCTTTGCGAATTGCCGTATTGGTTTTAATTTTTTGTTTCATAACTTTTTGTTTTTAAATTACCATGGTCTAATATACCAATTACCTATTTTTACGTGTTGATCGGGATTCGATTGAACATATTCATTTTGATCCGTTGCAATTAAAAAGAAATTAACAACGTATAACACAGGCTCATCCGTTCTACAATATGATTGCAACCAATGATCGAATCGAGCTTTAAGAGCATCTCGCAATAATTGCCAATCATCTCCATATTGTTCCTGATGCTGTTTAATATGATCAACTAAACGTTTAAATGTGTATTGATCCTTTTTACTACAATCAAATCGAATTGTGCGATATTCTTCTAATGAACTTAAAGGAGGCACCGTTTTTGTGTATGCTGTTTTAGCAGCTCGACTTGTTCGTGTTGCTTCTTCTAATTCTTTTTGTAATTCTTTAACACGTTTATCTAATTCTAAAATTTCTTGTGGGTATTTATAACCCCTAAGATTCCATTGTGCAACTTCCATAGCTCTATTTTTTTATTGGTTTAACAATGTTCTTTACATGATGGACACATCATATAGTCTTTATCCAATGGATCACCACAACATGAATAAAACGTAGCGGCTCTCATTATCTGCGATACTGAATCGCCTACTTCGAATTCATCCTCATATATGCTACATGACATTCCATCTGCTTCAAAATAATATTCCGTAATGTCTGCTGGACACGATACATATTCAACCTCGGTAAATCCTAACGACTCTAGGTACGTTGTTCTCTCAATTACATTTTTCATATCTCTTGGTTTTTAATTTACCCTATAATAAGAAATAAAATCCAGGTATCCAACCTTTTGCTAAATTATCCCGTAATAAAGAGCATATTATATATAAAGAGATAATTGATGTGAAATGTATAATCAGCACTAAGCCTATCCAGATAGGTTGGCTATATAGGGCAGAATAGGGCAGAATAGGGCAGAATAGGGCAGGAATGTTTATTATGGGCACCATATCCTAATATAGAGCACCTATATAGCAAAAAAATTACCCGCGCGGGAAAAATCTATATAACCTCCTTCCTCAATCAGGGGCTGTTCTACCCCTTAATGAAACCCTCCCCACCCCCCTGGTTTTGCCCCCCTAGACCCCCCTGTTCTGACCCCGATCTATACCCTCCCCCCTTCCCCTGTTCAAAGGGGGCTATTGCCCCCTCCCCTTATTACCATAATTGGATCTGGTAATCTGTCTTTGCTATCTCTCTGCTTAGCTTACGTAGCTTAGCTTCGAAGTTTGTATCGTCGTACCACTTCCAACACTTATTGCGTTGTGTGTCAAACCAATATGCATCCTTCGGTACTACGTATGTCTCGATATGATGCTTATATGTTTGGTGCCCACACGTTACTCGATTAATCTCATACTTCTTTTTGGATCCATCTGCTCTGGTTACTGTGATTACTACTCTGCGGAAGTCGTATACCTTCTCGCCTTCGATCTCTCTATAACACATATCACCTCTTTGTGATGTCATTGCTACTAAGTCTAGTTTCTCTTTCATATCTCTATTTATTTTTATTGATTAAGTCTTTAAACATTATTATTACTAAGCCGATACCTACTAGGTATATTGCTGGTGCTATTAGTATATCCTTCATTCCTCGTCTGTTAAGTCGCTGTAATTATTAAAGCCAACTCGGTCTTCCATTTGTGCTGCTAATGTATCACTAACCGCATTCTTAATTGCGTGGAACATCTCAAATGCTTCCTTCACTGTCATTGTGCTGAAGTCAAATCCTAATGCCTCCATAGTTGCTTTTGCTAACTCCATTTTCTCAATTCCGCTTAACTCTTTCATATCTCTTATCTTTTTAATTATACTTAAATATAATAATAATATCCGTGCGTGTCAAGCATTTTGCAAACTTTTTTTAAACTTTTTTTAACAGTGCAAAGCCAGGACCTTTTGGATCCTGGGTGGGGCTTTCGCCAATGCCTACTGCTGCTTTGCTATGTGGAGAGATATGATTACTACTCTGCTGCAATGATTTGCTCTGCTACCATCATTTCTGGATCTTCGAAGCCCATTGCACATATGCGAGCTGCTTTGATGAAGCTTCTAAGGTTAACGTCAATACCCGTATACTTCTCATTCAAAGACTTCATAATGTCTAGTGCTTGCTGCTTAGCCGCTAAAGGTATTGAGCGCTCCATAGTCGGCATAAGTTGCTCCATTCTCTGAAACATTTGTGTGGTGTTCATTGAGATGTCTGACACAAAGCTACGAGAGCGGATTGCCTCATCTAATTTGCTTTGGTGGATATTAGAGATAAAGATGATGCGACCTGTAAACTCAAAGTGTGCCGGGATCGGTTCGCCAAACTCATCTTTTAAAGGCTTAGATGAGATATAAGAGATCTTTCTAGTGTCATAGCTATCTAAGGCAGCCTTTAAGATATTCACAGCATCGTCGTCTTTGAATACTGAATCACAGTCATCTAAGATTACAACCTTATCGCTATTTTGGTATAAGGTAATAAACAAACCAGCTGCCGTAGCTCTACCTTTGAAGTGAACAAAGTCTGAAGATTCTTTTAAGCCCATATCAGTCAAAGTAGTCTTAACTAAGTGAGTCTTACCTACACCTGCCATACCTGTGATAACTAATGATGGTTGGATACCTCTACCTACCATTTTAGTTAAGCGCTCTAAGTTACCGAACATTACCTTTGGATCTCTGCTCTCTACTACTGATAAGAAAGACATCTTGCCTGCATCTGGATTTGCTGCTACATGCACACCTGCTGTGGATCCGGCTACTCTAGTTACTCGGCCATTGCTGCCCACCATTAACACTTCGCGGTTTGCTTCTGCGCTTCTCAATTGCACGTCGCGGATTAAACCCTTTGGAGCGAACTCACCTGTCTTAACATTCTTAGCAAATAATTTGCCCTTTACTCTTACTGGCTCAAATACATTCATCATATCTCTTATCTTTTTAATTATAATATAAATTTAAGGTTTTTTTCAATGCGTGTCAACCTTTTTGACAACTTTTTTTAAACTTTTTTTACTCAATTCCTGAGTGAGCAATCTCCGCAATTATGTCAATTAATATGCGAGGATCCACATCATTTATAAATGTGCAGCCACACCCACCAAAGCCATACTCAGCAACAAGCTGGCCATCTACTAGGATCTGTGCTATGTCATCATCTAAGAAGGTTCTCACTTTAACTTCCTGGCCTGCTACCTCGAAGGTTTTGTAAATTGCATTGTCTAAGTTCATATCTCTTATTTTTAATTATAATATAAATTTAAGCATTTTTGGGATCGGATCCTAGTCTTTTGTAAACTTTTTTTAATTAAATCTTTCTGCATAATCCAGTGCTTGGATCGTTAATGCTACTTGGGTGACATAGAATACATATGCTATATCAGAGCCGGTATAGTGCTTTCTCTTCTTCATGGCGGATCCTATTTATATTGTTCTAATAATTTGATACCCGGTAATGCTTTCAATGCATTCTCTGCTTGGCGAACTAATTGTCTGGCTCTCTCACCAGTAACACCCATCTCCTCAGCAATTTGCTCCATACATTGCTCATACTCAAAACCAATACCATAGAAGCGGCATACTGCTTCGCGTTGCTTAGGTTTCAATTGTGATAATGCACGATCCAAATCATATTTGAAATCTGCTTTGTCACGTCCTGACTTTGTGCTCTCTGCTGCTAAGTAACGATCCGCATAAGTCTCTTTGTTCTCACCATCGCCTACCGGAGTGGATATTGACTTTGTGGAATACTCTGCTGTCGCCGTTAAGTGAGATGGTACTCTTACTACTCTGCTTAAGTCATTCAATGCTTTTTGGATCTCTGCACGGATATACCATACTGCAAAGGTAATGAACTTCAAGTTCTT
>SXGQ01350265.1_pt1 | contig 20263 bp, 28 predicted proteins | sample 3178371 | NCBI WGS metagenome assembly SXGQ01 (sample SAMN11356859, study PRJNA531348) | freshwater metagenome | isolation source: freshwater sample F1-20 | place: China: Fuxian Lake, Yuxi | collected 2017-12-25 | reverse complement strand
TTATTAATATCATACGTGGTGTAATATTCATTTGATCGGTGCGTACTCGGCTTATAACTGATGTACTGCAATATAAAAAAGCTGCTAATTGTGCGTCAGTTTTAAAATTATGTGTACGCATTAAAAAATGAAAAATTTTTTTTTCTTTACGTATGTGACGTCTACCATCGCTAAAATATAATTCTTTCATTGGAAACCAGTTATCTCTAATTAGAGAGTTATTTAGATACAAAAAATAGCAGTTCGGAACAACCCGAACTGCTATGTAAATTATTTAGGTTGACGATTACGCGCAAAGAAATAATCTTCGCGGTGTTCACTTGGCGGTATCCAACCATACCTACGCCAAACAGCCTGAACGTTCGCGCCCGATGTCCATTCAAAATTATCTAATGGGTTTATATGACGTACACCTTGATATACGTCTGGTGCTATTAAGTTCTCTTCACCTACTACTTTGAATTTCATTATTGAGTACCCCTTCAAGTTGATCTACGTTTTCTTCATTGACAACCAACGGTATGCCGCCACACTTACCGATCTCGTTTAAGTTTTTTACCTGAAGCGCAGTTGTACGATTGCCATTAGCCTTGCACTCGATACCTATAAATCTACCCTTGTAACAAGCTACAATGTCTGGCACACCTGCTGTGCCATATCCTGCCATAAACGGCATGAAATAATAAGCTCCTAATTTATCAAGTGTTGCCTTAACTTTCTTTTTAACTTTTGCTTCCGGTTTCATCGCATATCCTTAACAACAGATAATTCTTTTGGAGTCATAATAACTATGCACATAGTTTCTGATGCTTGCCAGCCGATGTTTTCTAAGTTACCTTGTCTAGTCCTAAATAAATCTAATGTAGTAAGGTTTTGATCTATTTTCATAGTTAGCGTTTCGCCCCCAACCGAAGCTTTAATCATAGACAACCGTACTTGTATAAAATCAGGTAACTTTTCGGGTGTAAACACACGTATGTGCAAATCGCCTACATGAACCACAAAAGTATTGTTTTTCTCTGTTGCAAGTTGCACAGGTACACGATAGTTAAAACTGTCCTCACACATCATCGGAGCCAAACTGGTAGTCATAGAGAACACGTATTGTTCCCCCTTACCCATTCTTGGGTCGCTCCACCCATGTGTATACATTTCGCTCATAGCACAAAGAACCAGCGCATATCAGACAATGAACCCCATGTATCTACCTTGCAACCCACCGTATGCAACTCAGGTATGTACATCTCAAGATACTTAGGTACTAACTGACTTTCACCCAGAAACCCCGCGTTAACTTTATCTTCATGATACTGTTGCATGTGAACTTTAGTCATGGTTAACCTTGGTATCAACTCATCTATGTGATCTATATCTTTAGTACGAACAAACGGCGTAGCAACAATAGTTTTAACATCGCGCACGTCATGATCGGAATCTAACGTAATATCAAATAGCAGCTTACCCACTATAAATGTATTAGTTTTATCGTGACCAATAGCCCACACAGGTTTAGAAAAAATTTCTTTTAATTCCTCTGTTTGCTTTACCCTTACTTTATCAACGTCATCAAATATGTCAAGTAAATGTTTATATTTATCAATTGATTCTTTTGATAGATTATGTACACCTTGATTGTTAAAAACTATATTGAGTAAGGTATGAGTTTCTTCACTAGTCAATTGATTGCGTTTAGTTTTATTATAAAAACTTTTGGCTACCATATTTGGTACATCATAAAAATTTTGCCTGTATTGTGTAGTAATTAAATCATCTACTGATAGTGCAATTAACCCGTACTTTTTTATATTTCGCATCAACACAGAAACTTTTGAAGCAATGTACGTATATCTATCATCATGCGTCCTGCCTCTTTCTTTTGGAGCCATAACAGTACGAAATGCAAATTGTTGTGTGTTTGCATCAAAATATACTCCACCCACAGGAATATCTTTCCATGCAATTAATAATCGTGCGTGGCGTATGTTTTCGCTATGCGGTAAATCCTGATAACCTATAACTTGAACACCATATTGATACACCAACTCACGCAGCAACGGATATGCTCTGTTTGTTATTACGGATGCTTCCGAAATACTATCAGCAACGGTTGGATGAACTAAGAATGTCGTACTCATGGTTGTATTCCCTTTCTTCAATTAATTATTAAAAATTACTTTTTTACCTTTTGGCGGAGTCCAACGCTCATTCTCCGTTACAAGCCACAATGTATCGGCGGATACATTCCATTGAACATCATTTTCAACGTAGCCATCGGTAAACACTACGATACAGTCTGGCTTGTACTTCTTATCAGCGATGTACTTCGCAACACAAGAGACATACGTACCACCACCGCCCAATGGCTTGAGAATATCTTTAATGTTGGGTGAATCACCTGCAAATACCTGCTCACCATGTACTTCTGTATCCCACCACAGAACGCGCACCGTTTCGGGTGAACACGAATCGCAAATTGCTTGCACTTGAACTGCGAACTTAGCAATTATTTGCTGGTTGATTGAGCCTGACGTATCAATAGAAATTAACACCTCAGTCAATGTTTCGTTCTCAGAACTTGGTGCAAGAATGTCATTCGACAATAGCGCACGATTGAACCTACGCCATGTGTACTCATCTTTACCCCGTGCTGTACTCGTCACAAAGTCACGTAAAACATCTTCCCATCGTAGTGGCTTGTCCAACGATTGTTCTATCTGACGGGGAACCTTGGCGCCAAGTCTACTCGCCAACATACCGCCTTCTCGTATAGCTTGGTTGATAGCCTTTTCTAATTTCTCGCCTTCCTCTGGTGTAGAAGGCATGTTATCCACGCTATGCTCATCTCCGGTTACATCATGTTTGATGCCATTAATTATTACTTCGGATGACCCCGAACCATTACCTACCCGTGGATCGTTTTTAGGATTTTCTTTCTTCAAATGGTTGTAAATCTCACGAACAGACCATCCATGAAACTTCTTATCGTATATGCCACCCTCGGGTAGTGAAGCTAGTTGTTTATCGGATAGATTCATAATGATGTCGTTGACAACCAAGTCCATAGCAATGTTAGCTAAGGTATGGTTCTCTTTCATCAAGTCCGTATGTCTCGGTATGTGCATAAGTGTGACATGTAGATTTTCATGTAGGATAAGACCTCGTAACTCAATGTCCTTGAGTTTCTGCATGAATGAACGACCATATTTCTTGTTTTTTCCATCGGTGTATGCCGTAAAAGATTCATCGCTCACCTCGCTGTCTCCCATCATGATAATGCCCGAGTACAACGCAGTCTCAGGATGTCTCATCAACACAATGTGATTTTTCTTTAATCGTTCTTCGTCTGTTAAGTACGCCATGATTTAATCCTTTCTTACAACAGTTTGTAGTTATCTTTGCACCATGCGCTTACCTCTGCATTGTTTTTGGCAAGGTTTACGGTGCGCTTAGTACCCATCAACATAGTAAAAAATATGTTTTGAATCTCGGTGTGCTTAACACGATTAATGAACCGCATGAACGCAGACAAATCATCTTGCGTAATAATGTCGTCAATGGCATTAAACATAATCATGCACAACGCAGCAACATCTGTCGGGACAGATACGCCTTCAGGGTTATCTATTATTTCACTAGTCATTATCACTTGACTGTTCATATCAATGAACACGCATAGCTGTTCGGCTCCTGACGAACCAATAATCCCTGCCAACGTCGCCTCGATCTCATCTCGGCTAAAGCTATCTTTGTTCATGACTATGCGATTGCACTTAGCCAATGAACGTGGTGATATGAACGACACCGACTGCGATGGCTTGCTTGGGTTGAATATGAACGGATTATCTTCCTGTCCACCGTCAAGGTATGAGTGCAATACACGAGGATTCATTGCGACGAATGAACGAATGATCGTACTGATACCATTCTCACCCGCCCACAAGTTGTATGACTTGGCATTGGGTTTCTCCATGTGGTAGAAGCACACACGATTGCCTTTGTGCGCCTCGACGTAGTCGCCCACACCATCGCTTCCGTTGTTAGATGTACCGAACACAATCGAACCTAGCGGTAGCTCTCTGTCACCCACAGTACGCTCTAGCATTAGCCGCGTGAACATAACGCCCATGATCTTGGGAACCTTGAACACCTCATCAAGCATGATGATCTTAGGCTTGTTGCTAGTCATGTTGAACAGCGAACCGATGTACTGATCGAGTGACTTGTCCATATGGTTGGGGATAGTCGCAGCTATGTCTAGCAAGTCTTTTGACGGACAGTCAACGTATATGTACTCATACTTATTGCCATATTTCTTTTCCAGCAGTTTAAGTATGGATGTCTTACCGCAACCAGGCTCGCTCAGTATGATTGGCGTGATGTGTGAGTCATCTCCCTCAACTGTTTCTGATATTGTTGGTATCAAGTTAGCCAACTGGTTGATTGTCACTGTCTTGCGGAAGTCTACTTTTGCCATGATGATTACCCTTTCGGTTGTGGAAGAAACATTAAATAGTTGTGCTACGTGGTGCGAACTTAGCGAGGATGTCATCCACGCCATCTTTTACTTGTGCTCGTGTTGCCTCTGACTCGCGCAACGTGTCGGCATCTACGCCGCGTAAGGTAACGCCCAACTGATCGACGATCTCAGTTAGCTTGTTATCACCTGTCAGATTAAATTGTTTGTAGTCATCGCAATACTGCTTGGCTTTCGCCAACGTGCCCTCGTATATCTTGCGCTTCTTCTGGCGCATGTCTCCATCTTTACCGGTGTACTCATCATAGCCACAGCAATGAGATAAACTCTCCATGACATCAGCTAGTCTGTCGTACTGCTCCTGCACTATGCCCTGCACGATCTCTTGCGCTTGGCGGTTGTAATGCGCTTGCATATCCTCGGCTAAGTCTTGACTGATCTGGCAACGATAGTCTGCTTGAGGAACCTCATAGCGGTAGAGCTTGATACCGAACTTGTAACGCACCTCGTCAACTGTCGGGTAGTCCTTGCGGTTAAACATGTCACCCTGCTTGAACGCCATGTCTGACACGATGTCGTCGTACTTGGCTAAGAACTTTTCTAGCAGTTCATTGAACGCTGTCTCATGCCCGTTGAACTCCTGCATGAACTTGGGAAGTGACACCGCCGGAAGGTATGACTGTGATTTGTTCCACCCATACGTTGCCCTTGCCATCCAGTTATAGATAGTCTGCCGATAGTTCGACAACGCTCTGTGTTCGATGTTGTTGGCAAGTAGGTTCTTAACGAATCTGCCTGCACTCTCATCGGCTTTCTTTGATGTAGTAACCTCATTGCTGATCTCTCTATCCTGCTTGGTAGCAGACCAGACGTTGACCTCAAGAGTTACTAGGATGCCGCTTGTTGCAAGCGATGTGATGTGCTGCGGTTTGGTTACGTACATGATAGACCTCACTTAATTGATTAAATATAATTTCGTCCGAACCCGAAACGCTAATCTGTTTCGAGCGCAATTTACTTCCCTACTACACCTATAAGTATACTACAACTTGACATACTAGTCAATAGGTTTATTCAACTATTTCATTCCTATATGACGCTGAACATTAACATCGCAGCAATGAACCCTATCATCACTGATGCCGCCATCATTACCCAAATATCAGGGTCATCCATAATGTTGTACCTCCTTGAAATAAAAGTGTGTAAGCTAAAAATGCACCTAATGACATAAACCCTATGCCAATAATCACCAACGCGCATACCCATAGAAGCCAGTTATTTAGCATGGACGGTCATCCTTTTATCTCCCTCGTTGTCGTAGACTGTTAGACTTTTCTCCGATGCTTCGATAGTCCATTTTCCTAGCCCGACCATGTGCAAAGAATGTGTCGTTCGGTAGAGGCTGTCCTGTACCTTCTTTACTTTTATGTATTGCACGATTACGAATAACCCTAAGCATATTGTTGTTCCTTCATAAAATGTCATGGCAACTCCTTTATACGATATAAATAAGTCTCTACCTCTTCATCGGTTAAGTGTCCTACTACGTCCTCACATATCGGTGTCGTGTAACATATCTCAAAGTCATAATCACCCAACGTAGTACCGTTCTTGTCCGCGAAGGTAAGCACGGCTAACTCCCACAACCCCTCGTCGCCTCCGTAGGTATGATCTCCCTTGACAACTGACGCACCGTACCCGTTAGGGAACCGATACAGTTTCTGCACTCCCTGTATTGCCTCGATGATGCGTACTGCGGCTGGCTCCAGTATTTCTATCGCCATTGCGCCCTCCCTTTGACGTGGTTCATATAAGCAAATAACTGCTCACGCGTGAGGTCATTATTAGATAACTTCAGCATCTTTTTTATATGGCGAATTAATTTTCTAGTCATTGTCTTTACCCTTTCTGCGTATGTCTTTGTTCCATTCCAACACTATGTCGTTGTAATTATCTATGCTGTTACGCTCTTGCTTGCGCTCAGTCATTCGGTGTTTGCCCGACCCCGATTTTTTTAAGTTACGCACGATGTGGTTACGTGGTCTAAGAAATATTGGTATGTTCATAATGTTGTTATCTCCATCGGTATGGGCGTGGTATTTCGTTCTATCTTCTTCAATGGGTAGAACAAGTCGAAGCCATCGTCATCTTCTGGGTGAGAAATATTCTCAGTAAACTTTTGCCCAAACTTATTACGCCAATACCAGAACATGCCGCTTACCTCATCCCATCGCGCTAGACTAGCGTTTCGGCATAGTCCGTCATAGTAAGCACCGTGATCTAATAGTTTTTTAGGTATGTAGTTCATTTAACTAACCCTCCCTTGTTGTTGAGTCCCTTTAAGTCACTCAAGTCTGTTATCAGCATGTAGTTACTCTTGTGCATCGGTGCGATGGTGTGCTTGACTAGCAACGACGCTGCCTCCCCGCATGGCATACAAGTCTTGTACCCCAACGCCCATCGTTCGTGAGCTACCGGTGAACCACAGATGATGCAGTCTCGTGTATGTTTATTTTCAGTCATATCCGAACTCCTAATCAATTATGATTGCTCGGCTAACGTGCAGTCTGCCAAAAGTACCTCCCGCTTCTTGCGTCTCGATGTCGTCATACGACTCACCTACTCGGATATACTCGAAGGCGTACTGACTCTCGTGTCCACCCTCGCAGAACGCCTCCTTGTAGTCGTTAAATAGTTTCTCTAACATCTGGATGTCAGAATAACTCTCGTACCACTTCCACTGCTCGACCTCAAACACTCCTCCCCAATCATCAAAGTTAAAGTACTCCATCAGTTCTGGGGTTATCCGTTGCCTGATAAACTCTTTAATGATTAGAGTATTTTCTGCCGCTTTATCAACGTGGTACATGATGCACGTCACATCTGATCTATACCCCATAGTGTTTCTCCCATACCCAAGGTGTATCGCCCTCATCGAACAGGTCTAGTTCTAACTGATTGCGGTTAGTGTCATTTAAAAATTCTTTAAGCCATATCTGGAATAGCTCTGGGTTATGTGCGTATAGCGTTTCGGGTGGTGGCGATAGCCTCATTAGAGTCATAACGCGCACTGCTGTTGGCAGGTCTATGTTGTAGCGGAAAAATATATCCTCGCTGATGATCTCGTCTGTTGACATGTCTTCGTTCCATTCTTCTTGCTCGGTGATTATTGTGTCTTTAAGTTTTGACATGGTGATTCCCTTTCTTTGGTTAATTTCGGAAGGTTCCGAACGACTAAACAGAGTTGTATGAAGATTACTTCATCCAACGTTTATATTATACTATAAGTTGACATATTATGCAAGGGGTCTGGGTAACTTTGTTTAATAGAGGTTTTGTTCTGGCTTGTTCCGGTTGTGATTGGGAAATTGGAACAAAATTGGAACAAATTGTTACGTAGATATGCGGGGTTTTATGATAGTGAGTACTATTTTGTTCTGGCTAAAAAAGGGTGTCGGAACAGAATTTTTGAAAAGCGAAGGGGTGAAAAGCCGCATAAAGACTAGAGTTTAATAATATTTATAGTTATAAATATATATAAAAAAGTGTGTTCTGTTCTGGTAAATTGGATATATGATTCCGCTTGGGATTGAAAATTTTGTGCACTTGCCGCGATGCTTTATCGACCTGCGTTTTTTCTGTTTTCCGGACATATATCCTAAAATCACTGGAACATTGGAACAATGCTGTAAGTCCTTGATTTTAAAGGGTGAAAACTTGTTCCGTTACGGAACAAACAACTAGTTGCCAGAACAGTTTTTGTCAGGGTTTTGTCAGATTAGATAAATTATCCACAGGCAAGGCGTCATTTAATACAAAAGTAAATGACACACCAATTCGGAACAATCCGAAATACTAATTAGAGAAACGCATCATTTAATACAACCGATTCTGATAGGCTTGACGCGCTAATCGACGCGCGCGCTCTAATTAATAACTGGTTTCAAAACCTCGGGGCGAAAAAAAAACCCTAGACCGCTTGGTCTAGGGTTTCTGATATTACAGTCCTAATTTAGTCTTAAAGGCTATAACCGCAGCATCTAATTTTTTCGTATCAGGCACAGTTGCATCGCCTCGCGCCGTTGCTGTCTTAGCACGTGATTTTATGCTGCTAAGTGTATCGTTTAACCAAGTGTCGTAATTTTTAGCTTGGTCACGTGTTTTAGTTTCACCGTTGCGCTCTGCTATGATTCTTTTAGCTTTTGCGGTTAATGCTTTTATGGCATCATGTACGAATTTGCTACACGCAGTTCTAATTTTCTTTACTATCTCATGAGCGTTTTTATCAACTTTTGCAAGTTGCCCAAATTCGTGTTGCGTAAAGCTAAAAGCATAATCGACGCCGATTTTTTTGCGCTCAAATACTTTGGCGTCTTTTGGTAATTGGTCTATTGCTACATAATTACCGTCAATAATTGCATATTCAGTAGCGGGATGATTCTCTGAATAATAGAGTCTCAAACCTGATGTTATTTGCTCACGCTCTGAATCTTGTAACTCATCAGGAAATTTTACACAGTTATCAATTAAGTAAATAGCATTATTATCAAGTAATGATAAGTTTTTACCGGCTTGGTAACCCGCATCCGATAATGAAACCGGAATTGATTGTATGGAGTCATTCATTTTTATACCCTTAAAGTAAAAAGTTTATCGGCACTAATTGCATCCGATAAAATAGTTATACCCGATGACCGCTTTAATAATCAAGTATTCGGGCATACCCGAAACGCTAATTACTGACGCGCTCACGCTTGCACTCTCGCGCTTAGGCTCGCTCGACAACATAACTGGTATCAAAAACATAGGCACAAAAAAGGGGAGCCGAAGCTCCCCGTTTGGTTAGTCGCAGATGATTTCGTATTTGTGCTTCTCAATCATCTCAGTGCCAACTACTACCTTACGGCACACTGGACTATCTGACTTGACGTAGGCAACAATTACAGCATCCCATTTATCAGTGTTAAACCTGAAGTCGCGGTTCACTAATTCAGCGTAGTCTGTTGTGCTGATCTTGCCATTGAGCTTGTCAGTCTCATTGGTTAGATGTTCAATTGCCCAGATAAGTTCGCGTTGTTTCAGACTATCAAGTTGATACATATGGACTGAAACGTTTGGCTTGCCTGCAAAAATGCTGACGTTAATGCGTCCAGCGTCACCTATCGCATAAATCAATGGCTGTAACAATTTGATAAGCAAAGTGCGAACCTTGCCGTTCTTTAATGCTGCGCGACGCTGTTTCATGAAACGAATGTCAGAGTCAATGGACTGTACTGCATCGTCGAGTAACTCGACTGGAGTTTGGATGGTAGACATTGTGTCTTCCCTTTCTATCTAAATAACCGGCACTAATTTCATCCGGTAAGATAGTTATAACTGATAGTGGGGGCATAAGTAAAGTTTTCCGCCCTACCTATCGACCCCCCACCCCCAGAATCTACAGCTTGGTACCATCCCTCCCCCATACCCCAAGATGCGCACAAATAACTACACCAATTTCCAAATCTCAGAACCCACCCCCCTTCAAATTCATTCGACTTATCAAAAAATATTTTGCAAAAATTTACCAAAACTTAGTTAACAAAGTAACAAGCCTTTACAAGATAGAAATTCCTGTTATAGTTTGTAAATCACATAGGCCACAGGAAGCCCAATGAATGTGATTGTCCCCAACATAGAAGAACATGTGCCGTTACCATCGTCAGCGATGGAAGCGTTGCCAGAACTTACCCCGCAGCAAGAGATAGAAATGAGAGCTAAGACTATAAAACTCATTTCTGATCTTAATAATGACCCAATTGAACCAACTCCAGAACACATGGAGATTGCACGTCAAATTGCCAAGCAAATGGTAGAGAATCCGGCACACCGTCCGGAGTTTGCTAAGTACCCTAATGAAGTAATGGCCTACCTTGCAGGTATGGTGGCACAATCTAATTGTATGATCGTAGAAGAGTTGTCTGACTTAAAGCTTTACGTGGTCAATAAACTTGTTGCAGAAATAGAAAATGCTAAAGACCCCAAGGCAAGGATTGCCGCCTTGTCAAAACTGGGCGAAGTTGATGGCGTTGATGCATTTAAGAAGCGTTCTGAGGTTACACATAAGGTGCAATCACTAGAAGAAGTAGAAAAAGAACTGATTGAAACCTTAAATATGCTTGAAGATCAGGTAGTAGATGTAGAAATTAGGGAAATAGGACAGGGTTTAGGGGCTGATAATGGCTCTTGACACAATAAAACTGTCAGCAACTGATATAAATAGGCTGCGGGCAGCGCTGCTTACCATGCCAGAGAAGCAAAAACGGCGCACAGCGGAGCTATTAAAGAAGTATAGAGACGAAGTAACCCGCGAAGTAAGCAAAGAATCGTTCTTGGACTTCGTAAAACATGTATATCCGGGCTATAAAGTAGGCCCACACCATTATAAATTAGCAAAAATTTTTGAAGATATAGCCGCTGGTAAGAAAAAACGGGTGGTTGTGAACATTGCCCCACGCCACGGCAAGTCTGAACTTATTTCTTACCTCGCTCCCGCGTGGTTTTTAGGTAAATATCCTAATAAGAAGGTCATTATGGCCTCACATACGGCGGACTTAGCTGTCCAGTTTGGTCGTAGGGTGCGAAATCTTGTTGGATCGGAGCCATACCATGACATTTTTCCGCAAATTGAACTTCAAGCAGACTCAAAATCCGCATCAAGATGGGGTACTAACTTTGGTGGAGAGTATTTCGCCATCGGTGTGGGTGGTGCTTTGGCTGGTCGCGGCGCTGATCTGTTCATCATTGACGATCCACATTCTGAACAAGAAGCCAAGCTTGGACGACCTGAAGTGTTTCTACCAGCATGGGAATGGTTTCAGAGCGGCCCAATCCAGCGTCTCATGCCGGGCGGCACGATTATTGTAGTAATGACTAGATGGTCAAAGTTGGATTTGACCGGACAGATTGTTACACAAATGGAGAGAAATGAGGATGTTGATCCGTGGGAAGTGGTGCAGTTTCCTGCAATTGATGAGAATGAGCAACCGCTCTGGCCCGACTTCTGGCCTATTGAAGAACTCTTGGCAAAAAAAGCATCATTGGATATTCGCTACTGGAATGCTCAGTACATGCAAGAGCCGACGTCAGAAGAGGGAGCGTTAATAAAACGGGATTGGTGGCAGATGTGGGAAGCAGATAACCCGCCGCAGTGTGAGTTCACCATTATGAGTTTGGATGCTGCACAAGAAACAAATAACAGAGCCGATTACAACGCCTTAACTACGTGGGGTGTATTTTTTAATGAGGAAGTAAATAACTACAACATAATCCTCCTAAACTCTATTAAAAAAAGGATGGAGTTCCCTGACTTAAAAGCGTTGGTGTTGGAGGAATACAAAGAGTGGCAACCAGATGCGTTCATTGTGGAGAAAAAGTCAAACGGCGCTGCTCTTTATCAAGAACTGCGGAGGATGGGAGTACCCATCGGAGAATTTACTCCGGGTAAAGGCAACGACAAGACAAGCCGCGTTAACGCTGTTAGTGATTTGTTCCGTTCTGGCATTGTGTGGGCACCCTATAGGCGTTGGGCAATGGAGGTTATCGAGGAGTGCAATGACTTTCCTAGTGGTGTCAACGACGACTTAGTTGACTCAACAACATTGGCTTTGATGCGGTTTAGACAAGGTGGGTTCATCCGCTTGCCGAGCGACGAGCCAGAAGAGATACAGCTGTTTAAATCCAAGCGCAGAAAGGCGTACTACTGATGTACCGTCTGTCACAACATTTAAGGAATTTCAAACATGAGCATTGAAAAAAGTTTATACGCAGCCCCACAGGGTATTGCGCAAGGAATAGATGAACCTGATCTGGAGATTGAGGTAGAAGACCCAGAGGCTGTGCATATTAGAGCTGATGGGCTACAGATTGACATTGAACCGCGTGAAATGGATGACGAGGACTTTGAGGCTAACCTTGCTGAGTTTATAGGTGACAGTGAGTTGGCTCTATTAGCTAATGAGTTAATTGGCTCGTATGAGGAGGATGTCTCTTCACGCAAAGATTGGATACAAACTTATGTTGATGGTCTTGATCTCTTAGGAATGAAGCTTGATGAACGAACAGAACCTTGGGCGGGTGCTTGTGGTGTTACGCATCCCTTACTCTCTGAGGCGCTTGTTAAGTTCCAAAGCGAGACGATCATGGAAACATTCCCTGCGGCAGGGCCTGTCAAGACGAAAATCATTGGTAAAGAGACGACTGCTAAAAAAGAAGCAGCGGGTCGGGTGCAAGAGGATATGAACTATCGTCTAACAGAAGAGATGCCTGAGTATCGTCCAGAACATGAGCGTATGTTGTGGGGCTTGGGTCTATCAGGTAATGCGTTTAAAAAGGTGTACTTTGATCCGTCGTTAAATCGTCAAACGTCTATCTATGTACCAGCAGAAGATGTCGTTGTTCCTTATGGCGCGTCGTCACTAAAGACTTCTGAGCGTGTTACGCATGTGATGAGGAAAACTGAAAATGAACTACGCAAACTTCAGGTATCGGGTTTTTACCTCGACGTCAATCTTGGCGACCCAGTTAATACTATCGAAGAAGTTGAGAAAAAGATTGCTGAGAAGCTTGGCTTTAGAGCGACGACAGATGACCGATACCGCATCCTTGAGATGCACGTTGATGTTGACTTACCCGGTTATGAGGACGTTGGCGAAGATGGAGAAGAGACAGGCATTGCGCTACCGTACATCATCACCATTGAGAAGAATACACAAACAGTTTTAGCTATTAGGCGTAATTGGAAGCCCGATGATAAAACAAAACAAAAGCGCAATCACTTTGTTCACTACGGTTACGTCCCCGGCTTTGGGTTCTACTATTTCGGTCTTATTCACCTTATCGGAGCTTTTGCAAAGTCCGGCACGTCTATTTTGCGTCAATTGGTTGATGCTGGAACTTTGTCAAATCTTCCGGGCGGTCTTAAAGCTAGAGGACTGCGAATAAAAGGAGACGACACACCAATCTCTCCGGGCGAATTCCGTGATGTAGATATACCCAGTGGTAGTGTTAAAGATAACATTATGATGTTGCCGTACAAAGAACCTTCACAAGTTTTAGCGGGGTTAATGAATCAAATTATTGAAGAAGGTAAAGTGTTTGCAAATATGGCTGATTTAAAAGTCAGTGATATGTCCGCACAAAGTCCAGTAGGTACAACATTAGCTATTTTAGAAAGAACTCTGAAAATTATGTCAGCGGTTCAAGCGCGTATTCATTACGCTATGCATGAAGAGTTTCGTTTATTAAAAGGTATTATTCGCGACTTTACGTCAGACGAGTATAGCTACGAGCCTGACTATGGCAATCGTCGCGCAAAGCAGAGTGATTACGATCAAGTAGACGTTATACCTGTTAGTGATCCTAACGCAGCAACAATGTCACAAAAAGTTGTTCAGTATCAAGCGGTGTTGCAGTTAGCGCAGTCAGCTCCTCAAATTTATGACTTACCTGTTTTACATCGACAGATGATTGATGTTTTAGGAGTTAAAAATTCCGCTAAATTAATTCCAATGCAAGACGATAGAAAACCTCGTGACCCTGTTACAGAAAACATGGACTTGTTATGCAACAAACCTGTCAAAGCATTTGCATATCAGGATCATAGGGCACACATAGCTGTACACGCGTCAGCTAAAAATGATCCACAAGTGCAAGCTATAGTTGGACAAAACCCACAAATGGCACAGCAACTAATGGCAACTATGGACGCACATATTAATGAGCATGTAGCGTTTGAATACAAAAATCAAATTCAACAAGCCATTGGTATGGAGATACCAAGTTTTGAGGAAAATGAGGAAGATCAAGAAGAAATTTCTCAGGAGATGGAGCTTGAGATTTCTCGACGTGCAGCCCAAGCGTCCCAACAACTTTTGCAACAACACATGCAAGAAGCCCAACAGCAACAAGCGCAACAACAAATGCAAGACCCAATTATTCAGATGCAAATGCAAGAACTACAAATTAAACAAGCTGAAGTTCAACGCAAGATTGCTAAAGATAAACTTGATGCAGCCGCAAAAGACAAACAATTGCAGGTTGAAATAGAACGCATCAACGCCCAGAAAGAAATTGCTGGCGCAAATATGGCAATGAAACATACATCAGACAAATCAAGAAACGACTCGCAGATGGAGATGGAAGGCTTCCGTCAAGGTATGGACTTGCAAAAAATGAAGTTAAAGTCACCACCACCGAAAGGTAAACCAAATGAACGCAATAGAAGCGGCGATTAAAGAACTAAAGGAGCGTCGGATACAACTCTCTGACGCAATAGCTAACAGATCAGCTAAAACTTTTGACGAGTATCAATTTATGTGCGGCGAGATTCGAGGCCTTACCGCCATAGAGATGTACCTTGTAGACCTCTTAAAACGAACGGAGTATGAAGATGACTGAACTAGTAATCGCTACAGAAAGCGGTGAAGTTCCGCAAGCAGCGGAAGACAAGGCAAAACAACTACCGCAACCTTCTGGCTATCACATATTAGTAACCATACCGGAAATTGATGATAAGTACGACAGTGGACTAGCCAAAGCCGGTGCAACAATGCATTACGAAGAAGTTCTTAGCACAGTCTTTTTTGTCGTGAAAATAGGCCCCGACGCATATCAAGGGGACAGGTTTAAAACTGGCCCGTGGTGTAAAGAAGGCGATTTTATTCTTGCGCGTCCAAACAGCGGCACTCGTCTGAAGATTCATGGTAAGGAATTTCGCCTTATTAATGATGATTCAGTTGAAGCAGTTATCCAAGACCCACGCGGTATTTCACGAGCATAAGGAGACTATATGGCTGAATTTGAAAAACAAGAGTACAAGTTTCCCGACGAACTTGAGGACTCAAAAGATCAAGATGATGATGAGGAAGAGTTTATTGTTGAAATTGAGGACGATGCTCCTCCAGAAGACCGAGGTAAGGAACCTCTTCCAGCGGATATTGTTAACTCTTTGGAAAAACCCGAAGATGGTGGTGAGTACCCTGAAGAAGTAGTAAATAAGTTTAAACAATACAAAAAAGCATGGCACGATGAACGTCGAGCTAAAGAAGCTGCATATCGTGAGCAAGAAGAAGCTTTACGGATAGCTCAAAATATTCTTGAAGAAAACAAAAAACTTAAGTCTACGTTGGCTTCTGGAGAACAAGTTTATGCGTCAACCGTACAAGAAGCGGCTGAAAACGAGGTTGAAATGGCTAAACGGGAATACCGTGAAGCCTATGACAGCGGGGATTCAGAAAAGTTAACAGAAGCGCAATTTAAGCTGACTAATGCTAGTTTAAAACTAGATAGAGCAAAAAATTTTCGTCCTACTGTACAAAATGAAGAAAATGATGTAAAACTGCCGGAAAGATCACAAGCTGACAACAAACAGCAGCCCGATCCAAAATTTACAGCTTGGCAGCGGAAGAACTCGAATTGGTTCAACAAGGACGAGGAGATGACCGAAGCTGCTAAAGGCTTGCACATGAAACTGTATCGTGAGTACGGCCCTGAATATATTGGTACTGACGATTATTACGAACGAATTGACAAAACAATTCGCAAACGGTTTCCTGAAGCATTCCAAGTAGACGCTGACAAAGACGCGTCAGAGTCGCTTAAACAAGCGACTATCAAAAAACCTAGTACGGTCGTAGCTTCAGCTAAGCGGAGCACGGCTCCGAAGAGTATTAAGTTGACAACAACGCAAGCTGCGCTGGCTAAAAAATTTAAACTCACACCGGAGCAGTACGCTCGCGAAGTCCTTAAATTGGAGAATAGATAATGGCTGAATCTAAATTAGCTCGTGAACTAGAAACTCGTGAAACGCAGATGCGCCCTAAGCAGTGGGCGCCTGCCGAGTTGCTACCTGAACCAGATAAGCAACCGGGTTATAACTATAGGTGGATTCGTGTTTCGACTTTAAATCAAGCCGACCCTAGAAACCTGTCAGGCAAATTACGTGAAGGTTGGGAGCCAGTAAAAATTACTGAACAACCTAAGTTTCAACTGCTAATCGACCCGACTAGTCGTTTTAAAGACAATATCGAGGTTGGTGGATTGTTACTTTGTAAGACTTCGTCAGAGCTTGTAGATCAGCGTAATGCTTACTACAACAATCAAACTCAGGCGCAGACTCAAGCAATTGACAATAGCTTTATGCGTGAAAACGACCCTCGTATGCCTTTGTTTGCGGAACGCAAATCAAGTACGTCGTTTGGAAAAGGTTAATTTTTTAACTATTGGAGTTTAATATGGCTTATCCTACCGTAGATAAACCGTATGGACTAAAACCAGTCAATTTAATTGGCGGTCAAGTCTTTGCGGGTGCAACACGCCTAATGGAAATTGCAAGTGGCTATGCCACCAGTATTTTTTATGGCGATTTAGTAAAACGTATTTCTGATGGAACTATAGAAAAAGACACTGGTACAGCTACAGCTACTCCTTGTGGTGTGTTTCTAGGTGTTAGTTTTACTAATAGTTCAACAGGGCAAGTTCAACAGCAACAGTTTTATCCAGCAAGTCAGTCTATTAAGTCTGGCTCAAAGATATTTGCAGTTGTTGCAGATGATCCTGATACGCTGTTCCAAGTAGTTTCTTGTTCTGGAACCACCGTCGTGGCTGGAATGGGTATTTCTGCTATTGGTAACAATGTTGCATTAATTCAAAACGCTGGCTCTACCAATACTGGTAACTCTGCTGTAGCGATTGATGAAGGCACTCAAGCTACCACTAACACTTTACCTATCCGAATCATTGATGTGGTTAGAGATACAGCAACAGGCGCTGATACATTTGTTGAGTTTATCGTCAAGATAAATGCGACTATGCACCAGTATAATAATTCAACTGGCGTATAAGGAGCTAAATCATGGCTATTTCACGCGCACAATTACTGAAAGAGCTACTTCCGGGGTTGAACGCCCTGTTTGGTATGGAGTATGCTCGTTACGGCGAAGAGCACAAGGAAATCTACGAAACTGAGACTTCCGAGCGTTCATTTGAAGAAGAAACCAAGCTGTCTGGCTTTTCTGCCGCCCCTGTTAAAAACGAGGGCAGTGCAATTGCTTATGACAATGCACAAGAAGCTTGGACTGCACGATACAACCACGAGACTATTGCTCTGGGTTTCTCGCTGACCGAAGAGGCCATCGAGGATAACTTGTACGACTCTTTGTCGGCTCGTTACACCAAATCTTTGGCTCGTGCAATGTCGTACACCAAACAAGTTAAGGCCGCTAACATTTTAAACAACGGTTTTACTAACGCCGCTGCATATTACGGCGGTGATGGCGTGCCTTTGTTTTCAGCTTCGCACCCACTTACCACTGGCGGCGTTAACTCAAACGTTGCTTCTACGCCTGCTGACTTGAATGAGACTTCGTTGGAAAACGCAGTTATTCAGATTGCCGGTTGGACTGATGAGCGTGGCTTGCTGATTGCAGCTAAGCCTAAAAAGCTTATCGTTCCACCGCAACTTCAGTTTGTTGCTACTCGTTTGTTAGAAACCGAACTCCGTGTCGGCACTAACGATAACGACATTAACGCACTGAAGAACAACGGTTCAATTCCAGAAGGTTATACGATCAACCACTTCTTGACCGACACAAACGCATGGTTCTTGACCACTGACGTTCCAAACGGTATGAAGTACTTTATTCGTACACCTTTGGCTAACTCAATGGACGGCGATTTCGACACCGGTAACGTACGTTACAAGGCTCGTGAGCGTTATTCGTTTGGTTGGTCAGACCCACTGGGCATGTTTGGCTCAGCAGGCGCGTAAGAATTGGGGGGCTTTCGCCCCCTTTTTTTCTATGATATAAAGCAATATTCCGGGAAACCGGTGCGAACGAATGGCTCCCGGCCTGTTACATGCATATCGTCGCACTTAACTCGCATGTGAGGACAATTTATTATGGCATTATCTACCACCCAAAGTATTTGGCGTTCGGGCGGCGGCGATCAAACTCGCACCGCGTATTGTGGTTCCGGCGTCATGGCTGCTAATTTTTACATTGCTGATGCATCTACTGCTTCGGCTACAAATGTAAAAGTTTCTTCAACGGCTGGCGCTCCTGATTTAATTTTACCTGCTGGCGCTGTTGTTTTATCCGTTGTTATCAATGACGCAGGTACTGGTTCAATTGATCTAGGCACAACTGGATACACGTCTGGTACTTCTACCCCCGCTGCTATCGCTAATAATCTGACGGTTTCTGCGGCAGGCGTAATTACAGCCGGTTTGGTGCTTACTGCTTCTACTGAAATGGCGTACGTGACTTCAAAAATTGACACTTCTGGCGCTGGTACGGTTGGTGGCTTTATCACTTACTTTGTTACCGATTCTCTGGTTGGTCAGCAAAACGTCTAATAGGGGGCCATTATGGCTATGCAAACAGACGTTAAATCAGCGCACACCATCACAAATGCTGCGTTGTATGTAGGGCGTACCCGTCTAAAAGGCGTTTTTATGTCCGTTGCAGGCGGGGCGCCTATTGACCGCATTATATTTTATGACAATGCAACAGCAGCATCAGGCACTGTTCGTTTGGAATTAGACACTACTCACAATGGTGCGGCGTATGTGCTAATCCCCGGCGAGGGTATTCTTTTCACAAATGGCATTTTCTGCGACATAGGCGATGCTGATTCAGTGACTATTTTCTATGGCTAAGAAAAACCCTTCCCTTGCTATTGGTCGTGGCGAAAAGCTTCCGGTTTCCAAAGGGGCGGGGCTTACTGCTAAAGGTCGGGCTAAATACAATGCGGCTACTGGGTCAAATTTAAAAGCTCCACAGCCTGAAGGTGGCCCTCGTAAGAAGTCATTCTGCGCTCGTATGTCTGGTATGCCGGGGCCTATGAAGGACGAAAAGGGTAAACCTACTAGGAAAGCAGCATCCCTAAAAAGATGGAAGTGTTAACTATGGTAGCCCCGGAAATAGAAACAGCGCGTGAGTTAGCTACCCATGCTAACGATATTAAACATCTACAAGATGATATGGATAAGCTCGTCTCTGATATGGAGTCTGTAAAACAATCACTTCAAAATATTGATAGAAAATTGTCACAAGCTGAAGGTGGTTGGAAAGTTCTTATGTTCATAGGCGGAGTTAGTAATATTGTGACCGGCTTGCTGGTACACTTTTTTGGAGGCAAGTCATGAAGAAACGCAAAGTTAAACGCTACGATGAAGGTGGCGGTGTTTTTGAAAACATCAAAGAAGGTTTATCTCGCGCATTTCGTAGAGACGACGAGTCTAAATTTAGTGACTTGGAATCTGTAGGTGGCGCAGGTCGTCGCCCAAAAACCATTGAAGAACAAATTAAAGGTCGTCCCGGCAGAGAAAACGAAGGCAAAGAATACGCCCCCATACGCCGTGAACCTGAACCACCCAAAAGCAGCACTTTAAAGCCTGAACCAGCACCATCCAAAGGCGGTACTACATACACAAACGAAGATTACTCTGGTGATAAAAAAGCCATTGAACGTGATGTGATGGATGTTAAGCCTGAGAAAGAAGTTAAAGCCGCCCCTAAAGTTGCGCCTAAAAAACCTATTGGTGAAGATGTAAAACCAGCTCCAGCTAAACTTCCTGCTAAAAAAGAAGAAGCAAAACCACTGCCGGGTAAAGTTGAAGCTAAGCCTAAAACTATGGAGGACTACAAAGATATTCCTGTTAGAAAAATTGGTAAAGCTATTGAAGATACAGCTAAGCAATCTGACAAATATATTAGTCCAAAAAAGATTCAAGAAGAGCGCCGT
>SXGQ01636321.1_pt1 | contig 20276 bp, 19 predicted proteins | sample 3178371 | NCBI WGS metagenome assembly SXGQ01 (sample SAMN11356859, study PRJNA531348) | freshwater metagenome | isolation source: freshwater sample F1-20 | place: China: Fuxian Lake, Yuxi | collected 2017-12-25 | reverse complement strand
GCCTGGAAAGTGTGTATAGGATCAAAAATTCTATCGAGGGTTCAAATCCCTCTCCGTCCGCCAAATACCATCTTCCACTCTTAAATGATGCGAATGAATTTATCAGGTCTCGTCTTTGCGCGCCTAGATTTACTAGGCTTACGCAGACTCGCCTTCAAATTCAATCGCCTGATTTAAGATTGGAAGCGGTATTTGTTACACATTAAATTTGCTATCGCAAATTTAGGGATATATCGAATCGCTCGGGGTGAGTAAATCGCCGTATCCGCGATAAAATTATTTTAATTTTCCATTGCATTTATTCGCAACGCTTACGGGTTGTAGCTCCCCCCTTGAGGGTTATTTGCGTTTAAAAAATAGCCTAAACGGCTATTTTTAGCAAATAACGGGATCAGGAGCCAAGGGCGACGCAATCCTTGGGGCGAGTCCTTTTCGAAGAAAAGGATGAAGCGTTGACCAACAAAAAAAATTCTAAAAAAGACAATTTCTTGATTTGGTTTTTTATTTATAATCTATCAAAATTATTTTGGCTCGGTGATGAATCCAACATTTTTTAAACCGAGTTTTTGAGCAATCGATAAAATGTGACTTACACTGCCAAATTGGGCGTCGGCGTCGGCTCTGATATTGATTTGTGCTTCAATATTTTCTTGCGAAATTTCTCGCAAATGATTTTCTAAATCCTTGATTAAAAAACTTTGCTCTTCCAAAAAATATTCACCATTTTTAGTGATTGAAATAGTAATCGGATTTTTTTCTTGAGTGGAGATTCCTGAGTCTTTGGGTAAATTAAGTTGAATTGAGGAAGTTAAAATCGGGGCGGTAATTAAAAAAATTACTAACAAAACCAACATTATATCAACCAGCGGTATCATGTTGATTTCGCTAAGCGGAGCTTGTAAATCTTCTTTATCAAAACTGTTTTGCATTTTATAAATTTTGATTGGATAAGTAAACGGTGATTTGTTCCGCCAAATGTCTTAAATTTTGAATCAAAAGTCGATTAAGACGCACAAAACTATTATAAGCTAAAACCGCGGGGATGGCGGTGGCAAGACCGATGGCAGTGGCAATTAAAGCTTCGGCAATCGGACCCGCCACAACATTCAAGCCAACACTTCCTTGCAATGATATTTTACTCAAAGCGTGATAAATTCCCCACACTGTTCCAAACAGCCCTATAAAGGGGGCAATTGAACCAATTGATGCCAAAATTGTTAAACCGCGATCAAGCCAAAAACGAATTTCGTCGAGCGTTTGCGCAAGATGCATAGTTAAAATTTCTTTTTTTGCTTCGTGTGATTTATAATTTTCAAGAGTGCTTTTTAACGAAATTACTCTTTTTAAAATTAATTGAGTAGCTCCTAGAGGATTGAGGCTTGATTGAATGTTATCAACATTTAAAAACCACTCTTTTTTATCGCCAATTTCTCGACAAAAATTTTTATAAAAACCATATTCTTTTTTTAACTTTAAGGCTTTATAAAAAATGACATACCAACTTAAAATTGACATGATAATGAGAATGATAAAAACCAAATTGACGATGGCGTCGCCTTGTTGCCAAATGCTTAGAAGATTCATTTTAAATTATTTTAAATTCGATTGGAACGATAACTTTAGCTTGAACAAATTTGCCAAATTTTTTGGCGGGAATAAATTGCCAATTTTTAACCGCTTCGATTGCCGATTCATCGAGAAGGCTTGAGCCACTTGACGAAATAAGCTTAACATTTAAAGCACTTCCATCTTCTTTTACCACAACTTCAAGTAAAATTTTGCCCTCAATGCCACGATCGCGAGCGATTTTGGGATAGAGTGGAGCGGGGTTATTTAAATATTGAGCGTCAAAAATCGGCTCGCTTTGAACATTATTTTTTTCTTGAAAATTTTTTAAATCGTTATTTTTTGCTTGAGCAATTAAGGATTTTTGTGAAGTATTTTTAACTAAATTTTTTTTAGAAATTTCTTCATTAAAAAAACTTACTTTTATGATTTTTTGTTGAGTAAATTGTGGTTGAAAATTAACAAAAAATGCCAATAAAATTATTGCATGAAAAAACAGCGCGAGGATTGCTGGCTTCGCATCAAAAATATTTTTTTGAGAAAAAGAATTTATCACAAATTTAATTAATTGATTAATGATTGTGAAAGTTATTATCACCAAAATTATTTTTAAGTCAAATTATTTTTTAAAGCCGATTTTTTTGGTAATTTTTTCATGATTTTTTCAATTAAGAAAAAGGGCAAAGATAATAAAATACGAATTATAACATAAAAAATAATTGGAAAAATAATGCGTCCGCGATTTTTTTCGATTCCCTGAATTATTTTTTGCGAAGCCATGTCGGCGTTCATCAAAAACGGCATATAAAAATTATTAATCGCCGTCATCGGAGTTTTAATATATCCGGGGCAAACAACATTAACCTTTATGCCAAATTGAGCTAAATTCACCCGCAAAGCTTCGCCGTAAATTCTAACAGCAGACTTGCTGGCACTGTATGCTGGAGAGCTTGGCAAAGAAACGAAACCCGCCAATGAAGAAACGATAGCGATTTGCCCGCTTTTTCTTAAAACCATTTTTTCGATTACGGGCTGAACAATATTTAAAACACCGTAAAGATTGGTGTTAAAAATTTCTTTAATTTGGGCAAAACTTTCGGTGCCACGAGCGGTGCCACCTGAAATACCAGCATTCGCAATGATTAAATCGAGAGCAAAATTTTCTTCGATTTCAGCGATATAATTCTGCGATGCAATTTCGTCTTTGACATCCAAAATTTTTAAGTAAATATTGGCATTTGAATTTTGACAAAGATTTTTAGTTTCTTGTAAATTTTCAAAATTGCGAGCACATAAAAATAAGTTTTGACTTTTTTTTGAGAGTTCGATAGCTAGTGCGCGTCCAAGACCAGAGCTGGCTCCCGTGATTAAAACATTTTTAAATTTTGACATAATGAAGAAAAATTTTCAATTTATTTCCTTTGAAGGAATTGAGGGTTGTGGTAAATCAACCCAAGCTAAAAAACTTTATGAATATTTTTTATCAAAGCAAATAGATTGTTTGCTAACTCGCGAACCCGGTGGATCGTTGGCGGGCGAAAAAATTCGTGAAATTTTATTAAATGAAAATATTGAAAAACTTTCCGCCAAAACTGAATTATTATTAAATTTTTCTGCTCGAATTGAGCATGTAGAAAAAGTTATTAAGCCCGCTTTAAAAAGTGGAAAAATTGTGATTTGCGATCGCTTTGTTGATTCAACTTTCGCCTATCAAGGAAGTGCTATGGGCTTGAGTTTTCAAGTTATTGAGCAAATCCAAAAAATTGCGATTGGAGAATTTTTGCCCGACATAACTTTCTTGATTGATGTTTCGGTTGAAGAGGCTTTTGCTAGAATTTCTTGTCGCGGAAATAATAATCGTTACGAAAATCTCGGCAAAGAATTTCATCAAAAAGTTTATGATGGATTTTTTGAGTTGGCGAAAAAAAATTCACGAATTAATATTGTTGATGGAGCGCAAAATCAGCAACAAGTTTTTCAAAAAATTTTAAATATTATTAATCAAAATTAATTTCCTTTATGAATAAAAAAAATAAAATTGCACTAGTCGGTGCAGGCAATATCGGCGGGACTTTAGCCCATTTGGCGAGTTTAAAAAACCTAGGCGATGTTGTGCTGGTCGATGTCAATGATGGCGTCGCAAAAGGCAAAGCGCTTGATATATCTCAATCTTCGGCGGTCGAAGGTTTTAGTGCTAAAATTTCGGCTGGAAATGATTTTTCTTTAATCGAAAATTCCGATGTTGTAATCGTTACGGCAGGAATCGCCCGTAAACCCGGAATGAGTCGCGATGACTTACTCGCAACCAACACTTCCATCATTAAATCAGTTGGCGAAAATATTAAAAAATTTGCGCCAAATGCCTTTGTTATTGTGATAACAAATCCGCTTGATGCCATGGTTTATGTCATGCAAAAAGTTTCTGGTTTTCCAAAAAATAAAGTAGTCGGAATGGCTGGTGTTCTTGATTCTTCAAGAATGTCATATTTTTTGTCAGAAGAATTTAATGTTTCAATTGACAATGTTCATTCTTGTGTTTTGGGCGGTCATGGCGATACGATGGTGCCGTTGATTCGCTATTCAACAATCGCTGGAATTCCAATTCCCGACATGCTTAAAATGGGCTTTTCTTCAACGCAAAAAATTGCGGAAATTGTGCAAAGAACTCGAGATGGCGGAGCCGAGATTGTAAAATTACTCGGAAGCGGTTCAGCCTTTTACGCCCCCGCGACTTCGGCGATCGAAATGGCCGAAAGTTATTTATTCGATAAAAGAAAAATTTTGCCAATCTCCGCTAACCTTCAGGGCGAATATGGCTTGAATGATTTATATATCGGAGTGCCGGCAATAATTGGCAAAAATGGCGTTGAAAGAATCATTGAATTGCAATTAAATGCTGAAGAAAAAACTATGTTTGATAGTTCGGTTGAAGCTGTCAAGAAGCTTGTCGCCGAAATAAAATTATAAAATATTCTTAATAATTATTGTAACCAGAAATGCCTGACATAAAAATACAATTTGGCAGACTCAAATTTGTTTTTTTTCTGATAGTTTTCATTTTTTTGATGATAATTTATCGAATGTTTTTTGTGATTCTTACGCAAGATAGAGCGAGTATAAAAAATATTTACGAGTCGAGAAAAAACGTGAGAAGAGCTGATATATATGATCGAAACGGCGTTCTGGTTGCAACTGATTTAAAAACTAAATCACTTTATGTGAGTTCGGTTTTAATTCGTGATGCAAAATATGTTGCCAGTTCTTTGGCGAAAAGTTTTCCTGATTTAAATTACGAAGAAGTTTTAAAAAAAATTAGCGATGGCAAAAATAGTAAACATTGGATTTTGATTCGAAGAAATCTTACGCCTTCGCAAGTCGAGACTGTAGAGAATTTACAAATTGCTGGATTAATTTTTGAAGATGATTTAATCCGAGTTTATCCGCAAAAATCTATCGCCAGCCATTATGTTGGGTTTGTCGATCTTGATAGAAAAGGCTTGTCGGGCATTGAAATGCAATATGACAGAAGGCTGATGACTAGCCAAAATCTTTATTTGGCTATGGATGTTCGTGTTCAAGATATTTTATTTGATGAATTGATTAAGGCCAAAGAAGAGTTTCGCGCTAAGGCGGCATCGGGAATTGTTATAAATGTTAAAAATGGCGAAATTTTGGCGATGGCATCGATTCCGTCATTCGATGCGAATCTCCAAAGCGATGCTTTGCCCGAGCAAAGATTTAATATGGTTACAGGAGGATCTTATGAGCTTGGATCGGTTATGAAAATTTTTACCAACGCCGCCGCTTTCGAACACAATTTAATAAATATGGAGGATGTTTATTCGATAAATGAGCCAATAAAATATGGTAAATTTACGATTAAAGATCATGATAAATATGGTGATCAAATGACGGTAAAAGAAATTTTTTCCAAGAGTTCTAATATAGGAACAGTAAAGATCGCGGAGAAATTAGGAATTTATAATCAAAAAGAATTTTTATCAAAATTTGGTTTTTTAAAAAAAGTTGAAGCTGAATTTCCTGGGCTCGGCAGAACAATTTATCCAAAAAATTGGCGAGAAATAAATTTATTTACCATCTCTTATGGGCATGGAATCGCCTCAACTCCGCTTCATTTGGCAATGGCAACATCGGCAATTATGAATGGCGGATATTTATATAAACCATCTTTTTTAAAACTCGAAAAAGATCCCGAACAACCAAAAAAATTAATTAAAGATGAGACGGTAACTAAAATGCGTCAAATGATGCGCGCCGTTGTCGAAGAGGGCACGGGGAAATATGCTAATATTGAAGGATATGAAGTTGGTGGCAAAACTGGAACGGCGGATCGAGCTGAATATGGAAGTTATAATGAGGGTCAAACTTTAGCTTCGTTCGTTGGAGTTTTTCCGATTTCTGAACCAAAATATTTGGTTTATGTTGTTTTCGATCGACCAAATTATACATTCAATACGGCGGGCATGGTTGCAGCTCCCGCAGCGGGTCGAGTAATAAAAAATATTGCACCACTTTTATCAATAAATGTTAAAAATTTTATAAAAAATTAATTGGAAATATCAAAACTGGCTTTAGCTAAAAATATTCCACAAGAAATTGCTAAATTTAATGATCTTTGATTATTTTTCATTTTAATTAAAACTTTATGATGAGCTTTGGAGTGAATAAAATTGGGCACTCCAGCACTTTCTTTGCCGAATAAAATAAAATCATTGTCTTGAAATTTAAACTCTTGGACATCTTTAATGCCTTTAGTTGAAGCCAGTATGAGGCGATTATTTTTATTCAAAATATTTTCATCGTAAAAACTTTCAAAAGATGAGTGGCGAAAGATTTTAACTGAATCAATATAATCCATCGCGGATCTTTTTATTCTTTGTAAATCAAAAGGAAAGCCAAGCGGTTCTATTACGTGAAACTCAGCATTAAAGCAGGCGCAACAGCGAATTATAGCACCAACATTACCAGCTATTTCTGGTTGAAATAAAATAATTTTTAACATTTTTTAAAATTGATGTTTATTTTTAAAATTAGTTTTTTTATATTTTGATTTACAATTATAAATCTACAAACTATTAAAGTTTGTTTGATATTATTTTTTCGATAGTTTATTCTTTATTTTTTGATATAAAATTTTATTATTGTTTATATCATATTTTTTTTTGCAAATTAATTTTATATTTTTATTTTGATGTCTGAGAAAGTCAAAATCGTTTTCATAGAAAAAGGGGAAACAAAAGAATTTGAAGTTCCGGTTGGAATTTCTGTTCTTGAAGTTGCTCATAACAACAATATTAACCTTGAAGGAGCTTGCGAGGGCTCTTTGGCTTGTTCAACATGCCATGTTGTAGTTGATAAAAAATTTTATGATAGATTGAGTCCACCTTCGGAAGACGAAGAAGACATGCTTGATTTAGCTTTTGGCCTAACCCCAACTTCGAGATTGGGATGTCAAATAATAATGACCAAAGAGTTAGACGGTCTCACTTTAATAGTGCCCGACGAAACTCGCAATATTTCAATAAACAATTAAAATAAACTCAAAAATTATGAAAAAAGGTTTAATAATTAAATTAGCAATTGTTTTGGTAGTTTTAGTGCTCTCATATTGCGTATTTTGGTTTTACAAAGCTGGTCAATCAGAAAAGCAAATTAATAAATTTATTGCTGACAATTCGGCGCATATTTCCGCTGGAGAAATTGCAGTTTCCGGATTCCCAGTTGGTCAAAAAATTGTAATTTCTGATTTAAAAATTACAGTTCCCGTTAATTTGGTTGCAAAAAGACAAATAATAATTAAAAAACTTGAAGCCTCAGCTGGTATATTTTCGAATAATTTTGTAGTTAATTTTGTTGATTCAGTAAAGCTTCAAGATTTAGAAAATTCAGGGGATGTTTTTGATGTTGAATTTGTTAGTAAACCAGAAATAATAATTTCATTATTAGGCGGAACAATTTCAAATTTCCAATATAATGATGCTGGGTTTAAAGTTCTTGATAATGAAAAAAATATAGTAAATTCTTCCACGGGAACTTCCGTTTTATCTGAAAATTCAGTTGATGAAGCCGATAAGCGTATAAATAAAATTAACATTTCTCTTAAAGAACTCGAAGGTTATGCGGTTTTTGATTTATACAAAAATCTTTTAGATAAAAAAGTTGTTGAAGGTATTAAAACCGAGGAAATTAAAGTTAATGTTGGTCAAATTATTGATCAAACCAATATACAACAAATGACAGCGCCACTTGCTCAAGATCAAGCTAATCTTGCTGTGCAAAATAATTTAAACCAGCCTACAAATCCAGTGGTCGCAGCTCAGGCTCCGCAAATTCCAGCTAATAATGGTCAAGAAGCCGTTAATAGAGCGATGGAAATGGCCAATAGAGTTGCTAGCAACGATGCTCAGCAAGCTCCAGCTCCAGTTGCTCCTCCAATGCCAGTAGCTCCGTTAGCTGAGAACGTTGATCCAAATCAAGTGCCACCATTAGTAAATGTTGATCCAAATCAAGCTCCTCAAGATCCTTCTCAAGCTTCGCAACTTGCTGATGCGATTTCTAATTCAGCAATGATTAAAAGCAATGTTACTATTGATATTGTGATAACATTAACGCCATCTGTAAAACAAGATCAGAGCGAAACTCCGCCAACTGATCCAACTCAAATTCAAGAATTGCCGGTTCAATATGTTCAAAATGTTAAAATTAACAATGTTGAATTAAGTAATTCTCTTTACAAAATCAACGTAACTGGTGATTTCATAAACGCATCTGATGATAATTATCCATCGGGCGGAATTACTTTAAAAGTTGAAAAAATTACCAATCTCGTTAATCAATTAAGAAGTCAGTTTAAGCAACTTTCTCAATCTAAAAAACCTGCGACTCCAGTCGGTGGAGTAGATTTGGTGAATGATCAATCTCAACAACAAAACCAAATTCAAAATTACGACATATTTCTAAATAATATCTCAGAAAAATTGAACGAAGTTTCTAATGAAATAGCTTTAAAAAATTCTGCTTCAAAAGATGATATTGCTCAGTTTGATATCAGAAGAGAGAAGAATCTTGAATTCTTGGTAAACGAAGTTTCGGTTCGTGAAATCATCGGAAAATTTTAATATTTTTTTCCGAAAGTGAATATTGAAAATATTCTTAAAGAGGCGATTGAAATTCTTCACAAGAATTCAGTCGCCTCTCCTGTTTTAGATGCTCGCCTCTTGCTTTCTTTCGCAACTTCTTTGTCAAAAGAAGATATAATTTTCAATGCCCAACAAATTAATCTTTCAGAAAATCAAATTAAAAAATATTTCGATTTAATTCATAAAAGAGCTAAAAAAACCCCTTTAACGCATTTAACAAATAATCGTGAATTTTTTGCCAATAATTTTTATGTTGATGAAAATGTTTTAGATCCGCGACCCGATTCGGAAGCTTTAATTGAAATGATAATTAAAAAATTTACTAAAAATTCTTCGATAAATATTGTTGAAATTGGGTGCGGTTCGGGATGCTTGATAATTTCGCTTTTAAAGCATTTTGAAAATTGGTTAGGCTTAGCGATTGATATTTCCAATAAAGCTCTTGTAATCGCTCAAAAAAACGCTGATACCAATCAAGTTTTGACTCGAATAAATTTTTTAGAATCCAATCTGTTTAATAATTTTAAAGGTGATCAAATTTTTGATATTATAATTTCCAATCCGCCTTATATCCCCACCAATGATATTGAAAATTTGCAAGATGAAGTTCGTGTCTATGAACCACGGATTGCTCTCGATGGCGGTTTTGATGGTTTAGATTTTTATCGAAAAATCGCCAAGCAATCTCAAAAATTTTTAAAAAACAATGGTGATATTTTTTTGGAAATAGGTTATAATCAATATCAAGATGTAAAAAAAATTTTTGAAAATAATAATTTTAAATTTATCGATTTTAAAAAAGATTTAAGTGGAATAATTCGTGTTTTGCAATTTCAAAAAAACTAAAAATTTATGCAAAATTTAAAAATTTTTAACAAAATTTCTGCAATCAAAAATTTTGTAAATGAAAATAAAAAAAACAATAAAAAAATAGCTTTTGTTCCAACTATGGGAGCACTTCATCACGGTCATATTACATTAATAAAAAATGCCAAAAAGAACGCCGATATTGTTATCGTTAGTATTTTTATAAATAAAGCACAATTTAATGATTTAAATGATTATCAACGCTATCCGCAAAATTTGGAATGTGATATAAAAATGCTCGAAGATGCAAATGTTGATGCGTTATTTTGTCCTTCAAATGAAGAAATTTACGATGAAAATTTTTCTTTTAAAATTATTCCAACCAGCATGGTTGATTGTCTTTGTGCTAAGGATAGAGTGGGACATTTTGATGGTGTTGCTCTAATAATTACCAAATTTTTTAACATCGTCAAACCGCATTTTGCTTTTTTTGGCGAGAAAGATTTTCAACAATTAGCAATCATTAAAAAATTAGTTAAAGATTTAGATTTTGATGTAGAAATATTTGGAGTTGAAACGGTTCGAGAATCTTCGGGATTGGCAATGTCGTCGCGCAATCAAAGACTTTCTGAGTCCTCTAAAATAAAGGCCTCAATGATTTATAAAACGCTAAATGAAATCAAAATTAATCCACAAACAATCGAAGGCAAAAAGCGTGAATTATTAGCAAATGGTTTTGAAAAAATCGATTATCTCGAAATTAGAAATGAAGATAATCTTAAATTGAATATGAATTTATTTTCTGCGCAAAAGCGTCGAATTTTTATTGCGGTTTATTTAGAGGGAGTTAGGTTAATAGATAATTTATCATTATAATTTTAATTTAATAAAAAATGGTTTATATTATCATCAGTAATATCGGCATGGCAATCATGATGTTGTATATTTATTTTCGTTATTCTCATTATAGAATTAATTCAATTAAGGAAATTAAAGATTTGCAGGGCAAACTTGATTTGCAAACTACGGAATTAAGATCATTTGATGCCAAATTATTAAGTTCGATAAAGAGCTATCAAGATAGGGTCGAAGGGCTTTTAATCGAAGTTGGAAAAGTTAGGCAAGAGAAGGAAAAAGAGATGGAGTTGCGAAGTGATTTTGAAAAGAAATACGAAATATTAAATCAAAAAAATAAAGATTATGAATCGGTTCATAACGAAATAACCAATGCAATTTTGAATATCGTTAATGATAGTCATGAGACCGCTAAAAATCTAAGCAAGGATCTGTATGAAAAAATCAGCGATACCTATAAAAAAGATGCAAAAGAAAATCAAAATTTGATATCAAAAATTAATCAAAATGTTTCTGATTTTGTTTCAAAATTTAATTCAACTCAAAATCAATTAACTAAAGAAAAAGAAGATTATAGATTTAACGAATTATTTCAGCCGGCGAATAGTGAAGTTGCAAAAAGTTTAATAGTCGAAGCTATTAGTTCAATTAAAAATAAGGGTTTTGTCGTTGGCGATAATCTCTTTATGCCAACAAATTTTGACGAACAAAAAGCTAAATTGATGTTGTGCGAAGTGGCTTTTATAAAAAATGATAAGCTTTTTATGCTTGATTTTAAAGGCACAAACTACATTTTCGAATATTTCGCAAGTAAAGCCAAAAATGATAAAATGGCCGAAGAAAATTTTAATATAAAATTTAAAAGATATTTAATGCTATTAAGTAATCACAGATATCATGAGCTTGTAAATAGTGTAATAACTTCTGAAAAAAATAATCATAATTCTCATAAAATAATTATTATTGTTCCAAGTAAAAACGAAATAAAATTATTAAAAGATTTGCAATATTACGAGAAGATGCAACAATTAAATTTCGACGTTTATGATGTTGAAGATTTAAACAAAATTATATCCTAAATTATGACTAATATTTTACCAAAAATTTCTCAAAAAGCTCCTTTTAAAATCGAGGTCGAAGCTGGTAAAAAATATTCGTGGTGCTCTTGTGGGCTATCTGCGAATCAGCCCTTTTGCGACGGTGCTCACAAGGCTCATAAAAATCCAGACGGAACTAGTATTATGAAGTCAGTTTCTTATGTTGCCGAAGAAAATAAAACGGTTTATTTTTGCGGTTGCAAACATAGCAAAAATGGTATATTTTGCGACGGTTCACATTCCTCTTTAAAAGATGCTTAATTCGGCAAAATAAAATGTCAAAACCATCCCAAAATTCACCAAAAAAAACTCGCAATATTCGCCAATTATCGGCACTAATTCCTTATTTCAAACCCTATAAAAGAGAAGTAGTCTTTGCTTTGCTGGCACTTTTGATAACTGCTTTAATGGTGTTATTTTTCGGTAAAGCCATAAAATATTTAATCGATTTTGGCTTCTCTCAGCGCGATCAATTTTCATTAAATTTAATCTTATTAATTTTTGTTTTGGCGGTGGCGATTATGTCGGTAGCAGGATATTACCGTTCCTACTTAATCAATTCTGCATCGGAAAAAGTTATCGCCGATTTACGAAAAAAAATATATGATCATGTCATTCGCGTTTCCGCCGAATTTTTTGAAATTACCAAAACTGGCGACGTGGTTTCTAGGCTTTCAGTTGACACCGCAATTCTTTACAATGTTTTAAGTAACACAATTTCATTTTTATTAAGAAATTTAATTTTGTTTTTAGGTGGAATGTTCTTCTTATTTATAACCAGTCCTAAGCTCAGCATAGTTTCTTTCTTGTTAATTTTTATCGCCATAATGCCGATTTTCGTTTTGGGAAGATTGGTTAAAAATTTGTCACATAAATCACAGGCCTCTTCATCTTTTGTTTCGTCCCATATTGAAGAGTCAGTAAATGGAATCAAAACCATTCAATCATATTTATGCGAAGATAAAGAGGTACGAAATTTCAATAATTTTGTTGAAAATTCTTTAAAAATTGCGCTTGAAAAAATTCGCATAAAATCACTGATGGTGGCGATGGTGATATGCTTAGCTTTTGGTTCAATTGCGGTGATTATTTTAATCGGAAGTCAAGACGTTATTCATAATAAAATAACCTCGGGCGACTTATCTTCGTTTCTTTTTTATTCAATAATATCGGCAACTTCCCTTGTGGCTCTAAGTCAAATTGCGGGTCAATTGCAAAGCGCTTCAGCTTCGGCGGAAAGAATTTTTGAATTACTCGAAATAAAATCGCCAGTCAAAGAAAAAATTGATGCCGAAAAATTTATTGAAACAAAAAATATTGATATAAAATTTAAGGACGTATTTTTTTCCTATCCAAGTCGCAAAGATTTTAATATTTTACAAAATTTTAATTTAGAAATAAAATCCGGTCAAAGCATTGCCATTGTTGGCTCTAGCGGTTCAGGAAAAAGCACAATTTTGCAATTATTGCTCAGATTTTACGATATTGATAGCGGTTCAATTTCTTTAAATTCACAAGATATTCGTAATTTATCTTTTAGTGATTTGCGTAAAAATTTTTCTTATATTTCGCAAGATTGTTTTATTTTTTCGGGGACGATTTTAGAGAACATTGCTTATGTTGATAAATCAATAACTTCAGAGGCGGTAGAAAAAATTATTGAAGATAATTCGGCATTGCATTTTATTAAAAATTTGCCACTCGGAATTCATAGTTTTGTTGGTGAAAAAGGCATTAAATTATCAGGTGGCGAAAGACAAAGAATTGCCATTGCTCGGGCTATTATCAAGGACTCAACGATTTTACTTCTCGATGAAGCGACTTCGGCTCTTGATAATCAAAATGAAAAATATGTTAATCAAGCGATGCTTGATTTTGCTCGTGATAAAACGATTATCACTGTTGCTCACAAACTCTCTTCGATCATCAACGCCGATAAAATTATTTTTGTCAAAGATGGTCAAATTGTTGAGGCGGGAACTCATCACGAATTAATTTCCAAAAATGGTTTTTACCAAAAAATGTACGAAGCCGAAATCATGGAAGAATCGATTCAAAGTTAATTTGAAGATTAAAGCATTTGGCTATGCCCCATCGACTAAAAAATTATAATTATTTCTTTAATGACAATTTTGAAACCCCCATTTTAAAAACTTTCGCAATTTCGAATCAAGATTATGTTTGACAATTTGCGAGAAAAAACAATTATTTAAGTAATCAAAAACTTTTTAATCTAAAAATTTTATAAATTTTATGAGCAATTTTGAAGAAATCATCGATCTTACCCAAGAAATCACAACCAAATCCGACCTATTAGTAAATAAGGTTGCGGAGCTTAGTTATTCAATCGCTAGCAGTGGCGGAGTGAGCCCATTAATGTTCGGTTTTAGTGTTTTTATTTTATCATGTTTTGTTGGTTATTTTGTAGTTTGGAAAGTTACGCCAGCACTACACACTCCATTGATGTCGGTAACTAACGCTATTTCGGGCGTAATAATTGTCGGTGCTATTATCGCGCTTGGTTCGGCTAAAAGTTTTGGATTTATTTCAATTTTAAGTTTTATCGCCATAATCATTGCTTCTATCAATATTTTTGGTGGTTTTTTAGTTACTTGGCGGATGCTTCAAATGTTTAAAAAGTAAATTTTGTGATCAATTGTAAAAAAAATATTTTTGACATTTCTTGGTTTAAAATCCTTGTCATCTTTATTTTCTTATCTTGCGGTCTAAGATTCATTTTATTGATTCAATATTTTAGCGAAACTACAATTTCCTTTATCGAAATTATTAAAATTTTCTCAATCGGATTATTCTTTGATTGCCTTACTCTCTGTTATTTTGCAATCTTGCCTTCAATTTACTTTACATTGCTTCCGCAAAAATTTTTTAATCACAAAAAACATCAAATTTTTCTCGCCATAATTTATTTTATTTCCATCAATATTATTATTTTTTCGATTTTCTCGGAAATAGTTTTCTTTGAAGAATTTAATGCACGTTTTAATTTTATCGCCATTGATTATTTAATTTACACCACCGAAGTCATCGCCAACATTGTTGAATCTTATCCGATGGGGCTTTTATTATTGATAATTCTCGCAATTAGTTGGTTAATTTTTTATTTTTCTTATCGAAAAATTGTGCAAATTAAAATCGTTAATTTTAAAAATCGTCTTAAATTTTTTGGGCTAATTTTTTTAATTTTAACTCTCGAATTTTTTGCAATTGACGTAAACAAAATTGATGAATTTTTTGATAATAATTACAATAAAGAACTCTCGCAAAACGGCATTTATCAATTGTTTTCGGCTTATCGCAACAATCAAATTGATTATGATAAATTTTATACAACAAATGATTTAACCCTCGCCGAAAATCGTCTTCGTGATTTAATTTCTAAACAAGAGCCAAGTGCCAAATTCGTTGATAATCAAGGGATTGAGAGATTTATTTCTGCTAAAAAAAAACAAAAAGAACAAAAATATAATATTATTTTTATCACCATCGAAAGCATGAGTGCTGATTTCATGACATATTTTGGCAATAAAGAAAATCTTACGCCGAACCTCGATAATTTTGCGAAAAAAGGTTTGTTTTTTACTAATCTTAAAGCGACAGGAACCCGCACGATTAGAGGTCTTGAGGCGTTAACTTTGGCGATTCCGCCGACCCCCGGTAATTCAATCGTGCGTCGCCCCAATAATGAAAATTTATTTAACATTGCCACGCCACTCAAGCAACGTGGATATGACGCCAAATTTATTTATGGCGGGGACGGCTATTTCGATAATATGAATTATTTTTTTGCCAATAATGGTTTTGAAATTATTGATCGTCCGCAATTTGCAAAAAATGAAATTACTTTTTCTAATGCGTGGGGCGTTGCTGATGAAGATTTATTCGACAAAACCATTGCCGAGGCTGATAAATCCTATGCCAAGGGCAAGAATTTTTTAAATTTTGTGATGACCACTTCCAATCATCGACCCTTTACTTATCCCGACAATAAAATCGATATTCCGTCGAAAACTAATCGTGACGGCGCGGTAAAATATTCCGATTATGCCATTGGGCAATTGATTAAAAAATCGCAACAAAAACCGTGGTTTGATAATACGATTTTTGTTTTTGTTGCCGATCATTGTGCTGGCTCTGCCGGCAATAGCGACGTGCCTTTATGGCGTTATCAAATTCCGGCAATTTTTTACGCTCCAAAAATTATTAAGCCACAAATTTATGCCGAAAATTCAAGCCAAATTGACATTGCGCCAACATTATTAAGCTTTCACAATCTTTCTTATAAATCAAAGTTTTTTGGTGTTAATGTTTTAAATAGTGATAAAAAATATATTTCAAGAGCTTTTGTCAGCACCTATTCTGATTTAGGATATTTTACTGATAATAAGTTATTTTTACTAAAACTTAAAAAACAACAAAAAGTTTATGATGTTGAGCTTAAAAACTTTGGCTATCAAGGTTCGAAAGAGGTTTTGACTACAAAATTTTCTGAAGAAAAACTTTTAAATGCTAAAGATTATTATCAAATCGCTAGTGATTATTTTAAGAAAGGTAAGCTTAAGGAAGATTTAATTTTACAAAAATAATTTACAAAATAAGAATTATTCTATTATGTTTTAATAATTAAAAAATTCAAAATATATACCAAAACAAATTTTATGAGAGGTCCTAGAAGAGCAAGTCAAGTTTCAGGTGATGCGGTGGCGGGGGGGCTCGCTGCACAAAGTCGAGTGCAAGGAATGCTTGCTAATTGGGAGAGGGACGCAGCCAAAGAAGAAGCTGAAAAAGCGGAGAGAGATAGGCAAGCGAAATTAAGAAAAAGTATTGAGGATAATCAAATTAAAGAATATTTAGAAGAGTTTAAGGCCAAAGAAGAACAACGTAAAAAAGAACAAGCCTCAATAATACGAGCCCAGCAAAGTGAAATAGCAAGACTAAAAATTCTAAAAATAGAGAGCGAGCGACACAAACGTTTATCAAAAGAGAACCTGGCCTTTCAAGCGAAGCAGGCAGAAGAGCGGGCCAAAGTGCAAGCCGAGGAAAAAGCTAGACGCGAAGCCGAAGCTAAAGCTAAACGCGAAGCCGAAGCCCAAGCTCAAGAAAAAGCTAGACGCGAAGCCGAAGCCGAAGCTCCCAAATCCCAAGCCAATCAAGCGAAAGATATTCCGTCACTATGGCATTCTTTTGCTACAAGTTTGTTGCAACAAAATGATCAAAAAACAAATCAGCAAGCAAAACTGCTAAAAGAAACAGATGACAAAATAGAAAATTCTCTTCCGAATTGGATGGCTTTAGTTAGCGGATTATTGAAAAAACAAGAAGAAAAAAAACCCGAATTACCGCCGCAAACAAATCCTCCACCCATCGATATTCCAAAACCAAAAGGAGTTCAAAACACTGCCCCAGTAAAAACCGCTCCAAGTAATCTAATTTCTCAAACTACAACTAGAGCTCCCTATAATTATTCGCATAGTTTGGATATATATCGTCTTCAAGAAAAATTTGATAATAATCACAATATTTCTTATAATTCTATAAAAAATAAAACTTATTTTGATCAAAGGGTTGCGAAATGGGATGCGGAATTAAAGGATATTGGCTTAATAACAGCCCCGCCTCGAAGGCCAAATGAACAAAGACTTATGGGATTCGAAGGTTATATAAAATATTTAGACAGCAATATTAAACAATTGCAAACACAAGAGTTAACGCAAGAGGAATTACGAAGTGGAAAAAATCCATCGGTTAATCAGCAAAAATTAAAAACATTAATCGCTTTTCATTATTTAGAAATGGCAAAAGCATTTTATTCTTCTGGACAATTGCATATGGGTGGAATTGAGGGAGAGCATTTTAAAAAAGAAAGTGTTTTTGATATGGTTCCAATAAAATATAAAGAACATTTAACCGAGCTTGACACTTCAATAAATAGCTATAGATTGCCAAGAATGGAAAAAGAAAATATCAGAGATGAAGTTTTAAAAATTGAAAGCCTTATAAAAAACTATTTTCCTAATGAGCATCTTGGGAGGATGTCACAAAGTGTTTTGAGGGGGGGAGGTAATCCTAATTTAAATACTTCAAATTCTGTGTTTAGTGGGATAAGCGATAAAATTGTTGCAGGGAGAGAAATGATTAAAGATGAATTTATGGAGGATTATAATCATTTTGGCGGACCAACAATTGCTACAGCTTTTAATAGTGCACAAAAAGTTGCTAGGCAAATTGGTCGGGTTGTTGGTCGTGGTGCTGATGCTGTTGCCGATGGTATAGTTTGGACTGGAGTTAGAGCGACTCCGGGTGAAATGAAAATGTCTAATGAAATAAAAGGCGATACTGGCTTGGGTTATCAAACTAATTTTCCAAGTGTTTATGCACATGATTCACGTTTAAGAGGAGAGCAAGCGCAAGCTAGTAAACTTAGTCGAGATACTCAGCCTGGTGCATTGGCAAAAAATCTAAGTCAAAGAAAGAGTAAAAGATATCTAGCTATGGATAACCAAGCTGGTGATAGAAATTTTCATGGACCTTATAACGAGAATCATGGTGGGAGATAAGGATTATCTGAGTAATTTGTTAACTAGAAAATGATAATTTAACCTAAATATTCTTGTCAAAATTAAAACAAAACTTCAACTTGCAAAACTTCAAAAAAACTCTTAACCTAGTGAAATAGTCAACTTTTATTTTTCAAAAATGTTAAGCAATAAAATCACTTTAGGAGCTTTTCCTGCTTCGCAAAAAATTTATGTTCCGAGTAAAAAATTTGCCGATATTGCGGTGGCGATGCGTCAAATAAATCTCTCCAAAACCTCTGCTACCAAGGATTTCAAGGTTTATGATACTTCGGGAGTTTACACCGATCAAAATTATTTAGATAAAATCGATCTTAATAAAGGCTTGCCGAAAATTCGTCAAAGTTGGATCTTAGAGCGTCAAGATGTCGAGCCTTATGAAGGACGTAATATTCGCCCCGAAGATAACGGCAAAAATTTAGCAAAAAATAAAATTGTTCCCGAATTTGATTTGGCAAATAAAAAACCACTTCGTGCCAAAAAAAATTGCGTTCCGACGCAAATGGCTTATGCTCGCGCCGGCATTATTACCAAGGAGATGGAATATATTGCGATTCGTGAAAATATTGCTCGTGAAGAAGAATATATTAAAAATAACGCACCAAAAAATCGTTTTTTGGGCGAGAATTTTGGCGCCAAAACACCGGCTTTTATTACCGCAGAATTTGTGCGTGATGAGGTGGCGAAGGGCAGGGCGGTGATATGCGCTAACATTAATCATCCCGAGTTAGAACCGATGATTATCGGCCGTAATTTTTTAGTAAAAATCAACGCCAATATTGGCAATTCGGCAATTTTTTCTTCGGTCGAAGAAGAGGTCGAAAAAATGATTTGGGCAACCAGATTTGGTGCGGATACTTTGATGGATTTATCGACGGGAGTCAATATTCACAATATTCGCGAATGGATTATTCGCAATTGTCCCGTGCCCGTCGGCACCGTTCCGATTTATCAAGCTTTGGAAAAAGTTGGCGGAATTGCCGAAGAATTAACTTGGGAAATTTATCGCGACACCTTGATAGAACAGTGCGAACAAGGTGTTGATTATTTTACAATTCACGCCGGAGTGCGTTTACCTTTTATTCACTTAACGGCAGAGCGGACTACGGGGATAGTCTCTCGTGGCGGATCGATTCACGCTAAATGGTGTTTAGCTCATCACAAAGAAAATTTTTTATACACTAATTTTGAAGAAATTTGCGACATCATGAAGCAATATGACGTCACTTTTTCTTTGGGCGATGGACTTCGTCCCGGATCAATCAACGACGCCAATGACGAAGCACAATTTGCCGAATTAAAAACTTTAGGCGAGCTTACAAAAATTGCATGGAAGCATGATTGCCAAGTGATGATCGAAGGTCCAGGGCATGTTCCGATGCATTTGATTAAAGAAAATATGGAGAAACAGCTTGAATTGTGCCACGAAGCGCCTTTTTATACACTCGGGCCACTCACGACCGACATCGCTCCCGCTTACGACCACATCACTTCAGCCATTGGTGCTGCGATGATTGGTTGGTTCGGCACCGCAATGTTGTGTTATGTAACGCCGAAAGAGCATTTGGGTTTGCCCAATAAAGACGATGTTCGAGCGGGCGTTATCACTTACAAAATTGCGGCTCACGCTGCGGATTTAGCGCGAGGCAATCAAATCGCTAAAGAACGCGACGATGAATTGTCAAAAGCCCGTTTTGAATTTCGTTGGGAAGATCAATTTAATTTAAGTCTCGACCCAGAAATGGCAAAGTCTTATCACGATGAAACACTTCCGGCCGATGGTTCAAAATTAGCGCATTTTTGTTCAATGTGCGGGCCGAAATTTTGTTCGATGAAAATTTCGCATGATGTGCGTGATTTTGCAAGAAAAGAAAAGGAAAAGGAAGTTGAGGCGGGCATGAAAGAAATGAGTGATAAATTTAAAGAGTTAGGTTCCGAAGTTTACGTAGCAAAATCTTAATTGATTAAATTCCATAAGTAAAATTTCAGATTAATTTGTTATAAAATTGAAAAAAAATAATAAAAATAACATGAAAATCTTAAAAAATTCACCACTGATGAAACTTAGAGAGATGACGGTTCGTGGCAGTATAATTCGTGCGATAATCTATACTTGCGGACACATTCTAATCGCCTTAACTTGCAATAAATTAATCACTAATGCCAGTTTTGAATTGGCCACTTTAGATGCGATTATT
>SXGQ01023511.1_pt1 | contig 20277 bp, 16 predicted proteins | sample 3178371 | NCBI WGS metagenome assembly SXGQ01 (sample SAMN11356859, study PRJNA531348) | freshwater metagenome | isolation source: freshwater sample F1-20 | place: China: Fuxian Lake, Yuxi | collected 2017-12-25 | reverse complement strand
TCGAGGAATGTCTGGCATGCGCCTCTGGCAAAATGTGTGAAGTCGAGAGGTAGATCAACATGCCAGCGAAGAGTGCGAGGTAAATGGCCAGCCACTCTTCATTGAGGATTAGCGAGGAACCTAACGCCGCTCCGCCGATCCGGGCAGCAGCATCAAATCCCAAGAGGATGACTCCATTTCGACTCCACTTCCCGCTCTTGATGAGAAGGGAGACGGTGTTGAGTCCATCGCTAAATGCATGAACTAGTACAGCGACGAAAACAGCAAAACCCAGTTCGTTAGAGACTTGGAAAGCGACGCCCAAAGCGACACCATCGATAAAGACGTGACCGCCCATGGCGAGAGCGCCAACGGTTCCGGCTGCATTGACTCGGTGCTTATGGTCATCGCCGTAGTCGGACTCAGCTGGTTCGTGACTGCCCGAGAATTGTTCGAGGAGATGAAGTAAGAAGAAACCTGCGATCAAGGCGACCGCAGCGCCAGGAACGTGAAAAACCTCGCCCGTATCTTGTGAAAATACTTCAGGAAGCAGTTCGAATGCGACTAGTCCTAAAAGAAGGCCAGCAGCAAGACCGAGAACTAGGTGGAGGCGATCGCGGGAGCGAAGCGCCAAGAGGCCTCCAAGGGAGGTAGCGACGGCAGTGAGAGCAGCGAGTCCTATGGCGAGCAACATGGCATCAGCGTAACACATAATGAGAATCATTTCCATTAAGGATTCTTGGCTCCGTACCCTCTGAAGGTGTTCGCTATAGCCAGATTTCGGGTCGAAGGATCTCGTCAAGCCGAGTTCATGGAACGACTGACCATCGCCCATAACGCTTTGAAGGCGTGTTCGGGTTATCTCAATGGCGAGATTGGGGTCAATACCGATGAGCCCGGACTCATCGCCCTTGTGACGAGATGGGAAAACATCGGAAGCTACCGACGAGCGCTATCGAATTATCAAGTCAAAATTGATGCCGTACCAGTCTTGGCCGAGGCGATTGATGAACCCGGTGGATATATCGGACCCAATGAGTAATCAATAGCAAGGAAAGTGGTCTTACAAAGTAAAATCAGTTGTTGCCTTCTCAAGCAGAGATTGCATTCCTGGGCCAATGGGCGGCCCTCCGACAGCCAGCCGGATGGAGATTTCAATCATGGCCGATCGTCTAGAAACAATCGTCTCACTCGCTAAGCGACGGGGCTTTGTCTTTCCATCGTCCGAGATATACGGGGGCCTGCGGGCATCGTGGGATTACGGTCCACTTGGTGTAGAGCTCAAGAATAATGTAAAGCGACAGTGGTGGCGTTCCATGGTGACGGGACGCGAAGATGTTGTCGGCATTGACTCTTGCGTCATTTTGGCACGTGAAGTTTGGGAGGCCTCTGGCCATGTCGAGACATTCACCGACCCACTGACGGAGTGCACCTCCTGCCATAAACGATTTCGTGCCGATCACCTCGAAGATGCATTCGAAGCAAAACATCAACGCAAACCTTCCAATCTTGAAGAAGTTAACTGCCCACATTGCGGAACAAAAGGGAAATTCACTGTGCCGCGGCAATTCTCTGGGCTACTTAAGACCTATCTCGGGCCGGTAGAGGATGAAAGTGGTCTTGCATATATGCGGCCAGAGACGGCGCAGGGAATTTTCATAAATTTTGAGAATGTGATGACAACTGCGCGGAAGAAGCCACCTTTTGGCATTGGACAGATAGGAAAGTCGTTCAGGAATGAGATCACCCCAGGAAATTTCATATTTCGAACTCGAGAATTCGAGCAGATGGAGATGGAGTTCTTTGTGGTGCCTGGCACAGACGAAGAGTGGCATCAGTATTGGATTGATACGCGACTTGCTTGGTATACCGAGCTCGGGATAGCAAGTGAGCGACTGAGACTCTTCGAACATCCCAAGGAGAAACTCTCGCATTACTCCAAGCGAACTGTGGATATTGAGTATAAATTCGAATTCGCAGGTACTGAGTGGGGTGAGCTTGAAGGAATAGCCAACCGAACCGACTTTGACCTCAAGGCGCATAGTGCTAAGAGTGGAAAGGACCTCTCATTCTTCGATCAAGAAAAGAGCGAGCGATGGACGCCATTTGTCATTGAGCCGGCTGCTGGGGTGGATCGCTGTACGTTGACATTCATGATGGATGCCTTCACAGAAGATGAAGCTCCCAATGCAAAAGGTGAAATGGAGAAACGAGCGGTGATGCGCCTTGATCCTCGCCTCTCGCCGATCAAAGTGGCTGTTCTTCCGCTGTCGCGCAATGCCGATCTCTCGCCGAAGGCAAGAGATCTTGCGGCTGCCCTAAGGAAGAATTGGAGCGTCGAATTCGATGATGCCGGTGCCATCGGTCGTCGCTACCGAAGGCAAGATGAGATTGGTACACCATTTTGCATCACAATCGATTTCGATACTTTGCAAGATCATGCCGTCACCGTGCGCGAGCGTGATTCGATGAGACAAGAGCGAATTGCAATCGACCAGGTGGAATCATGGTTAGCGCCGAAACTACTGGGGTGTTAATCAAGCCACTCTTCCTACCAATCGGGAATGGCCATTTTGAAAATGGTGGTGTTCTTCTCGATCCTCCGGTAGTGCTTGCCCCAATGGCGGGCATCACAAATGCCGCCTTTCGCACGCTCTGTAGAGAACAAGGTGCTGGATTATTTGTCTCAGAGATGGTGACTGCTCGCGCGCTAATAGAGCGGAATGAAGAGACGCTTCGAATGATTGTTCCAGGCGAAGGGGAGAGTCCGCGTTCCATTCAACTTTACGCAACAGAAGGAGACTCTTTAGGCAGGGCTGTTTCGATGTTAGCGCGTGAAGACCTCGCCGATCACATTGACCTTAACTTTGGCTGCCCAGTACCAAAAGTCACAAGAAAAGGTGGCGGAGCGGCTCTACCATTCAAACAAAAACTATTTCGTGAGATTGTCTCGGCAGCTGTAGATAATGCAAAGCCTTTTGGAATTCCTGTGACTGTGAAGATGCGTATAGGAATTGACCAAGAACATGAGACTTTTCTTAGCGCAGCCCAGATTGCGGCTGAGGTAGGTGCCACCTGGGTAGCGCTACACGCTCGCACTGCTGCACAGTTCTATGACGGGAACGCTGATTGGGCGAAGATCAAGGAGTTAGTCGAGCAGATGAAGCCATTTGGCGTCCCAGTCCTTGGCAATGGCGATATCTGGTCTGGAGATGATGGTGTTCGCATGATGCGCGAGACTGGTTGCGATGGAATCGTTGTTGGTCGTGGTTGCTTGGGAAGGCCTTGGCTATTTGCAGATTTAGTGCGTGCATTTCGAGCCGAGCGAGATATCGAGGGGTCGAGGGAAACTCGGCCGCTGCCACGTCTTTATGAGGTAGGCGAAGTCATCTGGCGTCATGCTGAGTTATTGACCCGTTACTTTGGTGATGAATCTCGCGCTTGCCGAGATCTTCGAAAGCATATGGCTTGGTACCTCAAAGGTTTTCGCGTTGAAGGGGGATTGCGACCAAAGTTTGGAATGGTTGCATCCCTGGCTGAACTTCGTACATTGCTCGATCAGCTCATCGATCAGCCTTATCCAGAAGAAGTCGGGGATGCCCCACGTGGCCGGCGTTCACATCAGCGTTCTGTTGCGCTTCCATCAGGATGGCTTGATGATGCAATGGAACTCGCTTCAGTCACATCAGATGATTCTGGATCTGGCGGTTAAGATGTTTGGGTTTCGCTGGATCTTTAAACTGATTTCATTCCTCCTGCTACTAGTCATTGTCATCCCGCTCTATGCATTCGGAAAAACTTGGTGGACTGGACAGAGTCTTGCAAAAGAGATAGCTCTAACCGCTCCAGATTTCCAGCCTGGAGATTATGCGCGTGAGGTGATTGTTGTTCTTGGCGCAGCCCAATTTGATGGCAAGCCTGGCCCAATCTTGAAAGAGAGATTGAAGACCGCTTCACTTGCCTTTGAGAAGAACTTAGCGCCTGCGATTATCACGGTGGGAGATGGCGCCCCAGGCGATAGAACCACGGAGGCTGCGACAGGTAAGAGGTGGCTTGTAAATCAGGGTATTCCCAAATCTCGAATCATTGCCGTTGATCAGGGTCGAGATACCTATTCGAGCACTCTCGCCTATAGTGCAACGATGAAATCGCGTGGGTTGGAATCGGTCTTGATCGTCACCGACCCTTATCACTGCCTGCGCGCAACGACGATGGCAAAGGATCAAGGAATAGTCGCCAGTTGTCTTCCGACGCTCGCTGGAAGAACTGATATCGCCCATTCTTCTTTGCGTTATCTAATGCGAGAAGCGGGTGCATACCTCGCCTATGTGACTCTTGGTCGTCGCGGGATCATCATCGGTGAAGAGACGATAGACAAATGGATTTCAGAGAGTCTCGGCCAAGTGAGATCAGCCATATGAACATCACTGGATATTTAGAGAGTGATGTGGAGAGATTTCAGGATGAGCCTGCCAAAAGAAGTGGGCGGAGTGAGTTTGCTCGTGACCGCGCCCGCGTAATTCATTCTTTCGCGCTTCGACGACTTGCCGCGAAGACTCAAGTTGCTGTTCCTTGGGCTGATGATTTCCCACGAACTCGACTCTCACATTCATTGGAGTGCGCACAAGTAGGTAGAGAGATCGGGCAAGCTCTTGGTGCTGATCCTGACCTGATGGATACCGCTTGTCTTGCTCATGATTTAGGCCATCCTCCATTCGGGCATAACGGTGAAGTCGCGCTCAATGAGATAGCTGAAAGTTGCGGTGGCTTTGAGGGAAATGCACAAAGCTTTCGAATCCTCACTCGACTCGAGGGTAAGTCAGTCGATGTTAACGGGAAATCAATAGGCCTCAATCTCACTCGCGCTTCACTTGATGCTGCAACTAAATATCCATGGCACCGATCAGGAAATATCCAAAAGTTCGGGGTCTACGATGATGATGCAGAGGTCTTCGCTTGGATGCGAAATCAAGATGGTGGCGGCAGTCAGTCAGGTCAGACCTGCCTAGAAGCGCAGATCATGGATTGGTCGGATGATGTCGCCTATTCTGTTCATGACTTAGAAGATGGAGTAGTCACTGGAAAGATAATCCCTAGGAATATCGAAACCCACCTCCCGGATATCGCTAAGACTGTGCAGAGTGATTATCTAGCAGATCTTCATGACGATGAATTTGAAAAAGGAATCAACAGACTATTGGCACTCGAGCTTTGGCCTCGAAATTACGATGGAACCCACTTTGCGCTGGCACAAATGAAGCGATTCACCTCCCAACTCATCGGTGAGTTCGCTTTGGCAGCAGAGAGTGAAACTCGAGCGAGACATGGCTCGGCTCCGCTTACTCGTTATCACGGAAATCTTGAGGTCCCTCGTTCTGCTCGGGTAGAAGTCGCCATACTCAAAGCGATCTCTGGGTACTTCATCATCAATGCAGAGAGTTCTCAAGCTGCATATTCCGAGCAGCGAAGACTCCTCAAAGATCTGGTCGCGCATTTGAGGGAGCAGGCACCAATGAGCCTCGAGCGTACTTTTCTCACCCATTGGGAGAGCGCGAGTGACGAGAGCGCAAGACTTCGAGTCATCATTGATCAAGTAGCCTCCTTTACCGATCTCGGAGCGCTCAAGCGTGCAGATTCATTTGGACTCTCTCTCGCGATGGAGAATGATTAGAAAATGGCCGGAAGAATCAGAGATACCGATGTCGCTCATGTGCGTGAGCGGACACGTATCGAAGATGTTATCGGCGAATATATTCAACTTAAAAACGCTGGTGGTGGACAACGTAAAGGTCTCTGCCCATTTCATGACGAGAAGACCCCTTCATTTCATGTCACGCCAAGTCGCGGCTTCTATCACTGCTTTGGCTGCCAAGAAAGTGGCGACGTAATCACCTTCATCATGAAGATGGAGCATTTGACTTTCACGGAAACGATTGAGCGCCTCGCTGAGCGAATGGGTTATCCGCTGACCTATGAGTCAGGCGGAGGTTCGGCTCCAACGGGAGAGCGAGCAAGATTGATCCTTGCCAATCAAGCTGCTGCGCGTTTCTATCAGGATTGTCTTGATGCCCAAGATGCTCTCGTCGCGCGAGAATTCTTGACATCGCGTGGTTTCGATCGTTCTGCTGCAGCCAGATTTGGCGTTGGTTATGCGCCAGATCAGTGGGATGGTCTTAGAAAGAATCTCATCACGCAAGGATTCAATGATCGTGAACTCTCGCTCGCGGGATTGACTAAGGATGGTCAGCGAGGACCCATCGATCGATTTAGGCATCGAGTGATATGGCCGATCAGGGACATCTCCGGCGATGTCGTTGGTTTTGGCGCGCGAAAGTTAGCAAGTGATGAAGTCGATTCGGGTCCGAAATATCTCAATACACCAGAGACTCCGCTTTATAAGAAGAGTCAGGTTCTCTATGGCCTCGATATGGCTAAGAAGGAAATTGCGAAGACTCGCAAAGCTGTAATTGTTGAGGGTTATACCGATGTAATGGCTGCGCATCTTGCTGGAGTAGGGACGGCAGTTGCCACTTGTGGGACTGCATTTGGCGATGAGCATATAAGGATTCTTCGCAGGCTCTTGATGGATGACGATGCATTTCGAGGTGAGGTCATCTTCACCTTTGATGGCGACGCTGCTGGGCAGAAAGCAGCGCTGAAAGCATTTGATAGCGACCAGAAATTTGTCTCACAGACTTTTGTCGCAATTGAGCCGCGCGGAATGGATCCTTGTGAACTGCGACAAGCGGATGGTGATGTAGCGGTACGAGATCTGATTGCACGGAGAATTCCGCTCTTTGAGTTCGCGATCCGATCGACTTTGAAAGAGTATGACTTAGATCGACCCGAGGGGCGCATTGCAGCGCTTTCGGAGAGCGCACCGATGCTTGCTCGGATTCGAGACACTGCGCTTCGACCAGAGTATGCACGCTCTTTGGCGCGGTGGATTGGAGTTGAAGTCGAACAGGTCAACGAAGTGGTGTCGAAGGTGCAATCAAACTCAAGACGCCGCGAGAGCTTTAAAGAAGTCACAACGCAACCAAGTGGCAGTTGGCGTCCTGATCCGGCTGAGCCAGCGTTGATTCTCGAGCGCGAAGTGTTGAAGGCAAGGTTGCAGTTACCGGCTTTCTGTATTGACTGGAGAAAATTGGAGCAGAACGCCTTTACCCATCCGGCATATCAGAGGTTACGAGCATTCATCGATCAAGGTAGAGATTTCGAAGCAATTATCTTGAGGCCGGAAGATCCGCCAGAGTTGCATTCTTTCGTCGCTGAGCTTTCAAGTGAACCGATTCGAAGCGATGCGACGGTAAGTGAGAAATATATTGCAAGTATTTTTGCAAGGCTTCGTGAGCTGGCTCTTGGGAGAACCATCGCAGAGATCAAGTCGAAGCTACAGCGCATCAACCCACTAGAGGATGAAGTCCAATACAACGTTACCTTTCAAGAACTCTTGGAGTTGGAGCGAGAGCGAAGAACTCTTCGAGATTTGGCGGTCGGCGAGATTTAGCCTAGAGTTTGCGTTCTCATTGACGCAGTCCCCGATAGCTCAATTGGCAGAGCAGCCGGCTGTTAACCGGCAGGTTATTGGTTCGAGTCCAATTCGGGGAGCCAGCTAGAGTCACTCAGCCTATGATTCGGCCATGGCTCTCTTTCGGATAAGAGTTGCGTTACCTGACCGGCCCGGCTCACTCGGTGCAGTTGCCTCAGCAATTGGATTTGCGGGCGGAGATATCCGTGGACTCGTAGTCTTGAGTAGCGAATCTGGACGCGGAATTGATGACATAACAATTGCGATCCCAGGCAGTGACCCCAAAGATCTGCTCAATGTTCTTGGTGCGATTCAAGGAGTGGAAGTAGTTTCAGTAACGCCGGTCAGTTAGGCGATTAACCGTCAGACTCTATTCGTGCACCTTCACTAGGTAGAGCAGTAAAGAAGCGTGGTTTGGGAAAATTTGATTGTGCGTAAGCTTGCACGACTTCCATCTTGATCTGATCGATTTTCTCCTCGGGAGTGAGTGCAATTGCGCTACCGCCAAAGCCCCCGCCGACCATTCTCGCCCCGAGAGCTCCCATTGATTCTGAAACTTCAACAGCAAGGTCGAGTTCTGGACAGGAGACTTCGTAGTCATTCTTGAGTGATAGATGCGATTCGCTTAAGAGCTTGCCTAAACCAACGAAATCTCCCTTCTCGAGTAGTGTCACCGATTGATGGACCCTTGCGATTTCAGTGACGGCATGGCGAACTCTTCGATAGGAGATTCCATCAAGTGAGTTGCCAAAGAGCTCTAACTGCGCTTCGTCAAGCTCTCGCATCGATCGCATTCCTAACTGCCTTAGTGCGGCGGCGCAACGTTCACGCCGCTCTCGATATCCACCATCAACCAGGGCATGGTGGATATTGGTATCGATTATTAGAAGTTCGAGTCCTTCACGGGTGAGATCAAGCGGAATCTGCCGGGTTTCTAGCGTCACGCAATCAATCAACAACGCGTGACCTGATGTCGCCATCAAGGAGACCGATTGGTCCATGATTCCGCAAGGCATTCCTACATATTCATTCTCGGCGCGTTGGGCAAGGCGAGCGAGATCAGTTCTGGGCTTAGCCATAGAGAAGATTCGATCGAGTCCTAGCGCCACCGCGCATTCAAGAGCTGCGGAAGATGAGAGTCCGGCACCTAAAGGAACTTGGCCATCGATATGGACATTCAATCCCTGATCCACTTCAAGGGCCCAGATGGTTCCTGCAATGTAATCGCTCCAGTCCGAGCGACGCTTCGAAGGGGCCAAATTGGAGTGATCAATTTCGATCACATCTTTTTTCTGCGCAGAGGTAAAGCGAAACTTGGTGTCGTCACGGAGGGAAATTCTCACAGTGGTGCGCTCGCCGATAGCGAAGGGAAGAACCCAACCATCGTTGTAATCGATGTGTTCTCCGATGAGATTTACTCGGCCCGGAGCAGAAGCTGTTACCGTCTCCACGAAATTAGAGCTTGACCTCTCGCAACTGAGTTGCTGATTGTTCCGGCTTCATATCCATAATGAATGCGCCCATAGCTGATTCCGATCCAGCGAGATATTTAAGTTTCCCTGGTTGGCGTCGAACGCTGGTGATCTGCCAATGAAGACCCAACTCCCTTCGACCTTGTCGGACCGGTGCTTGATGCCACGCAGCGATGTATGCCATCTCTATTCCGAAGACTCCATCAAGGCGCTGCATAACCTCCTTAGCCAAAGCGGGAAATGCATCGCACTGTTCGCCATCTAGCTCGGATAAGTCTGCAACGAATCGAAGTGGTGCAACGTGAATCTCAAATGGATAACGCGCCGCCCATGGAACATATGCGATCCAATGTTCGTTGCGAGCGATGATACGCACTTCATCGTGAATCTCGCGAGCAATCACATCTACAAGAAGCGCTCGTCCGTGGTCTTGATAATATTTCGAAGCCACCTGAAGCATCTTCTCAGTTCGTGGTGTGATGAATGAATATGCATAGATCTGGCCGTGAGGATGGAACAAGGTAACGCCAATCTCTTCCCCTCGATTTTCGAAGATAAATACCTGTTCAATAAAATCGAGTTTTGAGAGTTCTCTGGTTCGGTCGCGCCACGCCTCCAGAAGGGTGCGGATACGCGCAAGCGATAAGTCCTTGAATGCGACTGCATGTTCGGCTGTGTAACAAATGACCTCGCACTTGCCTGCAGCGTCGACGATGGGAGTTTCTAATCCGGCGAGGTTTGGCAATTGCCATGAATTGCTAGGGGGCCTTAATGACGGGAATCGATTGTCAAAGACCGCAACTTCGTAATCGCTCTCTGGAATTTCACTCAGCAATCCATCTCGAGTAGGGCAAAGTGGGCAGAGTTCCTTGGGTGGAAGGAAGATTCGCCCTTGACGGTGAGAAGCCATTGCGACCCACTCGTTGACCAAAGGATCGAGTCGAAGTTCGCCGATACCTGGCTGTTCTTCGCGCTCTCTTTGATCGTGGGCAGTTCTACTTTGACCAGCAGTGTCGTAGTAGCGAATCACTCGACCATCAGCCATCTGGCGATCGCTTCGAGTCACTCCTGCTGAAAGTTGCGACTCATTATTCTTCGTACCCATCAGGAGCGTTACTCTACCCGTATGGCTCATTCGAAGCAGAGTCCTGCAAAGCCTGTCACTATTTCAGGTGGTGAGAATTCCCTAGTCGCCTCCATTATCGATGGAGCTCTAGTCATTCATCATTGGGGAAGGGCATTGAAATCCTCAATAGATCTTGATGATCTGATTGCATCCAGGTCGAAAGCAATCGCGCATAGCGATTTTGATCAAATGCAATGGCAGGGAATATTTCGAGAGCATTCGCGTGGCAATCTTGGCTCACCGACAATCTCGGGCCACCGAAATGCAAAGGCTTGGTCTACGAAATTTGAGGTGACAAGTTTTACGGCTACGGAAAACGCAATTGATTTCGTGGCAGATGATTCGCTTGCCCAATTACAACTTGATGGAAGATTTGAATTTGATCGCTTTGGCATACTACGAATCGATTACAGTCTGACTAATCGTGGCGCTGCCTACAATCTACAAGGGCTGAATTATTGGCTCCCGCTCCCTGAGCGAGCTAGAGAGCGGATTGACTTCACAGGGCGATGGGCGAATGAGCGCCAAATGCAGCGATCGAAGATCGATACCGGCCTTTGGACTCGGCAAAGCAGAGAGGGAAGAAGCGGGCATGACTTCACAATTGCTCAAATCGCCCTCACTGAGAAAACTGGTTTCCAACACGGTGAAATTTGGTCAGCGGGTCTTGCTTGGAGTGGCAATTCAGCACACTTCATCGAGAAGTCGTATGACGGACAACTTTGGATTGGAGCCGGAGAGATCTTGCTACCTGGAGAAGTGATCTTGAATGAAGGTGAGAGTTACCAGGCTCCAACTCTTGTCGCTACTTTTAGCAAGCAAGGTCTAGATGGACTCGCTCATAATCATCATCAATCCTTCCGAGCGCGTGCCAAACATCCTCAAGCCGCCCGTCCACTTACCTTCAATATGTGGGAGGCGATCTATTTCGACCATTCACCGAAACGGGTCATGTCGATGGTCGATGCGGCGGCGAAGATCGGAGTCGAAAGAGTCGTTTTGGATGATGGTTGGTTTGGAAGCCGAAGAAATGACAGCAAGGGTCTAGGAGATTGGAAAGTCTCCAAGGAAGTCTGGCCCGAAGGGCTTCGCCCGTTAGCCGATTATGTTCGATCAAAGGGGATGGAGTTTGGCCTCTGGTTCGAAGGCGAGATGATCAATCCGGATTCAGATCTCTTCCGGGCCCATCCAGATTGGGTTCTTCAGACAGAGGGACGGAGCGGACCTCTGTGGCGTCACCAACTAGTGCTAGACCTTGCTCGCGAGGAAGTTTTCCAACATCTCTTTCATTCGGTAAGTGCTGTCATCAAAGAGGTTGGAGTCTCTTATATCAAGTGGGATCACAATCGTGTTCTCATTGATGCCGGAGGCGGGGGACGAGCGCGGTATCGAGCACAGGTGGAGGCGATCTATCGACTCTTTGATCAACTCAAGGCCGAGCATCCTGGGCTAGAGATCGAGTCGTGCGCTTCTGGTGGTGGACGTGTCGATTTTGGAATGATCGAACATGTCGATCGATTCTGGACCAGTGACAACAATGATGCACTCGCGCGAGTGGAGATTCAACGTTGGAGCGCGCAGTTCATTCCACCAGAGTTACTCGGTACACATATCGGACCCTTTCCAAATCATCAGACTGGGAGAAGCACAAAGCTCTCTATGCGCGCCGCCGTCGCGCTCTTTGGTCACGCTGGAATCGAGTGGGATTTCACTGCTGCCACTGAAGAAGAGATGGTGGCTCTCGGTCAATGGATCAGTTTCTACAAGAGCGCTAGAGGTTGGTTGCATAGGGCGAGAATGGTTCGCAGTGACGATTGTGATCGCGCAGCAACTCTCTACGGTTTCGTTTCAGATGATGCGAAAGAAGCCCTCTTTACCTACATCCAGAGGGAGCCATCATCTTCTGCACAGCCAGCTCCGATTTTGATATCTGGGCTCGCCTTAAATAAGAGCTACGAAGTAAAACCTATCTTCCCAGCAGGAAAGCCTGGTCAGATGTCACGTGGTGAAGTCGGCTGGTTCAACGGAATAAGGGCGAGTGGGGAGCAACTTGAGTCAATAGGTCTTGCTACGCCAATTCTTGAGCCTGATAACGCACTATTGATTCAGATACGAGCAATTTCCTGACGTTCTCACTCCACCCAATCGAGTGTGCGTTTGATTGCTTTTTGCCAACGGGTGTATCCATCTGTTGAAAGTGGGGATTTATTATCGGGTTTGAAGCGAGCGCTCTCTTGCCACTTAGCTCGTAGCTCTTCTTGGTCCTTCCATATCCCAACAGTCAAACCTGCTGCATAGGCAGCGCCCAGAGCCGTAGTCTCGTTGATGACGGGACGAGAGATGTCGATTTGCATGATGTCAGCCTGCATCTGCATACATAGTTTGTTGACAGTAATTCCACCATCAACTTTCATCTCATGAAGATTTACACCTGAGTCTTTGACCATTGCATCAAGCACATCACGCGTCTGGAAGCAGATTGCCTCAAGTGTTGCGCGAGCTATATGTGCTTTCGTCGAAGCTCTCGTCATGCCTACGATCACACCTCTTGCATCACTTCGCCAATGCGGAGCGAAGAGACCTGAGAAAGCCGGAACAAAATAGAGGTCGCCACTATCAGGAACAGATTGGGCCAACGCTTCGATATCAGATGATTTCTCTATTATCTGGAGTTGATCTCTGAGCCATTGCACTGCAGAACCTGTTACAGCAACTGAACCTTCAAGGGCATAGATTGGCGCTTGTCCTTCAAATTGGTAGCAAAGTGTGGTCAAGAGTCCATGTTTGGATCGAACTATCTCTGTTCCAGTATTGAAGAGAGCAAAGTTTCCGGTGCCGTATGTGGTCTTGGATTCGCCTCGATTGAAACAGACTTGACCGAACATTGCTGCTTGTTGGTCGCCAAGGACACCCGCAATTGGAATTGCCGAATCGAAGGGCCCTTGAGAGTCAGTCTCACCAAAATTTGCTATGGAGGATTTGATCTCGGGGAGCATATGCCGTTTCACGCCAAAGAGTTCAAGTAGCTTTGGATGCCAGTCAAGCGTCTGGAGATCCATCAACATGGTTCGACTGGCATTCGTCACGTCGGTTGCATGAACACGATGGCCAGTAAGTTTGAAGATGAGCCACGAATCGATTGTCCCTAAGCAGATTTCGCCTGAGTCAACACCATCTTTTTGCTCAAGTAACCAGGTCATCTTGCTTGCAGAAAAATACGGTGCAATTGCAAGACCGGTTCGACTGATGACCTCTTCTTGCTCAGAAGCTGTGAGTCGATTGAGGATCTGAGTAGTGCGCGTGTCCTGCCAGACGATTGCATTCGATAGCGGTTCACCAGTGGTTCTATTCCAGGCAACGGTGGTCTCGCGCTGGTTCGTTATTCCGATCGCACTGAGTTGACTCCCGGAAATGCCGGCTTTTTTCAGCGCACCATGAATGACTTCCTGAGTCCGTTGCCAGATTTCGTTTGCATCGTGTTCAACCCACCCTGCTTGGGGAAGGATTTGTCTATGCTCTCGTTGATCTGATGAAAAGATGGCGCCAGTTTCATCAAAGATCATAAAGCGAGTACTTGTGGTTCCTTGATCGAGGGCACCGACGTAGCGCATGCCCGATATCCTAAGGCCGTGCCGCTCCTTGATTCAGCCCTCAATAGTCAACAGAGAGAGGAAGACCTAGCGAGCCTTAAGCGCGAGGAATTCGACCTCGTTGTAATTGGCGGTGGAGTTACCGGAGCGGGAATCGCACTTGATGGCGCAAGCCGTGGACTCAAAGTCGCTCTCATCGAGGCAGGCGACCTAGCTTCTGGAACATCATCTCGCTCATCGAAACTCATTCATGGTGGGCTTCGCTACCTAGAGCAATATGACTTCAAGTTAGTGAAAGAAGCGCTGCGAGAGCGCGAGATGATGGTCACGACTCTCGCTCCGCACCTAGTCAAACCCGTTAGTTTCCTATTCCCGCTCACTGAGAAGTTTCGCGAGCGCACGTATGTGGGTGCGGGCCTCGCACTCTATGACCTGTTACGAGGTTTCAAACGCGCCCTTCCTTGGCATAAACACCTCGATCAAAAGAAAGTGGCAAAAGTCGCTCCAAGTTTACAAAGTGACATCATCACCGGTGGCATCCAGTACTTTGATGCTCAAGTCGATGATGCCCGCCACACAATGTTGATTGCAAGAACCGCTAAACGATATGGAGCAAGAATCGCCACTTATACCGAGGTGACCGATCTGATCCGCGAGGGCAAGCGAGTCATCGGTGTCAAGGTAAGGCCAGAGGGCGGTCGCGCTTTCGATGTGAAAGCGAAGGTAACGATTCTCGCTGGAGGAGTTTGGACCTCGCCACTTTATAAGAGATTCGGGCTGAAACCAGGATATGAAGTCCGCATGAGCAAAGGTGCGCACATCGTTGTTCCAGGTGATGCCATCTCCTCTGAGAGCGGAATCATCATCAAGACTCCGCTTTCAGTCCTCTTCATCATCCCATGGTTTGGTAAGTGGATCGTTGGCACTACCGACACTGAGTACAAAGATGATCCAGGTTCGCCGGTTGCCTCAAAGGCTGATGTTGATTACATATTAACTCAAGCCAATCGGGTCTTGACGCCGCGATTGAAACTAAGTGATGTCATTGGTGTCTATGCGGGTCTTCGTCCTTTGATTTCATCCGCGCCAGACTCACCAACGACAAAATTGTCCAGGGAACATATCGTTGATCGACCAGTTCCCGGATTCGTTAGCATCGCAGGAGGCAAATACACCACCTATCGCGTAATGGCGGAGGACGCAGTCGACGTTGCAAGTGCTGAGTTGCGCCGGATAGTTCCTGATTCCTCCACGGCTCAGTTGCCGCTCCTTGGCGCAGATGGATATGTCGCATTGACAAATAAAGTCCCACTTTTAGCAAAGGAATATGGAATCTCAGAAGAGAGTATTCGCCACCTCCTCGATCGCTACGGCAGTGAGATTGCGACCCTCTTGGAGCTCACTCGAGATAGACCTGAGTTGAAAAAGAAAATAGATCCCAAACTTGAATACCTTAAAGTTGAAGTTTTATATGCTGTCGAGTTTGAAGGTGCTAGGACTTTGATGGACATCGTTGATCGTCGCACTCGGATAGCTTTCGAAAGTGAAGATCATGGCCTCGCCATCGTCAAAGATCTCGTGGAGATTGTTGCAAAACCACTTGGATGGAACGCTACCGAAAAGAAGAGTCAGATCGAGCAATTCAAGGCTCATGTGAAGAATGAGCGAATAGCCCTCATCACATCTTGATCTGTTTGCGGCATCCAGAGAGTGTGGGATTTGTTGGAGCGCTCTTAGTTGGCTTCGGTCGCGGGGTGATTTCAGGCCCTTGAAGAAGTGCGAATGAGATCGGAATCGAGACTTCGGCATGGGTTTTCGTTGGATCTTTGAAGATCACTTCGCCGTTATAGCTTCCCGCAGGCAAATCCCGTACCGAGATCGAGAAGAGTCCACTCGCATCACGAACTGTCGTTTGTCGGAAATTCACGGTGGTGGCAGAGTCCTCACTTGCTGATAGAGCTAATTCGATAGAACCAGTTACAACGGGTTCACCAGTCACTCGTTTCACTTCGGCGACGATTTGGACCTTCTTATCAGTGCTCGTCGCCAAAACTTCAGAAATGGATATCGTGGTCGTTTCATTGAATGGAAGTAACTCCCCTTCAAGAGGTTCCCACTTTCCTTTGGTGAGTTTGAGAAACGAGGTGACGTCACCTCGGTAGACGTTCAAATCGAGCCTCGATCCGGGCACGCCATATTTAGGTGCGATTCCGCAAGAAGAGAACTGCCATATCTGCCAGAGGGATTTGCAATCAGCAGTGGTCCACGAATGCACAAAGCATCCGACCTCTTTCTTGCCTGGTTCGACATTCGATTTCCCAGGATCGATTCCAAAGTGTGAGAGCCAGAGGGGATATGACCGGAGTTTTGCACTGCGATTGAGTGCTCGCTCTAAGAATGCAGGATATGAGTAGAGAAATGGTTTTCGACCAGTCTTCTCATATACCGTCTCGAGCCAGGTTTCGGCCCAAAGTGTGTTCGCACGCTTTGAAGAGAATTTTGTGCATCTCTTATTGATATACCGGACGCAGTTGTTCTCGAGATCAAGGGCGTAGGGCAGATCTAGTTCTGTGTAACCGCCAACTGATGCAAGACGCCAAACTGCTTGTTGGGCTTGCGCCTTAGCATCGGAGATTAAGACTTTTCTGCTCTCTGTATTGGGAAGCGTCGCATAGTGATAAAACCCGGTATAGAGCCCAGCCGCCTGAGCAGCATGCCGGTCCATCACAAGGTATTTGCGAGCGAGAGCGTCGGAATCATCTCTTGTGTCAGATGCTTTTATCATCACAAAGCGCATCCCAGCTCGAAACATCTTCTCGAAATTGATTGGCTTGTCCTTGGGATGTTGCCATCTACTCACATCTGCGCCATATATTCGCGATCCCGGACCGCTACGCGATATCAATGAGAAATTTGGGTCTTCTGGGTTTGCAACGGGGTTTATCACCAATTTGCGAGCGTTGGTCGTGAATGAGTTGGTGTTTGTGACCACTTCGGCCCGAAAACCAATTTCGTTCTCCACAGGCGAGAACTTTCCGCGAACCTTCCATGTGCCGAGATTGGTGGTCTTGGTAGTGATTCCTGTGGGCTCCCACCGATCACTTACTCGCTGGAAAATAGTCACTGATGCACCGCCTGTTGCAGGGCTGACCACACCATGGAACGAAAGGAGTGGTTCTCCGACGCTCGGTGTTTGGACGGCGAAAAATGTCGAAGAGTTAGCGCCATGAGATGGTGTTTGTGGCAGAAGACCCAATATCAACGAAGCAAGAAGGATTGTGGCAAGTCGACTTACTGTTGACGGTCGATCACTCATCGACGACCTCAAGAAACTCACCTGTGATTGCTTTTATCGCGCTCTCAAGCACTTCTCGAAGTTGCGGCTTCCTCGCAAGTGAGAAGTCATGATCGCCTGCGAGCTTTGTTGCATCAGAGAAATCTAGGTAGAGCTTTCCACTCTCGATGCGGGCAAGACGGGCGTCGAAATAGGCGAGCCAGGCAATCCGGTTGACGCGTTCTACTTCATCGAGCACTTGGTTCCATTGGTTTTTCAACTGCAAAAGTTCCACAGCAAAGCCTTAGTTCAAGATCGCAAAAAGCACAGCTCCTGAAACCGCGACCCAAGTGAGTGCTTTCACCATCCGATTCGAAAAGGCTTTTTGAGTCATGGGCAGGAAGAGCAGAGCAACAAGCAGCGCCCCTAGCGAGATGATTATGAGTGAGTTCTTAGTTCCAGAGCTCTCTGCAGCTTGGTATCGCCAATTGATTAGACCGAGGGCAATCAACATGTAGCTCATCCAGCGAAGTGGCGTTAGTTGGTGCATGACCAGAGGGTAGCGGTAGGCATAGGCTGGCTTCGATTCACAAGAGGAGACACTCCGACTCCTCTGCCCATGCGTTGATATCTACCGGGGAAGTTGCAGGAAAGGAAAGCGATATGTCGTGGATAGAAACTATCGAACCTGAGGACGCCAGTGGTGACCTTGCGTCGATCTATTTGGCTCTGATCAAGAGTCATGGTGGAGTCGATCAAGTGATGAAAATACATTCACTGCGACCAGCAACTATGTCGGCACATCTTTCGCTTTATCAGGCAGTCTTGCATCACTCCGAAAATAGAGTGCCTAGGTGGTTGTTAGAGGCTATCGGCGTGCTCGTTTCATCCATAAATTCTTGTGAGTACTGTCTAAGCCATCACTTTGAGGGAATGTCACGAGCGTTAGGGGATCGGGCGCGCGCCCTAGCCATCAAGGCTGCACTTGCGCGCGGAGAGATCGAGGGAATTGATGTGACAGTGAAGGAAAGGGCCGCACTTCATTACGCATCCAGACTCACCAAGGAACCTGCGAGCGCTGATAGCTCATGGGTCGCTGAACTACGTCAATCAGGATGGAGCGACGGAGAAATTCTCGAGATCAATCAAGTGGCCGCTTACTTTTCCTATGTAAATAGAGTGGTTTTGGGACTTGGTTGTTCCTCCTCCGATGAAATATTGGGCCGCTCGCCCGAAAAGTAATAGTGTGTGGGTGATTGTCTTGTGCCAGTGGCTGTAGGAGAATCTTTGAATGAATCTCTTGACTAGGAAATTTCCCTCCTCATGGATAGGGCTTCTGATCTCATTTTCGATGATTGGCTCCGTGACAGTTGGTGCTCAAGCGGCTGACACCCCCTATCGCCACACCATCGTGGATTCATTCGCAGAAGGGGCAGGAGGGGGCTCGGAAGTTCACGCTCTTCCCGAAGATATTGTTCAAAAGATCATCAACAATGTCGAAACTGATTGGCGTCAGGTTAGGAAGAAGTGCGACTCATATTCCTCCGGCGATTGCGCTCAGTCAGATACCGCCTATTCACTTCGATTTTATCTGCCTCCATGTGATGCAAGAATAACGAGCTATTGCATAGAGTCGCTCGCAGTCTCCGACGGAGTTGGTGGCCCACTTGTAACGGGTAGCTATAACGGATTGGTTGATGGGAAGACTTTTGACGCGGTTGCTGAGCGAGGACTGCCTGATGCATCGACGGCGTCTCGTTGGACCGTTTCTGGTGTAAAGCACAGTGGTGGAAGTGATGGCTATGCAATCAAAGTGCTGGTTGATGCTTTCAAAAGCGGAAGTTCAAAAGATCTCTACTTGTTTGATGTCACGGCAATTGTCGAGCCGTTTACCGAGTCCAAGAGCGTGCAAGGCCAGAGTGATGACTCTTGCACTTCTTTCAAAGTCAAAGAAATTTGTGCGAAGCGAGTGGACTTTGTGGAGAAGCAACGGGTTGCGCTGACGCTACGACTTCCTAATACGGTAACTGGATGGCTGAACGGACGTTTGAAAAACGCTGACATTAAAATCGATCCCATTGACTTGAAGGTGAATCGAATAAGGGTAGAGGCTGAACCCGTGGTTGTTCCCGAGGTGAGCGTCTCACTCACAAAAGAGCAGTTCGATGCACTTCCAGATCCAAGTTTCTTTCTTCGCCAAGGAGAGATCTGGAACTCGGTCAATGCGGGAAATCCAATCGCGCTCGAATGGATCAAGCAGCTAGTAGCAGTCATGAAAGACACGGCTTCAGGAGAGCACTCTTCATGGGCCTTCTCTACTGTGGGTGGGCGCCAAAGTAACGACTGTTTCAATGACAAGACAAGGCTTATTGGCCTAGTAACTACCAATGCAGCCGTCTATTCACCAGGTGCTCCCGACTTCAGCAACGATTCCTTGAATTACAAAGTTGGTGGTCTCCACTATCGACCAGATGGAAAAAGCTTGACGGTAGGAACTTATGATTTACTGATGCGCTCTGATGTAGCGCGATGTCTCTATCGTTTCACCAATGCTCCTCTCTCAGCTTCTGTAGCTGTCGTTGATGACTCGGGAAGCGAAAAACGTATTGAAACCACATTCCTCAATGAGAAAGATGGCTGGCTACATCTCGGTGCGTACGGTTTCTCCTTCTCGAGGCCCACTCTCAGAGTGAAGTTAACTGGAACTCGCCAAGGTAGTTCGACATCTGGGTCTCCATCAAGTTCTTCAAGCAATTCAATGACGAGCAATTCGAAGTCGAGCAAGTCAAAGGCGAGCAAGAAGAGCGTCAGCTACACGATGACCTGCAAGAAGGGGAAAGTAACGAAAAAGTTCATCACAGCGCTTCCAAATTGCCCTGCAGGTTGGAAGAAGGTTTAAGTGAAACCTTCTTCACTTATTTCGAGAGTAATGAGCAGATACGATCAATCTCGACTTCATTGTCCCGAATGACTTCTCTGGCGACATCCTCGAGCGCAGTAACCGTCTCAGGTCGCGCGTCATCGAGGGATGACCGCATGCCTGACATCAGAGGTTGAATTCTAAAATAGTGACCTTTTCGAAGTATTTGATTGAGTTGCCAATCGATCGCGTGATTTCCTGCTTGAGCGGTTATATCTAGAATTGGTCTTGCCCAATGAGCTAAACCCCAATCTCGTACCTCTTCATAAACCAATTCGCGTGAGACCGCTCCGGTGCCGATTGACACAATGGTCATTTCATCTTCATCAAAGCCAAGCTTCTGAGCATGGGCGAATCCACACATAGTCGGGTTATTTGCGAAGAC
>SXGQ01030538.1_pt1 | contig 20280 bp, 16 predicted proteins | sample 3178371 | NCBI WGS metagenome assembly SXGQ01 (sample SAMN11356859, study PRJNA531348) | freshwater metagenome | isolation source: freshwater sample F1-20 | place: China: Fuxian Lake, Yuxi | collected 2017-12-25 | reverse complement strand
TACTGATCTTGGACAACAATTCTTATCCTTTGAGTTTTCTACTGATGCTGACTATGGAACATGTTTCGTTTATGTGCCTTCTGTTGATAACACATTTGTCGTAAACATCAGTGAGGAAATTTGCCCAACACCAACTCCAACTGTTACTGCTACTGTTAGTCCAACACCATCGATCACTCCATCTAATACACCTACTGAAACTCCTACTACAACCCCTAGTGAAACGCCAACATCCACTCCAAGTGAAACTCCTACAAATACTCCAACAGAAACTGCAACTCAGACACCTACCACAACTGAAACACCGACTGTCACTCCAACAACAACACCAAGTGAAACACCTACAAATACACCAACCGAGACTGCAACAAATACACCCACCGAAACACAAACCTCTACTCCTACACCAACAGTAACAATGACACAAACACCTTCAAACACTCCTACTGAAACTGTAACACAGACCCCGACTAATACTGAGACTCCAACAGAAACGCCTACATCAACACCTAGTGAAACTCCAACAAACACTCCTACTGAAACTGCAACACAGACCCCGACGGAAACTCAAACTCCAACACCAACTCCGACAGAAACTTTAACCGCAACACCAACTCCGTCAGTAACTGAAACTCCTACTAATACTCCTACAGAGACACCGACGAATACACCAACTCCATCGATAACTGCAAGTCCAAATCAAACGCCAACAGCAACAGAGACACCAACCCCAACAATGACTGAAACTCCAACGGAAACTCCAACTAATACTCCATCGGTTACCCCATCACCTACTGAGACATTGACGGCAACGCCTACCACTACATTAACCTCAACACCTACGGCCACAATGACTGAGACGCCGACTCAAACCCCAAGTGATACACCTACAAACACTCCAACAGAGACAGTAACGTCTACTCCGACCCCTTCGGTTACTGCATCTCTAACACCTTCTAATACGCCAACTGAGACTCCAACCAATACTCCAACTGAGTCAGAAACGCCAACTCCTACTCCTTCAGTCACTATGACTCAAACACCAAGTAACACCCCAACTGAGACCCCTACGAATACACCAACTGAAACGGAGACATCAACTCCTACACCGTCTGTTACGATGACACAGACCCCATCAAATACGCCAAGTGAAACACCAACTAACACTCCAACTGAATCAGAAACACCGACTCCAACACCATCGGTTTCACCTACAACGACACCATCTAATACTCCGACAGAAACTCCAACCAATACTCCATCTAACACTCCTACTGAAACTACAACGCAAACACCTACGACTACTCCAACTGCAACAAGTGCAATTGCTTGTGATGTGGATATTACAGTATTGCCAACACCAACTCCGACCGCAACACCTACCGAGACTCCAACACAAACTCCTACGAATACCGAAACGCCTACTCAAACACCTTCACCAACAAACACTGAAACACCAACTTCTACACCTACACAAACTGAAACACCTACTCAGACTCAAACACCAACTAACACCGAAACTTCAACTCCAACTCAGACATCCACTTTAACCCCGACTCCAACAACTACAGATCCATTGGATGGTGGTATCTATAATGTTTCTCCGAACCAATATGACCTTTGTTATGGAGGATTCCAATCTACTACAATCTACGTTCAAGGAACGATTGATATTGGAGAGTTGATTTATCAGGATCCTGCAGGAACAGATCCTTATACGATTGTGGAACTTCAAACTCTAACTTCTTCAGTTGCAACAACTTTCTACTTCCGAGCGGTTAGTGGTGGTACAGTCTATACGATCTCGGACAATGGATCAGGACAAGCACAAGCAACTGCAACAGGAGAATGTCCGACACAAACTCCTACACCAACTTTGACACAGACACCAACAGTAACACCAACGATAGCACCTTCACCAACAACAACACCAACAAGTAGCCTAACACCTACACCATCTGTTAGTCCTAGCCAAACCGCAACAACCACTTTAACTCCAACTCAAACACCATCAATAACACCATCACCAACTCAGGCGGTAGTACCTTCAGACCCGACACTTGAAATTTGGTATCAAGGACAAACCGCAACCAACTACACACCTACTCCGAGTAGTGGTAGTACATTTACTCAATGGATTGACTCTTCAGCTGCAGCTCACAACGCTAACGCGATAGGTGGTGCTAATAAACCCGAATGGTGGAGTAATGTTCAAAATGGATTGGGAGGAACTTATTTCAATGGTGTTAACTATGGATTGAGTGTCAACCCATTGAATGATCTTTCTAGTAAATCAGGTCAAACAATTATTATTGTTGCTAAAGCCATCAATGCAACAAACACCGCACAATATATCCAAGGAGGTCAAGACGGAAATACGGGATTGGATGCGGGATACATAAGACAAAGTGCATCAACTTATAATATTGCTGTGGGTGGTGGATTTGCAACAGGTGGATCAGTAACAACATCTCCACGAATTCTTTCTTATGTGTTCAGTGGAACTGCAACAGGTAACACAGACAGATTGAAGTTTTACATTAACGGACAACCACAAACCCTAACTTACTTAGTAAATGTAGGAACACTTACAAACGCATTGATTGATTATATGTTCTTAGGTGTTTCTTACACGTCAGCAGCTTCAGGAACTGCACAATACTTCTACAATGGATTCTTACTTGATGTTTTGGCATACAGTAGAGCTTTATCGCCGTCTGAGTTGACAAACATTCAAACATACTTATCAAATAAATGGAATATACCTTTAATATAAAATGGGATACGGAGTACAAATATCAAGTGCAAATTTTAACGGTCAGTTGGCTGACGTAACATTCTATCCTGATACTGGAGGAACAATTTATTTGGGTGCTAACGTAATACCACACACTTTCGACTTAGATTACATTTACGGTAGTTACCAACTTTATTTTGCAAGTTACGATCGAACATGTTATACCTATATTTCTAATCCTGATACACACTATTTATTGCAAGAAAATTATGCCACTCTCGACCAAGAGGATAATTCTAAAATTTTAATAACATAATATGCCGAATTTACCAATATCACAATTACCTGAGTTAACTGCAATAACTTCCAATGCTGAGTTTGCTGTTGCTCAAGCAGGAACGACATATAGAATAAAAGCAGGATTCGCTTCGTCAGGTAATTTACACGGATCGTTTCACTCAGAAATAAATCAAAGTGCAACTTCAACAACCACAGCATATTCTTTGAGTGCTGAAACCACAGATTACTCGGAGGGAGTAACGGTTGTCGATGGAAGTAAATTTACAGTATCATCAGGCGGAACATTCAATTTCCAGTTCTCCGCCGTTTTTCAAAAAACACAAGGAGGTTCAATTGAATATGTATCTTTATGGCTTGCAAAAAATGGTCAAAATATTGCTTGGACGAACACTGATGTATCAATGGCGAACAATAATGAGTATGTTGTATCTGCATGGAATTTTGTTCAAGAAATGAATGCTGGAGATTACTTAGAGTTGAAATGGAGAACTTCAACATTGAGCATGGTTTGTTCATTTATAGGACCTCAGTCCAACCCAACTAGACCAGCAACCCCGTCAGTTATTGTGACACTGACTCAAATTTAAAATTGAAAAACAAATCTTTATAAACCCTCCACTTATTCGGAGGGTTTTTTATTTTTTAGACAAAATATATTTTAATGAAAATCTTTGTACAAATCGCCTCTTATAGAGACCCTCAATTAGTTCCAACAATCAAAGATATGTTGGCAAACGCAAAAAGACCAAAAAACTTAGTCTTAGGAATTGCCAGACAATTCAGTGAAACCGATGGTTTCGATAACTTGGATGAGTTCAGATCCGACAAAAGATTTAAAATCTTAGATATACCTTATCAAGAAGCTCAAGGTGTATGTTGGGCGAGACATTTAGTACAACAACTATATGATGGTGAAACTTATACTTTACAGATAGATTCACATATGAGATTCGTAAAAGATTGGGATGATATCTTAATCAAAATGATAAAGGGTCTACAAAAGGATGGGTATAAGAAACCTCTACTTACGGGTTATGTACCCTCCTTTGATCCTGACAATGACCCTGCAGGAAGAGCCACTGATGCTTGGAGAATGGTTTTTGATAGATTCATTCCTGAAGGTGCGGTTTTCTTCCTCCCTGAAACAATACCAGGTTGGAGAGAAATGAAAAAACCTGTTACTGCAAGATTTTATTCTGCCCATTTCTGTTTTACATTAGGTGAGTTCTCTGTAGAGGTTCAACACAATCCCGAATATTATTTCCACGGGGAAGAAATCTCAATTGCTGCGAGAGCATATACTTGGGGTTATGATTTATTCCACCCTCACATTCCTGTTGTTTACCATGAATATACTCGTAAAGGAAGAACTAAACAGTGGGATGATGATAAAGAATGGGTAAAAAGAAATCAGAAAAGTCACTTAACCAACAGAAAATTATTTGGTATGGATGGTGAAGTACAAGAAGGTCATGATGGTCCATACGGTTTTGGTCCTGTTAGACCTTTGAGAGAATACGAGAAATATGCGGGTATATTGTTCGAAAAAAGAGCAATTCAAAAATACACATTAGATAAAAATTATCCTCCAAACCCTTACAACTACCCAACAGAGGAAGATTGGAAAAATGATTTTGCTAAAGTATACAAACATTGTATCGACGTTGGATATGATAAGGTACCTGAAAAAGATTATGACTTTTGGGTGGTTGCATTCCATGGTCCTAATGACGAAACACTTTTCAGAAGAGATTCTGATAAAAACGAAATTCAAGGGTATTTTAGAGATCCTGACAAATATTGTAAAATTTGGAGAGAGTTTCAAACAGATGTTATGCCAGCATATTGGGTTGTTTGGCCACACTCTGAATCGAAGGGTTGGTGCGAAAGATTAACAGGTCAATTGACACACAATCACGTAAGTTAATGAAATTTTCAGACCTTCCTAAATTTGTTATTAATCTTGATCACAGGGTGGAGAATTTATCTCTCATCACTGAGGAGATGAATTATATTGGCTGGTCTTTTGAGAGATTTAGTGCAATCAACACTAACAGTTATATGGGATGTACTTTATCACATCTCGAGGTGATTAAGATTGCAAAAGAAAGAGGATATAAGAGGGTAATGGTAATCGAAGATGATTGTATCTTCATGCCTTATTCAAAGTCATTCATAGATCAATTAGAGAATCAAATAGAGGATATAGAGTTTTCAGTTTTTAACGTAACCCCATCTTTGAATAGACCTGTTAACAGAAGTGAGAGATACGACCTTCTTTTAGATATAACTAATCTCCCACCAAGAAACAACAATGATAATGCTGACACATTTGCAACAAATATGATGATATACGATGAATCCGTTTATGATGAGATTTTCGATATATCATTAACAGCTTTTACATCGGGAGATTACTTCTTTCCGATTGATGGATATTTGGCAAATCACATTTATCCTAAGAAACAAAGTTATTGTCCGATAGTCCCAATCGCACCACAGAGAAGATCTTATTCAGATGTATCACATGGGATGTACAATAATTATTATACACAGGTTTACAACTGGAACCAATACTCTCCTGTTAAACTTGAAAGTTTCTATGTTCATCAAGACAAAATGGAAGAGATAAAAAAAGAAAAAAAACATATAGATTTCAATGTCAGTTAAATTCATAACCGCAATATACGGAAGGTTGAACGGAACAGATTTAGGTGGTAGACCTGCTAGAGGTGGTCACTACAGATATAGTTTACTTTCACTTCTAAAAATGACTAATGCGGATTTCGTTTGTTATACCACAGAAGAAGAAAAACAAGAATTAGAAGTATTCTTTTACGAACTACACCATATCGATCCTAAACAATTACAGTTCAAAACGTTCAGTCTTTATGATACTAAATTTAAGGATTTGATTAATAGTAAAAAGAACTTAGATCAAGTTAAAAATTCTGATAGATGTGTAGAGGTACAATATTCTAAATTCCATTGGTGGTGGGATGAAGATGGTTCTTATGATTACTATTATTGGATTGATGCGGGACTTTCCCACTGTGGACTTATACCTTTGAAATACCTTACTGATGAAGGGATTCAAAGACGTTACTATGAATCAAACTTATTTCAGAATGATTTCTTATCAGGTTTGAATGAATTCACTGGAGATAAGATCTTCTTAATAGGAAAAGAGAATGATAGAAATTATTGGTCTGGAACTGTTGATAGGAAATATTATACAGAATATGATAGATCTATTCATATTATCGGTGGATTGTTTGGTGGTAAAAAAGAAAATTGGAATTGGTTAGTAACAACATTCGAAGATTATCTTAAAAGAGTATTAGAAGATCCTCAAGAAGGTATTCCGATGGAAGAACAGATCATGACACTAATGTATGTAAATCATAGAGAGAGATTCGAAAGAAAACATTTCGACATATGGTGGTGTAGGGATAATTGTCCTCCCGGTACGGATCCAACGCTTTTTGACAGAAATAAAAGTTTCTATAAAATATTAACAGAAATAAATAAAATAGATGAGTGATATTACAATTGTAACGGGGATATGGGATATTGGTCGTGACGGATTATCAGAAGGATGGTCACGTTCATATTCTGACTACATGAAAAGATTCGACTTAGTTTTGGATTTTGACGTAAACATGATAATTTACGGAGACAGTAAATTACAAGAAATTGTTTCCAAGAAACGAGATCCAAATAAAACACAATTCATTTTGAGAGATGTAGAGTGGTTCAGAAACAACGAATTCTACAACAACATACAGACAATAAGGAACAATCCCGAATGGAAAAACCTTGCGGGGTGGTTACCTGAGTCAACTCAATCAAGACTTGAGTTATACAATCCATTGGTTATGTCGAAGATGTTCCTTCTTCACGATGCTAAAATTATGGATAGGTTTGATTCAAAATATATGTTTTGGCTTGATGGTGGTATTGCCAACACGGTACATCCAGGGTATTTCACACATGATAAAGTTTTGGATAAACTTTCCAAATATATCTCTAAGTTCTCATTCATATGTTTTCCTTACGAAGCAAATAACGAAATCCACGGTTTCGAATTCAATAAGATGAATGAAATTGCTGGAGCTAAAGTGGAAAAAGTTGCCAGAGGTGGGTTCTTTGGAGGTCCTAAAGACACAATATCTGAAATCAATGGGATATATTATAACCTTCTCAACACTACCTTAAGGGATGGGTATATGGGTACTGAAGAATCTATTTTTAGTATCATGTGTTACAAAAATGCCGATTTAGTAAATTATTTTGAAATTGAAGGAAATGGTCTCGTTGGTAAGTTCTTCGAGGATTTGAAAAATGATAAGTTAGAACCCAAGACAGAACATAAAGTTAATGGTGTGTCAAAATCTCCTATGGATCCGAAAAAAGTGGGCTTATATGTTATAACTTTCAATAGCCCCAATCAATTCAAAACGTTAATTGATTCAATGAAAGCATACGATAAGAATTTCTTAGAAATGCCTAAAAAATTCTTATTAAACAATTCTACAAATCACTCTACCTTTGAAGAATATGATCAACTTTGTAAAGAATATGATTTCGAACATATTATCCCTGAAGGAGGTAATTTAGGAATCTGCGGTGGTAGACAATTCATTGCAGAACATTTTGAAAAGACTGATTTAGATTATATGCATTTCTTCGAGGATGATATGTTCTTCTACCCTGAAGTTGGTGTTTGTAGAAATGGATATAACAGATATGTTGAAAATTTCTATTTGAAAACGTTGGAAATCATACATAGGGAAGAATTTGATTTCATGAAATTAAACTACACAGAATTTTTCGGTGATAATGGAACACAATGGGCATGGTATAATGTACCTCAATCTGTAAGAGATGAGTATTGGCCAAATAACAAAAGGTTACCTGAATTAGGATTAGACCCAAATGCACCAAAGACCGCTTTCCACCTAGTTCAATCATATCAGGGAATCCCATATGGTGTCGGAGAAATATATTACTGTAATTGGCCACAAATAGTGTCAAAAGAAGGTAATAAAAAGATGTTTTTAGAAACGACATGGGCAAGACCTTTTGAACAAACATGGATGTCATACATCTACCAAGAAATGAAAAAGGATAGAATCTATCCAGGTATTTTACTCATGACTCCAACTGAACACAACAGATTTGACCATTACGAAAGAAGTCTACGTAAAGAATCCTAACTAATATATTTATTGTTATGGAATTTTTTATAATGCAGAATGCCACGCTTCCTTTGCTCAAAATGCAGATAGTGAAGGACGGTAGAAGTGATTATGTTACTTTCATGAATTTATTGGAAGTTTCTAACATATTTTTCAGTATGGTAAATACTGCAACGGGTATTCCTAAAATTGTTTCAGCACCTGCAAGTATTGTGGAAAAAACATTTGCTGAACCTGGTACCCCAACTGAGTATTACGTTTATTTCCAATTCAGTTCAATGCAGACTGACACACCTGGTAGATACGTGGGGCAGTTTTTACTTAAGAGTGACGAAGGGAATCTTATCCTACCGATAAGAGAACAACTTTACATCAATATTCAACCGAGTTTTATTTCCTCAACAAACTGTTGTTAGTTTGACGACAGAGTTTCTTTTTTTATATTTATTGTAGATGAGTAAGGTAAATTTCACGATAGTGTGAAAGCCAATAAACCACTCGCTACAATATATGTTTACAAACGAAGAAATCGAAGCGTTCCTTCAAGGGAACGATGATGAGCAGTTCATAGTTGCCATCGAGTTTGACTATGTTTCAAATTCCATTTTTAAAATCAAAGAGATACCTGGTAAGGGTAAAGAAATCAGAAAAGACACATTCATTCCATTTGCGTGGGTTGGTGATTTGAGAAATATTAATTTCTATCAAGGATCTAAAGGTGCTCAGAAAGAGGCGATGACCAAATATGGTATTGTCATCGAAAAACTCGGTACGATGGATAACGAAAGACTTGAGAAAGGTCTCACCTTCTTAGTGAAATCACTGAAAGGATATAGGGAATTAGTTCAGTTTTTCCGTGATGGGGGATGTGATCCTTGGGGTGAAAAAACTAAAGACAAAGTTCTTATCTTGCCTCCCGTAGAACAATATTTAATTTCCAAAGAAAAAAGATTATTTAAAGGATTCACAGATTATGATGACGTAACTAGACTTGTATTTGACTTGGAGACAGATGCGTTGGATCCTAAGGATGGTCGTATATTCATGATCGGAATCAAAACAAATAAGGGTTATCACAAAGTAATTGAGTGTTTGGACGAATCACAAGAAAAAGGTGCAATCATAGAGTTCTTGGATATCATTGACCAACTCAAACCAAGTATTATTGGGGGTTATAATTCAGCAAACTTCGACTGGCACTGGATATTCGAAAGAGCTCAACGTCTTGGTATTGATATGAGGAAAGCAGTAAAATCCTTACACCCAAATCATTCATATACTAGAAAGGAGTCTATTTTGAAACTTGCAAACGAAGTTGAGGATTATCTACAAACTTCAATTTGGGGTTATAATGTCATTGATATTATACATGCGGTACGTAGAGCTCAGGCAATCAATTCAAGCATCAAAGCGGCGGGTTTGAAATATATCACAACCTTTATAGGTAAGGAGGCACCTGATCGTGTTTACATCGATCATGGTAATATTGGTAAGATGTATTCTGCCAAAGAAGAATATTGGTTAAACGTAAAAAACGGGAAGTACAAAAAGGCTTCAGAGTATGCGGATCTTGATATCAAGTTCCCTGGAACATACATAAAAACAACAGGAGACAATCTTGTGGAGAGATATCTTGATGATGACTTGGAGGAAACTTTAGCTGTGGATAAAGAGTTCAATCAAGCTTCATTTTTACTCGCATCCATGATTCCAACAACTTATGAAAGAGTATCTACAATGGGTACCGCAACACTTTGGAAAATGTTGATGTTGGCGTGGTCTTACAAACACGGGCTTGCAATACCGGCCAAACAAGACAAGACTGACTTCGTAGGAGGTCTTTCCCGACTACTTAAAGTAGGATATAGTAAGAATGTACTCAAGCTAGACTTCTCGTCTCTATACCCCTCTATTCAACTTGTACATGATGTTTTTCCTGATTGTGATGTAACGGGTGCAATGAAAGGAATGTTGAAGTATTTCCGTGATACACGTATAAAATACAAACAACTTGCTGAGGAATATTACACTACGGACCCCCAACTATCTGCGTCTTACTCAAACAAACAATTACCGATCAAGATATTCATTAACTCAATGTTCGGTGCTTTATCGGCTCCACAGGTTTTCGCGTGGGGTGACATGTATATGGGTGAACAGATTACTTGTACGGGTAGACAATATCTCCGTCAGATGATCAAATATTTCATGAGTAAAGGTTACACTCCACTTGTGATGGATACGGACGGTGTAAACTTCTCTAGTCCTGAAGATGTGGATACACACAAGTATGTTGGTAGGGGACTTAATTGGAAGGTGAAAAAAGGGAAAGAATATACTGGTCCTGATGCTGACGTTGCAGAATATAACGATATATTCATGAGAGGTGAGATGGCTCTTGATACTGACGGAGTGTGGCCTTCGTGTATAAATCTTGCCAGAAAAAATTACGCTGTAATGGACGCCAAGGGTAAGATAAAGTTGACTGGCAATTCTATCAAATCAAAAAAACTACCTTTGTATATTGAGGAGTTCTTGGACAAGGGAATCAAAATGTTACTAAAAGGAGAGGGTAAGGAATTTATTGAATATTATTACGAGTACCTTCAAATCATATTTGATCAAAAAATACCTCTATCGAAAATTGCTCAAAGGGCTAAAGTTAAACTTACTCTTGATGATTATAAGAAAAGATTAACTCAAAAGACCAAGGCAGGAAACAGCATGAGTAGAATGGCTCATATGGAGTTAGCTTTACAAAACAACCTCAGTGTGAACTTGGGTGATGTTATTATGTACGTTAATAATGGTAAAAAGGCTTCTCAGGGGGATGTTCAAAAGATGACTGCGAAACAAATAAAAGATACAAACGAGTACAATCTCAATATCAATCCGAAATACAAACCTATTACGGATGGCGTTGTTGTTAACTGTTATATGTTGGATGCTAATATTTTGGAGACAAATCCTAATTTAACAGGTGAATACAATGTACCGAGAGCGGTAACAACATTCAACAAAAGAATTGAACCTTTGTTAGTTTGTTTCAAACAAGAGGTTAGAGATGGTTTGATTGTTAATGATCCGGCTGATAGAGGTATATTCACAACAGGACAATGTGAACTGATAAATGGATTACCATTTGAAGATGGTGACCAAGACAAGTTGAAAGAAGATGTTTTGGATATTACAGAACAGGAATTGAACTATTGGCATCGTAGAGGTTTACAACCCGACTATATGTACGAATTGGCTGAGGAAGGTTGGCAAGAAAAATTAGGATTGCTTCAGACCGTCTGATGATAAGATGTACCAATTACCGTTACAATATCTGAACTCGATACAGGCACCTCTATCACATGTGATTTCATCAAACTCTTCATCAATCTTTCCTACATCAGGAAGGATTATTAAGTGTGTCAAGGCTTTAACAACCACATGATCGGTAGTAGTGCTCTGTAATTTTACTGTTGTAGATTTTTCACCTCTTACGATAATACAATCTTCACCATTTGTAATGTAGTAATCCTCATTATTAACTAATGAGATTTCAGAAGTTTCGATAATTTTTCCCTCAAATAATCTTTGAGATGGGAGTGATTTAATAATTGACATTAGACTACGTATATTTGTCTTGGAAACGCTCTGAACTTCATTTGTTTGTTCAAATTCTCTGCCAACAATGCTTCTTTCTCCATAACTTTTTCAGGACGTAATCTTTCTAATCTAAGTTTGAGTTCTTCTTCAAGTTTAGATTTTTCATCTTTCGCCTCTGTCAATAGACTTTGATAGTCCATAGTAATTTCAGAGTCTGGCGTTTTTAGATTACCGCTATATTTTCCTCTAACTCTTGCTAAAGTTTCTTTACAATATGCGGTGAACCACCTTCTAACCCATTGTTGTGCAGGTACGTTAAGGTCTTCCCATTCTAACGTTTCCAAAGGAACATCTGAGGGAAGTTTTATTATATCAGGGTTTGCTTTCAAACAAGCATCCCTGTCTTCAGGACCGACTTCATAATACCAATACCATACACGATATTGATTATATCCGATTGTACCCCAATCAAATCTACCTCCTGGTACATTATAAAGTTGGAGTAATTTTTTTCCGTCAGGTAAACCTGTGATTCTATATGTAAGATCTCCACCGTAGATACGGTTCAATATGTTAACTTCTTGTAGACGTAATAACATATCGAATCCAGATGTCATAAGGTAAGAACCTTGATAACCCATTTGCGCATATCCATAACCACCACCTAAACCAGGTGCTCCTGCAAATCCACCACCCCACGGATTGAATAATCCTGATGTCATTTCTGCTGGTGTAAACCATAAAACCTCATTTACCTCACGACCAGCCGGTATTTCATAAAGTTGTGTGTTTGCGGAAAGGGTGATGTAATCTTTTTTGAGAACCCATGGACCCGATGTTTGAAGACCAACAATCTTTGAATATGCGTACGTAAATTGGTTTTCAAAATCCATTGTTCTCGTTACCAATGCTTTAGCAACAGATTTCTCATCCATATTCAAGTTAACTAAGTTAACCCATTGAGACTCGATCAACCAATCTAAAGTGTATTGTGTATAATCTTGAATTGATAGTTCCATCAAAGAATCCATCATTTCATCCTCCAATTCTACCGAACGTAGAGGGGCACCTAACTGATGTTTGATACGTGTATAAATTCGACCTCTTTCTGGTTCTCCGATTACTGCCATAATAATATAAATACTTTCTAAAAGTTATTTTATATCGTACAACAAAGAGTCCTTAGGAAACACAAAGTTTCCACCAATGATATTTGGTTTTTTATTGAATATAAGAACATTCTTTCCTTTTTGGAAAATCATCCAATCTGTTGAATATTGTTTAACATTACCTGTACCTGTAAGAATTATCTTATCCCCTTTTTCTATTCTATCTTTGAACCCCTTAATTTGTGCGGTGTATTCTTTTCCGTCTACGGTGATTTTTGCATCGATACCCTTTGTCATATCCTCTTCGTCTCCCAACCCACCAGTCTTAACTGCGGATCCCGCTCCCAAAAATCTATTGATGATTGCAACTGTAATTTCTTCCCTTTTTTCTCCTGCTGAGTCAGTATCAATTAATGTTCTCATCAAGTTTTGGAATGTAGAACTTTCCTTATCAAATATTCTGAACTTGAAATGATCTATCGCCTTGTTGAATCTTGTTATTTCCGCAAGTTGTTCACCTGGTGTTTTACCAATAAAATCAATCAACGGTTTTTTTGGATCAATGGATTTGATCACTTTATTTATATCGTTAACCAATATACAAAAGGCGTTGTAGTTAGTGTTCAGTTTATTTAGAACAGATCTACCTGGTGACTCCAAGTTATAAACACCGGCCATGTTTCCTTGATTATCTCTCTCGGCCCAATTTTCTCGGAATACCTCTTTTAATACTTTGTTGATATTAGCACTGTATTCAAATTTTATTTTTTTGTTTACATTAAACATTACTCTTACCGCTTCAACAAACTCACTAGAACACTTCTCTGATTTTCCTTCAGATAAAATCTGTTTGAATTTTATGGACTCAGCTAATTTTGTCTCTGTCTTCATCTCATACATTTTTGAAACAAAGTCCCAATTTACCACTTTCCAAAAATTTGCAATGTACTCGTCTCTTTTGTTTCTATATTTCAAATAGTAAGCGTGTTCCCACAAATCAAGACCCAACAAAGGAAAACCACCACCTTCAATAACATTCATCAGTGGGTTGTCCTGATTAGGCGTTGACATTATCTTCAACTTGTTTTGACTCGTTAATACCAACCAAACCCAACCAGATCCAAATCTTTCTTTGGCTATTGTTTCGAATTCCTTTTTAAAGTTGTTGAAAGTTTTATATTGTTTTTTGATTTTCTCTTCAAGTTCCCCTTTTAATTTCATTGGTTTGGGGGATAACATATTCCAAAACAATGCGTGGTTGAACGCACCACCTGCGTTGTTCCTTATTGTTTTGTCATACTTGGATATCGATTTTATTATCTTTTCTAAATCGAGATCTCCATATTTTTTCTTGGAAAGTGCGTCGTTGAGTTTATCAACATACCCTTTGTAATGTTTGTTGTAGTGGAAGTTCATCGTTTCTGCGTCGATGAATCCTTTGAGGGCTGAGTAAGAATAGGGTAATTTCTCTATTCCTATTTTTTTCATTTCTGTGATCAACAACTTGGTTTCTTCTTGGATGTGTGTTTCTGTAATTTGTTTTTCGAGTTGTTCGATCTTTTCTTCTAATTTATTCATATCACTGGATTATTCTATAAATAATCCGTAAGTTCGTTATTGTCTACGTTGGTTAATTTGTTTCATAATTTCTTCTACTATATCTACATCATTCTTTACATCACCCATCACCGTAGCAATAACTTGTTTTTTCTTATTGAGTATGTCGTAAATGATACCTTCTATGGTATTTTCGAATATTGGATAGTAAACCAGTACGTTGTTTTTTTGTCCGTACCTATATGCTCTGTCCTCCGCCTGAGAGTGGTCGGATGGTAAAAATGATAAATCATTCATGATAACAGCTTCAGCCGCAGTTAATGTAATTCCCACACCAGCGGCTTTGATATTACCAACAAACACTTTTACTTTATCATCTGTTTGAAATTTATCTACACTATTTTGTCTGTCGGGTTTGGACATTGACCCGTCTAATCTTACTGCAGCTTTTCCGAAGTGTTGTACGATTTGTTCTAATGAGTTTGTGAAATTACAAAATATGATAACTTTTTTACCTTGTTCTATTATGTTTTCCGCAAGCTCAATTGTATTCAGGATTTTCTCGTTAGCAATTACTTGTCTAACCTCAGTTAGTTTTGTGAACTGTACTGTCAGTGATTTACTTTCGTCAGGATTTTTTTCGTACCAGTTGTAATAGTCACCCATAACTTCCTCATATTTTTTGGACTTGAGTCTGAGGTATACGGGGGTGATAATTTTGTCAGGTAGATCCAGCACATTTTCTTTCAATCTTCTTAGGACCATGTTGGATGTCCTGTCTCTAAGTTCCTCGAGATTGGACGCACCCATAACGTTCCAAACTTTTCTAGCACCAACTTTGAACTGATACCCCTCACAATATCGGATAACATAAGCCATCCAATTTTTGGCAACAGGAGAATCCACAAGGTTCAAGAGATTATAATAATCTATGGGTCTTGAAGTCATGGGAGTACCAGTTAATAACCAAAGTCTATCAACTCGTTTTACAAAGTCGTTGATGAGTTTGGTCCTTTGGGCTTGAGGATTTTTAATATAGTGTGCTTCGTCAATAACCACCAAATCAAAACCGGCTCTAATAATCTGCGAATCATCTTTCTTTTTAGGGTCATGGAAATTTTTTATAATGTCATAGTTTATAATTACAAAGTCGTGTTCCGTACTGAAGTTCTTACCTTCGGAAATGTATACAGATCTTTGTGTGTAATTTTCGATTTCTCTTTGCCAGTTAATCTTTAAAGATGCTGGACAAATGATCAGAATCTTTTTTGCTCCTGATTCGAGGGCGGCTATGATGGTAGACGTAGTCTTGCCAAGACCCATATCATCCGCCAAAACATATCTTTTATTTTCAACCAACTTTTGGATAGCTTCTTTCTGATGGTTGAGTGGGGGTCTGTTAGAATATTTTTCATAGTTTATATTAACATCTTTAACGGTGTGGTCTTTGATTACTGCCGCTTTTGGTAACCAAAATTCGTGAAGTGATTCTGATTCGAAAACTTTACCCCAAATGTGATACGCCTTGTCTTTTTCAGCCAACAACTTCTCAACCCAAACTTTTTCGGGTATTTGAGTATAAAGTTTGTCGTTAGCGAGTTTTTGTGCGAAATATGTGTCTAACATTGCCCACTTCTTTGCAACTTTAGGTTGTTTATCGTGGTTGTTGATAATGTATTCCGATTGACTTCTTGTTGGGTAGAACTTTTTGTTAAGTTGGAATTTACGTTTCAGTTCCTGAATATAATTGTTGGAACCCTCATAAGTTTCCAAAATTGAAAGTGCTTTTGATTCTATTGTTATATCACTCATCGATTATCTTCCTTAACTCTTTTTATCATGTCCCAATATTCTTGAGAACCATAGTAAACCAAGATTTCTTCACCCATTTCAATATTCCTTAAAGCGTAGAATTCGAAGGTTCTGTTCTCTATATTTGACCTCCAAGTCGCACTTGGTTTTTCGCCATGATTATAAATCAAACCATAACCTCCCATAACAACTTGTATTTCAGGGTTGTTACCTTGTGGCCAATTAAATCTATAATCTACAAGTATATGTGATGGATCAGAGTCTTTCATGTTCATATCAATAATAGGACAGATTTCTATTATCTCCCATATTTTTATTTTCTCAGCCGCAAACACACCTGTACCGTGTATTGGACTTTTATCCAAGTATATTTTGGTAGGTGGGTTTATTCTCATAACATTTTTTAAGACAAATATAATTCTTTCCGATGTATTTATCAACATATGGATAGACAGGTCCCAATAACAAGGTTAGGAAAGTTTTTCGGTGGCGAAGATTATGCTCTCGATATTGGTATGGGAGAGGAGTGGCTTGAAGGTGATATGAATTTCACCTTAGTTTTGTATAAGGTAGATAAGAGAAAGACAAAGACAGATGATGTTTATGGAGAAGCTCTTGAGGATGGTATTCAATTCTTACCCCCTGTTGAGTTTAAGGGTTATGTTAAGATCTTACCTCCGACCAATTTGATGCTCGGTGGATCGAGGATCAATCAATCGGAACCAGGAAATCTTCAAGTTTCCGTTTATCAACAAACTTTGGATGACCTTGAGATTTCAATCGACTTTGGAGATTACATTGGTTACTATGAAACTGAAAGCCGTGTTAGATATTACAGTGTGGTTGATGATGGGAGGGTTAACTCAGATAATAAACACACTTATGGTGGTTATAAACCGTTCTATAGAACGATACTTGCCACTTATGTTAACGATAACGAATTTAGAGGAATATGATTTATTTAATATCTGAATCACAAGAATCTTTATTACGTGATAACCTTTTGGGTCAGAGGGTAATGGTGTATTATAATTTACACAAACACACTTTCTCAATTCAGAAGAGTGGTCTCGTGGTTTTACATGCGGATTTTGTGGTATTATCAGATGTTGAGTTTCGTGTTAGAAAGGGTGGAAAAGAAAAAGTTAGAAAAGAAAAATCCAAAAATGTACACGCGTTTGTGATTGGTACGTTGGAGGATTATTGTGAATACCCTTGTGAAGAAATTCCAAATTTAGATGGGGGTGATGTTGTTTCGTATAACCCTTATGTGAATGATTCGTTCGTTATCAAATTAACTCAAGAACCAATTTACCAAGCATCTCAAGTTGCTTTGGTGAATAGATCAAATAAAATTTATTTATTAGAACCATAATGCCTTTTCCTAAACAAGTAAAAAAACAGATTGATTTAGTTCCTCAAAAAGAGTTACTTGCTCGTAGAGAACAACTTTTGGATTATATCACAAGAGATGGAACTTACTTACCTAAGTCTGTGCTTCACGCTGACTTGGATAGAGGTATGTTGGATTTTGTAAAAAACGATTTGGAAACGATTACCTCAGGTAAAGTTGTTCCTGTTGTTGATATCATGATCACAACACAGAACTGGGCTCAGTTTACTGAGACTTGGAATTTCTCAGATTTGGATAAGAACGTAAAGGTTCCATTCATGACGGTAGTTAGAAATCCTGATGTTAAATACGGATCAAACCCCGCATTGATTTATAATATTCCGAATAGGAGACAGTATTATTTTGCGACGGTTCCAACTTGGGATGGACAAAGAAAAGGTATGGATATCTACACAATACCTCAGCCGGTGCCTGTTGACATAATTTACAGTCTCAAGTTCATGTGTAATAGAATGCGTGAATTGAATCAATTGAATAAGATTGTAATGCAAAAATTTGCTTCTCGTCAAGCATATACGTTTGTTAAGGGTCATTATGTTCCAATAATTCTTCAGAATGTTTCAAATGAATCGGTGTTGGAATTGGATAAGAGAAAATATTACATTCAAAGTTATGATTTTCTTATGATGGGATTCTTAATTGATGAAGAGGAGTTTGAAGTGAAACCAGCAATTTCAAGAACAGTTCAATTGTTGGAAACAAGTAATTCAAAAAGAAGAAGACCAAAAAAAGTTTATCCTGAGAATGCGACGGAATTTCCTTTGACGTTCAATTTTGCTGTAGGTGAAAGTGCGTACACGGAAACTTACAAATATACTGCAAACTTCAACTATAGTAGTAATATAAATGTTGATAGTTGGGATGTTTATCTTAACGATTATTACTATGGACAAGATGTCTATACAATACAAGTAACTTCAGGAGATGTTGTTCGTTTCGAAATTACTCCTGTAGATGCGTCGGCACCATCGTCTCTACTCTATATTGCGAGTCTCGTTTAATCTTCACCGTACAAATCGGTTTTCTCTCTACATTTTTCCATGATTAAATTTTCAAGGAACTTATAGATTTTCAAACCCCTCTTGTCACAGTATTTTCTCAACCTTTCGTGGGACTCAATAGAGATCTTGATGTTCTTTATCTCTTTCTTCGTTTTTGACGTTGTTTTCATGGGCAGAAAAAAGGCAGAATTAAATATCCTGATTTACAAATACATATGCGGGAACAAAGATTTTTGTCTTTAATTTAATATTTATGAATAAAATAAATTCAACTAGAACTTTTTAATAATGGCAACAGCACAAAAAGTATTCGTATCACCTGGTGTTTACACTACAGAGACTGATTTATCATTCGTGGCTCAGAGTGTGGGGGTAACCACTCTAGGTATCGTTGGGGAGACCTTGACCGGCCCAGCCTTCGAACCAATTTTCATAACAAGTTTTGATCAGTTCCAAGCTCTCTTTGGACCTACGTCTCCTGAGAAATTTGTGAACACTCAAATCCCTAAATATGAAGCGGCTTACATTGCTAAGTCATATCTTCAACAATCAAACCAATTGTTCGTTACAAGAATTCTTGGTTTATCAGGATATGATGCGGGTCCTTCATGGTCATTCACAACAATAGCAAATGTGAATCCAACTACTATTGGAACTTCAGGTTCCTCTGTAGATTTTGTTTACAGTTTCTCAGGAAACAGTGGAGGAACAATAAATTTAACTCAGGGTACAATGCCAAGTATTATTTGGAATAACCTTGATACACCGTATACTCAAAATAACGGTTCGACTTCTTCTTTGAGAGATGATATCGAAGCTCAAATTATGGGTATTGCAAACGCTTCGGGAGCAACTTCTGGATCAAGTTTGTATGTGTACGGTGCAATTGATACACAGGATCTAATAGATTTGACAGGTGGCACATATACGGGCGTGACTAACGTTTTCAGTGTAAGTGATTTAGATAACTCTAATATTGTGTTCTCAGCAGAATCGAACGATGAGTGGTATTACGCGACTTTTGACAAACCAAACATGTCTCTTTCGGGATATTCTGGTTATTCATTCTTAAACTATGTTTCATCTATTAATGGTCAAGGTTCTGCAACATACGCAACTTTCTCAGGGGCTATGTCAGGTTCGGTTTATTATTATTCAGGTGGTTCTTACACTGAGTACGACAATGTTGTTGTTGCTACTTTGAGATCAAGAGGTATTTCACTTTACAATGCAACAACTGCGGGTCCAAGATATCAAGTATCTGGTTTAACAGATCTTGGATTGGATCTTTCAGGTTCTTATTCAGGTTTGACTTCAAATCCATATTCGCCCTTCGCAATTACGGGTACAACTTATGAAGGGGATAATTTCTCATTCGAGACTTCGTTCCAATCTTCAGATTCGGAGTATATCACAAAAGTATTAAGTGTTGCTAACTTCTCCAAATCAAGATTGGATGTCCCAGTGTTCGTAGAGGAAGTTTATCAAACAATGTTGAATTGGTCTTATAATAACGGTTACATCCGTGGTATCAATTCTGACTTTGTTGCTT
>SXGQ01339097.1_pt1 | contig 20283 bp, 20 predicted proteins | sample 3178371 | NCBI WGS metagenome assembly SXGQ01 (sample SAMN11356859, study PRJNA531348) | freshwater metagenome | isolation source: freshwater sample F1-20 | place: China: Fuxian Lake, Yuxi | collected 2017-12-25 | reverse complement strand
GGAGCGAAGGCGAGCGTAGCGAGTCGAGCGCAGCCGAACCCCAAAGGGGTGAAGCTGCTCGGCACGCGCAAAACTGGTCGAGGGCGGGCCACGTTGGTTCCCTGTTGGGGTGTCAGCAAACACATCCAACATCCAAAACCAAATGGCCCACCACACCGACCCTGAACTCTTGCACAACGTCCTTCAACTCCTCACCGAGCAAGGCCACGACGGCTTCGCCGAAGGCCTCCGCCTCCTCGTCAACGAAGCTATGCGCGTCGAACGCCATGAAGTCCTCCAAGCCCAACCCTACGAGCGCACCGCCACCCGCCAGGGCTACGCCAACGGCTACAAACCCAAGACCTCGCCAGCCGCGTCGGTCCCATCACCTTCAGCGTGCCGCAAGTCCGGGGCGATACCACCTTCTATCCCAGCGCCCTGGAAAAAGGCCTCCGCTCCGAGCAGGCCCTCAAACTCGCCATGGCCGAAATGTATGTCCAAGGCGTCTCCACCCGCAAAGTCTCCGCCATCGTCGAGGAACTCTGCGGCACCGCCGTCAGTTCCACCCAGATCAGCGCCTGCGCCAAGCTACTCGACGCCGAACTCCAAAAATGGCGCGACCGCCCGCTGGGTGCCTGTCCCTATCTGGTCTTCGATGCCCGCTACGAAAAAGTCCGCCACGAAGGCCAGCTCCGCGACTGCGCCGTCCTCATCGCCTTGGGCATCAGCCGTTTGGTCAGGAGGGCCAGCACGGGCTGGGGCCACGGGGCGGCGTGGTCGCCGCCGGAACGGCCCGGAGTCCAGGCTGCGCCAAGCTTGCGGGCACGGGCGCGGCGGTAAGCGGTGGCCAGAGCGTAGAGCCGGCTGCGGGAGAGGCCGAGTTCGTCGGCCGCCGCCGCGGCGGTGAGGGAGTCCTGGCAAAAGTTTGCGAGCACGTCGCGAATAAAGGCGGGCGCATGACGGTGGGCGAGCTGTTGGTAGTTTTCAAAGGTGGGCAGGCTACCCGCCGAAGCTGTCCCCACCGCCATTCTTTCCGTCGGGCATCGCTACGCTCGCCCTCCTCCAAGAATGGCGGTGGGGACGGCAGATTCCTGCTTTGCTAACTCCTAAACTTGTCCTGCTTTGCTCGCCCCGCGACACTCGGGACCCCTACGAGCTAAAGAAAAGCATTGAGGCCAGGCTGAGGAAATTCTTCACTGCCCTGGCTAACTTGGATCGTGAGTCAACGAACACCTGACGGCCCCCGCTCCCGGTAACATTTAGCCGTGAGTCAATACGGGTCGGCCGCTCGCGATCCAACGGACGCTTGTAGCCGCCGAGGTGAGGAGGCGGCTTATTGATGGGCTGCGAGCCGGGCACAGCCGCAGTTTCGGATTTCCGCGTTGACGCTTGCTCCCTCGCGCCGTCATCTTGAACGCGCTTGGCGCGCACAAAAACCATCCTGTTTGTCTGCACGGGAAACATCTGCCGCAGCCCGATGGCAGAGGGTTTGTTCCGCCATGCAGTCAAGGGCAAGGGCGACTTCCGCGTGCTCTCAGCCGGCGTCGGCGCCATCAACGGCCAGTCTCCCAGCGCGCACGCCATCACCGGGCTGAAACAGCTCGGCATAGACATCGCCGGGCAGCGCAGCCGGATGCTTACGGGCGCGATGGTGCAGGAGGCGGATTACATCTTCGGCATGACGCGCGGTCATGTGGAGGCAGTCACGCTACTCTACCCGCAATCGGAGGAGAAGACCTTCATGCTGCGCGAATTCGACGACACGCTGGACTTCTGGGAGAAGGACATCGCCGATCCGATTGGTGGGAATCTCGAAGTGTATCTGAACTGCCGCGACCAGATCGAGCAGGGCATCCAGTCCATGCTGCGCGTGGTGGAGCAAGCGGGCGACGGCCCCGGCAACGGGCGCGCGGTCACGTTCGCCATCGGGTCGGACCACGCCGGGTTGCAGCTCAAGGAAGCGCTCAAGCGGCACTTGGAGAACCGGCACGTCCGCGTCGTGGACTTCGGCACGAACTCGCCCGAGTCCACGGATTATCCCGACTACGCCAGGCTCGTCGCCGAGCAGGTGGCGGAGGGAAACGCGGACTTCGGCCTGCTCTGCTGCTCCTCCGGCGTGGGAATGAGCATCACGGCGAACAAGGTGCCGGGTGTGCGCGCCGCGCTTGTGTTCGACGAGGAGATGGCCACGCTCACGCGCCAGCACAACGACGCGAATGTCCTGTGCCTTGGCCAGAAACAGATTTCGCCCGAGCTGGGCCAGCAAATCTTGGATGCCTTCCTCGCTGCTGAGTTCGAGGGCGGGCGTCACGAACGGAGAGTCAAAAAAATGGAACAGAATTCAGGACTGCGTCTGTCGGCGGTGGACCCCGCCATCGCTGAAACCATCGCCAAGGAACGCCAGCGCCAGCAGGAGAACATCGAGCTCATCGCCAGCGAGAATTTCACCAGCCCCGCCGTCATGGAGGCGCAAGGCTCCGTGCTCACCAACAAATACGCCGAGGGCTACCCCGGCAAACGCTGGTATGGCGGCTGCGAAAACGTGGATGTTGTCGAGACGCTCGCCATCGAGCGCGCCAAGCAGCTCTTCGGCGCGGAGCACGCGAACGTCCAGCCGCACTCCGGCTCGGGCGCGAACATGGCCGTCTATTTCGCCTTCCTGAAACCCGGCGACAAGCTGCTGACGATGGACCTCTCGCACGGCGGCCATCTCACGCACGGCAACAAGGCGAACTTCTCCGGCAAGTTCTTCGAGATCGTCCACTACGGCGTGCGCAAGGACGACGAGCGCATTGACTACGACCAGCTCGCCGCGATGGCCCGCGAGCACAAGCCCAAGATGATCACCGTGGGCGCGAGCGCGTATCCCCGCGTCATTGACTTCAAGCGCATGGGCGAGATCGCGCGCGAGGTTGGCGCGATGCTGCTGGCGGACATCGCGCACATCGCCGGCCTCGTCGCCACCGGCGTGCATCCCAGCCCGGTGCCGCACGCGGACTTCGTCACGACCACCACTCACCAGACCCTGCGCGGCCCGCGCGGCGGACTCGTGCTGTGCCCGGCGAAGTATGCCAAGGAGATTGATTCGCAGGCCTTCCCCGGCATCCAGGGCGGTCCTCTCATGCACGTCATCGCGGCTAAGGCCGTGTGTTTCCACGAGGCGCTCCAGCCCGGCTTCAAGGCGTATCAGCAGCAAATCGTCGCCAATGCCAAAGCTCTCGCGGCCGGGATGATTCGCAACGGCTTCCGCCTCGTCAGCGGCGGCACGGACAACCATCTCATGCTCGTGGATGTCGGCTCGCGCGGCATCACCGGCAAGGAAAGCCAGATCGCCCTCGACGAGGCCGGCATCACGACCAACAAGAACACGATCCCCTTCGAGACGCGCTCGCCCTTCCAGGCCAGCGGCATCCGGCTCGGCACGCCCGCCGTCACCACGCGCGGCATGAAAGAGGCGGAGATGGCGGCCATCGCCGACATGATCTCCGAAGTCCTCCTCGACCTGAAGAACGTGGAGAAGGCGCACCAAGTCCGCGCCCGCGTGCATGAGCTGACGGCGAATTTTCCGCTGCCGTATTAGGCCGGACTCCAAGTGTGAGGCAGCCGGCGAGCGTCCCCTTCACAACCGCAGCTCCAGGAGGCCGACCTCCAGGGCGAGAGCTTCCTGGACGTTGGTGCGCAGCAGGCGCTGTGTCTGCTCCAGCACGCGCAAGTTGTCCAAAGCCTCCACTCCGCTGATGCGTGCGCTGACCGTCTCGACCGCGCCGGCCAGTTCGGGGAAGGCCACGAGCTCCACGTCCGTGCCGAGCTTACGCAGCCACACATCGCGCAGCCACCATTGGAGCGTGAGCAGCAGTTCCGCGCGCTGACGGCGATATTCGGCCTCGATGGCGGCGTCGAGTTCCTCCTCCCATTTCTCGACCAGCTTGGGGTCCACGTCGTTGTAGCGCTGGAGCGGCGAGCGCGCGGTGAGCGTCTCCTTGATTTGCTCCTTCAGCGCGGCCAACCGCGCGAGCATCTGGCCCAGCACGCGGTAGCGGCCAAGCAAGTTTTGCTTCGGTTCCGCAAGCTGCGCGCCGAACTCGCGCAGCCACGCGACGTGCTCCGGGGCAAACTTCCGGCCGCCGCCTTCACCGGCGAAGTTCAGCCGCAGGCAGCGCGAGAGGATTGTTTCCAAAAGCTGCTGCGGCTCGGCGGTAAGAAGGATGAGGATGCTGCGCGAAGGCGGTTCCTCCAGCGTCTTGAGGAACGCGTTGGCGGCCTGCGTGTTCAGCCGGTCCGCCGCGACGATGACAGCGACTTTCCACTCCGCCTCGGTGGGCTTGAGGTTGACGGTGTGGATCAGCTCGCGGATCTGGTCCACGGAGATTTGCCGCGACTTCATCTCGGGCCGGATCCATTGCACGTCGGCATGGTTGGCGTGGTCAATCTTCCGGCAGGCGAGGCAGTCGTCGCAGGAATCCAGCGCGGCGCTGCCCGCACGGCGCGGCTGCTGGCAGTTCAAGGTCTTGGCCAGCGTGCGCGCCATGCCTTCCAGCTCGTCGAGGTCGTCGCCGGTGAAGAGATAGGCGTGCGCGAGTCGTCCGCGCTCCAGGCTGCGCTGGAGCAGCGCGACGGCCTGCTGCTGTGCTGGGAAGTCCGCGAACGCCATGCGCGGATTCGACTGTGGCGCGCGGCCTTTGGCGAGCGCGAAAGCGCCCCGCATGGGAGAAACGGCTTTCCGGCACAGCATCATTGGCTACACCCGACCCATGTCACATCGTCTCTTGTTCGCGCTGCTCGCGTTTTGCTTCGCCGTCGCCACTGCCGTCGCGCAGGATGCCGGCTTCAAAAGCACCGAGGACGTCGTTTACAGCCGCAAGTTCGGCACGGCGCTGCCGCTCGATGTCTTCCAGCCCGCGAAGACGAACAACGGCTGCGCGGTGGTTTACATGGTCAGCGGCGGCTGGTTCTCGCGGAAGGAGGCGATCAATGCCGGCACCTACAAGGCGTTCCTCGACCGCTGCTACACGGTCTTCGCCGTGGTGCACGGGGCGCAGCCCAAGTTCACCATCCCCGAGATCAGCCAGGACATCCACCGCGCCGTGCGCTTCATCCGCATCAACGCCGCGAAGTGGGGCGTGAACCCGGACAAGTTCGGCATCTCCGGCGCGTGCGGGCGGCCATCTCTCGCTCACGATGGGCACGCAGGGTGGCCCTGTAAAAGTGGACGCGAAAGACCCCGTGGACCGCGCCAGTAGCGCCGTGCAGGCGGTCGCGTGCTTCTTCCCGCCGACGGATTTTCTCAACTACGGCCAGCCCGGCGAGGACGGCACCTGCGTCGGGACGCTGAAGGATTACAAAGCCGCCTTCGGCCCGCGCTCCGACGCCGACGAAAGCCGCAAGACACTCGGCCGCGAAGTCTCGCCGATCTACTTCATCACTCCCAAGACACCGCCCACGCTCATCATCCACGGCGACGCCGACAAGCTCGTGCCTTACCAGCAGGCGGAGACATTCGTGGCTAAGGCGAAGGAGGCGGGCGCGACCGCGAAGCTCATCAACCGCCCCGGCAAGGCGCATGGCTGGCCGGAACTGGTGAACGACTTTCAACTCCTCGCCGACTGGTTTGACGAGCACCTGCGGGGCCTCAAGCCGGCAGCGCGGTGATCAGCTCCGTTTTGTCCGGTCGTCGGTTTCCTTGCTCTCCCTTTCGTCGCGATACGAATGGCCATGGCCGCGCTTGCGCGACGGGCGTTTGAGCAGGCCGATGATGACTACTGCCGCGATGGATGCGGCGGACAACACGAGAATGAGTTCCAAGTCGCTCATGCGACACAGCCCCCCGTTGCAGCTTCCGCGCCATCGGAGAAGTGAAAACCAAAGCCGGGCGAAGCCGAGGGGCGCGCAGCCCGTCAGTTCACCGTGCTAAACACCACCCTCAACTTCACCGCCCCCGGCAAACAGCAGGGCTTCCTCCAAGTCCCCTGGTCTCACAACCTCGGTGGCTGGGCGAACATCTTCATCCCTTGCACCATCGTCGCGCGCGGCACGGGGCCGACCGTCCTCATCCTCGCCGGCAACCACGGCCACGAGTATCAAGGCCAGATTGCCACCATGAAGCTCGCGCGTGAGCTGACGCCCGAGCTGGTCAACGGCCGCATCATCCTCATCCCCTCGCTGAATTTTCCCGCCGCCCGCGCCGCCACGCGCCTCTCGCCCGTGGACGGCATGAACATGAACCGCGCCTTCCCCGGCCAGCCCGAGGGCGCGGTCACCAGCCAGATTGCGCACTACCTCACCACCGTGCTCTTCCCCCTGAGCGACGCGGTGATAGACATCCACTCTGGCGGCCGCAGCATGGAGTTCGTGCCGTGCTCGACGATGCACCTCGTCGCCGACCGCGCGCAGCGGCGCACGATGCTCGACGCCATGCTCGCGTGGAACTCGGACTTCGCCTTCCTCTACGCGGACATCGCGGGCACCGGCCTGCTGCCGGTCGAGGCGGAGAACCAGGGCAAGCTCGTCGTCACCACGGAAATGGGCGGCGGCGAATGCATCCCCGCCGACGTGCACCGCATCACCCAAAGCGGCCTGCGCAACGTCCTCATCCACCTCGGCGCGCTGAAAGGCCGCGCGCAGACGCGCGCCAAGCTCGGCCTGCCGCCTGTCATCCTCACCCAGGCGCTGCACCGCGAGGACTACCTGCTCGCGCCCGAGTCCGGCATCTTTGAAATCTGCCTCGACCTCGGCGCGAAGGTGAAGCGCGGCCAGACCGTCGGCTTCATCCACCACCTCGAACGCCCCGACCGCGCCCCCGAGCCGCTCGTCGCGCAGAGCAGCGGTTTCCTCATCACCATCCGCGCCCCGTGCCTCACCCAGCAAGGCGACTGCGTGGCCGTCATCGCCCAGCAAGTCAGCGAGCAGGAAGTGATGAAGGCGTGAGTGCGATGCGCGCACGCCTTGCGCGCGCTTGACGGGTGAATGTCGCCTCCTTAATCTGCGCGCTCTTTGTCCCGACAGCGGGCGCTCGTGCCCGTCGTCAGGCGAAGTTTGAACCCAGAAATTGCCGTGAACGTAACCGTCGAAAATCTCGCCCCGTGCAAGAAGCTCCTCCGCGTTGAGTTGGACATCGCCGCTGTGGACGCCGCCTTCGCCTCCGTCACCAAGGAGTATCAGCGCCACGCGCAGCTCCCCGGCTTCCGCGCCGGCAAGGCTCCGCGCGACATGGTCATCAAGAGCTTCGGCGCGCGCATTGACGAGGAAGTGAAGCGCAAGCTCATCTCCGATGCCTATCCCAAGGCGCTCGAACAGGAGAAGATTCGCGCCGCCGTCCAGCCCGACATCGAGGAAATCCAGTTTGGCCGCGGCCAGACGCTCCAGTTTGCCGCCACCGTCGAGACGCAGCCGGAGTTTGAGCTGCCCGAATACAAGGGCCTCCCCGTCAAGCGCGAGACCGTCGTCATCACCGACCCCGACGTGGACAAGGCTTTGAACGTCCTGCGCGAGCAGCGCACTGATTACAAGGACGTGGCCCGCCCTGTGGCCGCCGGTGACATCGCCGTGGTGAACTACACCGGCATCTGCGACGGCAAGCCCATCACCGACACCGCGCCGACCGCGCGCGGCCTGACCGAGCAAAAGGCGTTTTGGCTCCGCTGCGAGCCGGGCCAGTTCATTCCCGGCTTCACCGAGCAGCTCCACGGCATGAGCACCGGCGACAAGCGCACCGTGAACGTGGACTTCCCCCCCGACTTCGTCTCGGCCGAGCTTGTCGGCAAGCACGGCGTCTATGAGGTCGAGCTTGTGCAGGTGAAGGAGCGCATCATGGCTGAACTGAACGACGAGTTCGCCAAGGGCTTCGGTGCCGAGAGCCTGGAGAAGCTTCGTGCCGGCATACGCGCCGACCTCGAGGCCGACCGAAACGCGAAGGCCAGCCGCGCCGTCCGCGACCAGATCATCCAGTCGCTGCTGGGCAAGGTGAACTTCGACATGCCGGCGTCCATCGTCCTCCAGGAGACCCGCAGCGTGGTCTATAACGTCGTGCAGGAAAACCAGCAGCGCGGCGTGCCGAAGGAAGCCATCGAGGCGCAGAAGGACGTGATCTTCGCCAACGCGAATGCAAACGCGAAGGATCGCGTGAAGGCCATGTTCCTCCTCAACCGGATCGCCGAGAAGGAGGGCGTGAAGGTCGAGCAGGCGGAGATCCTCGAGCGCGTGCAGGCGATGGCGCAGCAATACCAGATGCCCATCCAGAAGCTCATCAAGCAGCTCGAGGAGCGCAACGGCTTCGGCGAAATCCACGAGCAGATCCTCGTCGGCAAGGTGCTGGACTTCCTCCAGCTCCAGGCCACGGTCGAGGAAGTCCCGGCCAGCGCCCCGGCGGCCTGAAGCTCCGGGAACAGCAGAACTTGAAATGCAAAGCGGCGGTCTTCGGACCGCCGCTTTTGCGTTCGCTTACCGCTACCGGTTCGTGAACAGCTCCCAGTCGCCCGATTCTGCGAGCAACCGCAGCGGCTTGCCCCGCGCGAGTGGGCGTGCGTTCACGAGTGAACCCTTGAACCCGACCACCAGCACGCGCTTTGGGCCGGCCAGCAGGTTGCCGAAGATGCGGTCGTCCTTGAGCACGCGGTCGCCGAGGCGCTCGCGGTTGCCGGGAAACGCGAAGGGCATTCGATGCTCGGGCAGTCCGGAGAAGTAAGGGCGTTGGTGCGCGCTGATGACCGGGTGCGCGTAGAAGGGCAGCCCTTGCGGAATGCGATTGCGGATGACGACGATGTCTCCGTCCTGAAACTCGCGCTTCAGTGCCATGCCCAGCGGCTCGAGCGTCTGGTTGCTGCGCAGCTCCGTCTCCACCAGCGGCGAGAGCGCGGCCACGACAAGGAGCGCGATGGGGGCAAGTCCGCACGCCCAGCGCACGCAGAGCGCCGCCGACCACTTGCGGCTTTCCCAGCCGACCACGACCAGCAGCAGCGTGGCGGCGAACGGCGCGAACTTCACCCAAAGCTGGTCGCGGATCTTGAAGGCGAACCAGCACGCGACCGGCAAGGCGATCAGCGGCACCAACGCGCCAGCGGGCAGAGCGCGCCAAGCCCAGCTCGGAGCGCCGGTCTCCGAACCGGCTGTTTCCGGTGCCATCGGAGAACTCGCCGGGCCGGAGGCAAGCGCTCCGAGTGCAGGCCACCGCAGCGCCACGAGTGCGGCGAGCGCAGGGAACATCGGCAGGATGTAGTGCATCAGCTTCGCGCTGTTCACCGAGAAGAGCACGAACGTGACGCCCGCCCACACACTCAACATCAGCCACGCCTCCTGTGTCCGCGCGTCCAGCGAACGCCAGTGCGCGCGCCGCCACAGCCAGCCCAGCAGCAGCGTCCACGGCAGGAAGCCGCCGATGAGCACCGGCACGAAAAACCAGAACGGCTGCGCGCGGTTCTTCGCTGCCGCCTGCATCGCGTGGCCGACGACCTGGCCCTTGACCATGAACTCGAACGAGTGCGGCACGCTCTCCCAGAGCATCCAGAACCACGGCAGCGCAAGCGCGACGAACAGCGGCACGCCCGCGAGCGCACCGAACAATAGGACGCTCAACCGTGGATTCCACGTGCAGTTCCGCCACCACAGGAACGCGCCGAAGGGGACCGAGGTGAAGTCCTCGGCCTTCGCTGCTGGGCGAACATCCCGCCGCCACCACAGAAGCGCGCCGAACGCGGCGAGCGGAATCACCAGCGCAATCGGCCCCTTCGTCAGCGCGCCACCAGCCATCGCAGCCCACGCGGCGAGCTGCCAGCCGAAGCTCCGCCGCGCCGCGAGCGCCCGCGCGTCGCCGGCCGGAGCAGCTTCATCCTCCGTTCCGGTCAGTGCCTGCTGACTGCTGACCACTGACTGCTGACCGCTCACGGCCTCCTGCTCCTCCAACGCATCCAGGCTCCGCCAGCTTCGCCAGAAAAAGTAAATCGCCCACGCGATGAACTGCGTGAGGAACATGTCCGTGGTCAGCATCCGAGCCATGACCCAGTAGAGCGCGGAGGTGCCGAGGATCAGCACGCTCCACCGTGCGGCGGCTGCGCCAGCCACGGAGCGAACGAGCAGAAACGTCGCCCAAGCCGCGCTGAGTCCCGCGAGCGCCAGCGGCAGACGCGCGGCCCACTCGTTCACGCCGAAGACGGAGAGCGATGCGGCGACGGCCCAGTAAGTGAACGGCGGCTTGTCCAGATGCGGCACATACCAGATTTGCGGCACGAACCAGTTGCCCGTCTCGATCATCTCGCGGGCGATCTCGGCGTAGCGGCCTTCGTCCGGCTCGTTGAGCGAGCGCGTGCCAAGGAGGCCGAGGAAGAGCAGGGCTACGAGCGGCAGGAACCACCACGGCGAGCGTTGATCGGAGTCGACAGGAGGCACGGTGAGAAAGTAATTAGTGCTTGGTGGAGCCGAGCGTAGCGGACGGTCTGGACTAATCACTAAATACTAACCACTCCTTCGCCACTCAGTTCAGCAGATGCTCGCGGTAGAACAGGATCGTGGACAGAAACTGGAAGTCCGCGTTGCGCTTCTTGGCGAAGCCATGGCCCTCGTCCTTGGCCATCAGATACCAGACCTTGCCGCCGGAGTCCCGGATGGCCTTGACCATCTGCTCGGACTCGGTGAGGGGCACGCGCGGGTCGTTCTTCCCCTGCACGACGAAGAGCGGCTTCTTGATGCGCGCGGCGTGGTTGGCGGGCGAGATGTGTTCGAGGAACTCCTTCATCTTCGGGTCACGCTCATCGCCGTATTCCACGCGGCGCAGGTCGCGGCGGTAGTCCTGCGTGTTGTTCAGGAAGGTGACGAAGTTCGAGATGCCCACCACGTCAATGCCGCACCGGAGGATGTCCGCATATTGAACCATGCAGGCCAGGCTCATGTAGCCGCCGTAGCTGCCGCCAGTCACGGCGATGCGGCTGCGGTCCAAGTCCGGCTGGCGCGCGATCCACGCGATGACCGCGGCGATGTCATGCACCGAGTCCTCGCGCTTGAAGCCGTTGTCCAGCGTGAGGAACGTCTTCCCGTAGCCCGCCGAGCCGCGCACGTTGGGATACACGATGGCGACGCCCAGCTCGTTGAGGAAGTAGTTGTTCCGCGCCTGGAAGCCGGGGCGAGACTGGCCCTCCGGTCCGCCGTGGATGCTGATGATGGCCGGGCGCGGACCGGGAAACTTCTTCGGGTCGGGCCGATAGACAATCGCGCTGATGAGCAGTCCGTCGAAGCTGCTGAGTTTGAGAATCTCCGGCTCGACGAATGTCTCCGGGTTCAGGCCGCCCGTCTCGCTCTCCGTCCATCGCTCCAGCAAGCCGGTCCTCGCATCGTAGGAATACACGTCCAGCGGAGACTTCGCGGAGCTGAGGTTGAAGGCGAGGTCGTGCCCGTTGGAATGCCACTCGAGGTTGCTCACGGTGCCGAGCGGGAGCTTGGGCTTGGGCAGCGCCTTGCCGTTCTTGGCGTCCATCAGGTTCAGCGTGCCGACGCCCGCCTCGTTCGTGACGAACGCGATGATCTTCCCGTCGGGCGACTGCTCGAACTCCTCCACGTCCCACAGGATGCTGGCGGTGAGGGGCTTCTGCTCGCCGTTCTTCAGGTCAATGCGGATGAGCTGCTGGAACTCCGAGTCGTCGTCGGAGGTCGCGTAGATGGCCTTGCCGTCTCTGGCGAAGCGCGCGTGGCCGTAGGAGACCTTGTCCTTGCCGGGGCGCGTGAGCTGCGAGCGCTTGCCGGTGCGCGCGTCCACGAGGTGGAGATGGCTTTCGTTGATCGAGAGGTATTGCAGCACAAGCAGCAGGCTGTCGTCGGGCGACCAGTCCAGCACGCCCCAGCCGCCGCCGGAAAGCTCGGTGAGCAGGCGGTCGGATTTCGGGTCGGAGGGGTTGATGACGTAGATGTCGTTGTCCTTGCCGGTCCGGCGCGTGGAAGTGTAGGCGAGGTAAATGCCTTTGTTGGCGAAGCGCCCGCCTGTGTTACGGGACTTGCCATCGGTGAGCAGCGTGGTCCGGCCGTCGTGAACATCGTGGCGGTAGAGCTGGTAAAATTCCCCGCCGCCGCTGTCCTGCGAGAAGACGATGTAGTCGCCCGCCTTGGGGCGGAACCGACCCGCCCCCACCGGCTCCGTGCCGAAGGTGACCTGCTTGCGCGCGCCACCAGGCGTGCTGACGCGGTGGAGCTGCGGCGTGTCCGCGAAGCGCGTGGTGATGAGCATCTCGCGCCGGATGGGATGCCAGCTCTGGAACGCCGCCGCGCGGAACTCAAGGTAGCGAGAGACGTCCCGGCGCAGCTCGGGCGTGATGGCAGGCACGCCCTCGACGACGAGATTGTCCGGCACCTGCGCCGACGCGGTGAGGGCGAGGAGAATAAACGCGAGGCTCAACGACAGCTTCTTCATAACGCGCCCAGCGGTTTAGCAGAAACCAGCGCGGCGGCAAACGACTTTGCGCCGGGTTTGCGCAGGGCGGTCACAGGCCGCCGCTACAGGGGAGCGCCGATGAGGTCCTCGACCGAGCGCAGGAAGGACGCATCTTGGAAGCTACCCTTGGTCTGAAACACGTCTACGCCGGCGCGCAGGCCGCGCTGGCGGTCTTCCTCGCGCTCCTTGTAGGTGATCATCATCACCGGCAGCTTGCGCAAGAGCACGTCGGCCTTGATGAGCCGCGTCAGCTCGGAGCCGTCCATGCGCGGCATGTCCATGTCCGTGATGACGAGATCGAAGCGGCCCGTGCGCACCGCGTTCCAGCCGTCCATGCCGTCCACGGCGATCTCAACCTCGTAGCCGCGTTCGACGAGGAGCTTGCGCTCCAGTTCGCGCACGGTGAGCGAGTCATCCACCACGAGCACACGCTGGCGTTGCCGCGTTTTGCCGCCCGTGAGCAACTCATGCCGCACACCGCCGGAAACTCCCGCTGACAAAATCCGTTCCGCCGAGCGCAGCACGTCGTCCACGTCCAGCACGAGCACCGGCGCGCCTTCCTCCATGAGCGCGCCCGCTGCGATGTCCTGCACCTTGCCGAGTTTCGGGTCCAACGGCAGCACGACCAGCTCGCACTCGCCGACGAAGCGGTCAACCAGCAGGCCGATGCACTGCTCGCGCTCGCCCAGCACGATGACTGGCAGGTCGCCGTTCAACCCCTGCGGCTCGCCGCGACCGAGGACCTGGTGCGCGGTGACCAACGGCAGCCGCCGACCTTCGTGGATCAAAGTCTCGCGGCCCTCCACCATCTCCACCTCGGCGCGCCCGATCTTCAGTGTGCGGCTCACGGCGGTCAGCGGCACCGCATACGGCTCGCCCGCGATGTCCACCAGCAGCGCACGCACGACCGAGAGCGTGAGCGGCAACTGGAGCTGAAACCGCGTGCCTTCGCCGAACACCGAGGTTACGCGCACAGCGCCGCGCACGCTCTTGACCGTGTTGAGCACGATGTCCAGGCCCACGCCGCGACCAGACATCTCGGTGACGTTGTCCTTCGTGGAGAAGCCCGGCAGGAAGAGGAACTCCAGCAACTCCTGCTCGCTCACCTGCGCCGCCGTCTCGTGCGAGGTCAGGCCCTTGCGGACGACGGACTCGCGCAGGCGATGACTGTCCACGCCGCGTCCGTCATCGGAGATCGAGACAAGCAGCTTGCCGTTGCTGTGGCGTGCTCGGCGATGAGGCCGAGCGGCTTTATCATGCCGGGCTGCGGCTCGTGGCGCAGCAGGCTGACGCGAGTGCTGAGGCGGAGGTTCGAGGGCCGGCCCAGCGTGAGCAGGCAGAGATCGAGCACGGGGACCGATTCGCCGCGATAGACGAATTCGCCGGCGGTGCCAACGGGCGCGCCGGCGATCTTCTGCAACTCGACCATCGCAAGCACCTCCACCACTCGCGCGGCCTCCAGCGCGAAGCGATCAGCGCCGACTTGGAAGACGAGAAAGAGCATGGGTGGGAAAGTAATTAGTAGTTAGTAGTTAGTCGGCGGCGTGCAGTGGCGTTCTCACTCATCACTAATTACTAATCACTTTCCCCTCATCGACTCCCCGGGAGTTTGAAGCGCGCCACTCCTTCGCGCAGCGCGTAGGCGGTGCTCTTGAGCTGCTCGATGGCCTGGTTGGATTGCTCGAGCGATTGCGCGGTCTGCTGAACGGACTTGGTGAGCTGGGCCGGGGAGTAGCTGATCTGCTGGCCGCCGGTGGCCTGTGATTGCATGCCGAAGTTGACGATGTCGAAGCGCGGCGCGAGCGCCTGGACTTGCTGGATGATCTGCGCGAGCTGCGCGCTGACGGCGTGGACTTCCTTCACGCTGTTGCGGACATCCTCGGCGGTCTGGTTCATCCCCAGCGTGCCGGCGGAAACGGCGGCCTGCACCTCCTTGACCATCTGCTCGATGTCCTCGGCAGCCACGGCCGTCTGGTCGGCGAGGCGCTAGATCTCCGTGGCGACGACTGCGAAGCCGCGGCCATACTCGCCGGCCTTCTCCGCCTCGATGGCGGCGTTGAGCGAGAGAAGGTTCGTCTGGTCCGCGACCTTGGCCATCGTGGTGATGACCTGGCTGATGTTTGCGGCTTTCTCGTTGAGGATGCCGAGCTTGGCGTTGATGCCGTCGGCGGCGTGGTGGATGGCCTGCATGGTCTGGCCCATGCGCGTCAGGCCGATGCGGCTGGAGTCTGTGAGCATCGCCGTCTGATCGGCGACGATGGAGACGGAGTGGATCGTGCGCGACAGCTCGGCGGAGGTGTTCAACACGCGGCGCGCGGACGCGCCGAGACCGGCGGCGAGCGACTCCATTTCAGCCATGCCCTGCTTGCTTGCGCCCAACGCCGCGCCGAGCGTGCCGTTGACGGTGAGCACGTCGCCGCCGGACTGTCGGAGCTGCGCGGCCAGCTCGGCCAGCTCTGTGCCGAGACGGTTGAGGGACTCTGCCAGCACGGTGCATTCGTTGCGCTCGGGCAGTTGGATCGGCTCCCCTAGCACGCCGCTGCGGAGGCGGTCCACGCCCTGCCAGAGCGCCTGGAGGGACTTCGCAAACGCCACCTCTGTCCGGCGTGCGAGCCAGGCACCAACTGCCGCGAGCACGACCGCCGCCAGCGCCGCGCTGAAGGCGATGGGGTGCCAGTCCAGCTCCGCCGGGCCGAGCCGCGCGGCGAGGCTCGCGAAGTCGTTCAACGGTTGCTCCTGCCTGCGGCGCGCGGGCAGATACTTTTCGGCGTATTCGCTCCGGGCAGCGGCCAAGTCCGTCGCGGCCAGCGCAAGCACCTTGTCCTAGATCACGTTCAGCTCGGAAGTGTCCTGGTCGCTGATGGCATTCAAGGCGAGATACGCATCCCGCTGCGCATCCCGCTGATCGCGCAAGAGCGGGCGCAGCTCGCCGATGACGCGGGTCAACTCCTCATCGGCCTTGAGCTTCTTGCGGCGCTCCACCTGGCTCGCCGGGTCCAGCAGCACGCCCAGCAGTGCCTCGCCCATTTGCAGCGTGGCGAAGCGCATCCGCTCTGTCTCCGCAGCGGTCCGGCCGCGCAGGTGCTCCGCGGCGAACTGCCGCTCCAGTGGCCGCCATCCCTGCCATGCGACGCCAACCCCGACCACGAGCGCGACCATGCAGAGCACGCCGAACCCGGTTCGTAGCCGTTGGATGAGCGTGATCGTTTTCATGCGGGCCGGACGCCCGCGAGCCTAGTTCATCAACCCTCGGAAACAAGTCCATTGTCCGGCTGCGCCAACCGCGGCCGGGCTTTCCCCTAGGCCCCGACGCCTTTGCCGTCTGGAGTTTCGAGTTGAGTTAGCTCGCGGCTCCCACTTTCATCCGCGGGCAACCCAACCTTCCAACTCGAAACCCGAAACCGACTTCCACCATGCGCATCCTCCTCTTCGGCTCCAGCGGGCAGATCGGCACGAACCTCGCGTTGCGCCTGCTCGCGGACGGCCATGAGGTTTTCGGCGTGGACAAGCGCGCGAACACCTGGACCGACCGCTTCCCCACGTTGCTCCAAGATCTCAGCGGCAATCACCCTGCCTCGGCCAGCGGCATCGACGACGCGGCGTATCCCAAGTGCGACGTGGTCGTTCACCTTGCAGCGAATGCGAAAGTCCACCAACTCGTGAAGGAGCCGCACCGCGCGCTGGAGAACATCACCGTCACCTTCAACGTTCTGGAATACTGCCGGCTCACGCGCACGCCGCTGGTTTTCTCCAGCAGCCGCGAGGTGTATGGGGACATCCACCGCTTCGCGACGGCGGAGGCGAGCGCGGACTTCGCCTACACGGAGAGCACCTACTCGGCGAGCAAGATTGCCGGGGAGGCGCTCATCTATTCCTACGCGCGCTGCTACGGGCTGCCATACCTCGTCTTTCGCTTTAGCAACGTCTATGGCCGCTTCGACAACGACATCGAGCGTATGGAGCGCGTCATCCCGCTCTTCATCCGGCGTGTGGAAGCGGAGCAGCCCATCACCGTGTTCGGCGCGGACAAGGTGCTCGACTTCACCTACGTGGACGACTGCGTGGACGGCATCGCGCGCGGCGTGACGGCACTGGCGGCTGGCCGTGTGAAGAACGAGACCATCAACCTTGCCTGCGGCCAGGGCCACACACTTGTCCACATGGCGCAACTCGTCGGTGAAGCGCTGGGCAAGACCCCGCAGATCAACCTCGCCCCGTCTCAGTTGGGCGAAGTCACCCGCTACGTGGCAGACATTTCCAAAGCCCGAACCTTGCTCGGCTACGCGCCGCAGGTGCCTTTGGAGCTGGGCATCCTGCGTGCAGTGGCGTGGTCACAGGAATGGGCCCGCGCTCAGGCGGCGGCTCCTTCGAGTTAAGCGGGTAGCGCAATATTTAACCATTTTAAGGTTGTGCGATGGCCCGTGGAGGTTAGTTTCGAGCTTTTAACACTATGAGGGTAAAACATTCATCTATTGTCGCCCTGCGGGCTGGTTTCACCCTCATTGAACTCCTCGTTGTCATCGCGATCATCGCGATTCTGGCGGGAATGCTGCTGCCGGCGCTCTCCAAGGCCAAGGGCAAGGCGCACCTTACCAAGTGCATCAACAACAGCCGCCAAATCGGGCTGGCCACGCAACTATACATCGGCGACTACGACGACGCCTTCCCGCGCGGCGCAGAGGTCAACAACGCCCCCGCGACCTCAGCCAATTCGGTCAACGCCTGGAACAATCTGCTGCTGCGTTATCTGGGCATTACGGCAGCCACCCCGCCTTCCGCAGTGCCGATTTACGAGTGCCCGAGCAACGAGGACCGAGGTGTTCAACCGGCTGGCGTATTATTTCCAGTAAGCTACCGCGCCAACGAGCATATCTTCCGCAACGTCAACCAAACTGGTTTCCCCACCCCGCTGCGGGCGTCGCAAATCCAATCGGCTTCCTCGGTCCTGCTGATGATCGAGAAGAACAAGAACAACATGCAGTATCACTACGGTTACACAGACTTGGACAGCAACCGACGAGGCTGGACGGCTCTCACCTCTACGCTCACTGGCATGATCCGCCACAACAACGGCTCTGCGACCACGGCTGCGGACGGCCACTCCGAGTATCTCAAGCTGCCTCCGCGCAGCCTCGGTGCGGCAACGCCGACGGACATGAATGAATTAGGCGATGTGCGAGGTGCAACTACCGCCGGCACCGGCACGGCCAACCGCTTCCTCTCCCCGCGCGGGAAGCTCTGGTTCCGTGAACAAGCCACAGCTGCGGGCTTCTGATTCTCTCCGAGCCAGCGAAAGCATTGCCCAGCTGGCCCGCCTCGTCTAGGATTCCGGCCACCTTACCGCCATGTTCATTCTCGACGCCCATCTCGACCTCGCCATGAACGCGCTGGAGTGGAACCGCGATCTAACGTGGTCCCTCGAACGCATCCGCCGCCGCGAGCTCAACCAGACCGACAAGAAGGACCGCGGCAACAACACGCTCTGCTTCCCCGAGTTGCGCCGCGCCGAGATCGGCATCTGCGTCGCCACGCAGATCGCGCGCTGGTCGCCCTACTTCCACCGGCTGCCGGGCTGGGCCTCGCCGCATCAGGCATGGGCGCAGACGCAGGGCCAGCTCGCGTGGTATCGCGCCATGGAGGAGGAGGGCGAGCTGGTGCAAATCCGCAACCGCGCCCAGCTCGAAGCCCACTTCAAGTTCTGGCAGAAACTTCCGCCGCCGGATGCGAAGGCCTACGTCGTAGAATCCCGTCGTCAGCCAGCCAAGCCGCCCATCGGCTACATCCTCAGCCTCGAAGGCGCGGACTCGCTCATCACCTTGAAGCATCTGGAGCGCAGCTACGCGGACGGCCTCCGCGCGCTCGGCCCGGCGCACTACGGCCCCGGTGTCTATGCCCACGGCACGGACGCGCTTGATCCCTTGCCCGCGCGCGGCAAGGAGCTGCTCAAGGAGATGGACCGCCTCGGGATGATCCTCGACAGCACGCATCTCAACGACGCGTGCTTCTGGGAGGCGCTGGACATTTTCCAAGGCCCGGTCTGGGCCAGCCACCAGAATTGCCGCGTGCTCGCGCCGTGGAACCGCCAGTTCGCCGATGACATGATCAAGGCCGTCGTCGAGCGGGGCGGCGTGCTGGGCATGGCCTTCGACGCGATCATGATGGTGCCCGGCTGGATTCACAACCGGAGCAAGCCCTCGGACTTCAACCTCAAGATCGAGCGCATCTGCGAGCACATTGACCACATCTGCCAGCTCGCCGGCAGCGCCAAGCACGTCGGCATCGGCACGGACCTCGACGGCGGCTACGGCAACGAGCAGACGCCGATGGACCTGAACACGATTTACGACCTCCAGACCATCCCCGGCCTGCTCAAGAAGCGCGGCTACAAGAAGGCGGAGATCGAAGGCATCATGTCCGGCAACTTCCTGAACTTCCTGCGCAAGAACCTGCCCGCGTAGGCCAACAAGCCAGCGCTCCAATCAACCTCCAGACCAGCGCAACTCCATGCGCTGGTCGCGGACTCTGTTGGGCGGAGAACGCCCGAAAATTTTCCCTTGCCAAGGCCGGGCGTGAGGAGAAGTGTCGAATGACTTGCAACCAACCGTCCCTTAAAGACAAAACACAGCGCATCCACCATATGAGCGCCCACCCCAACAAAAAAACCCATGGCTTCACCCTCATTGAGTTGCTCGTCGTCATCGCGATCATCGCGATCCTCGCCGGCATGCTGCTGCCCGCCCTGAGCAAGGCCAAGTCAAAGGCCTCAGCCACGCAATGCCTCTCAAACCAGAAGCAGCTTGGGCTGGCCTTTCAACTCTACCCCGAAGACGCCGATGGCAAGATCGTCAACAACTACGGCTGGGGCGGCCCCGGCTACGGCGCTGGCACCACCCCGGTCTTGGTCAATGGCAAATTTCCGAACTGGTGCACCGGAAACATGAAAACCGCCACGCACGCCAGCAACGAAACCTACGTGACACTGGCGCAATTCGGACCTTACATCGGTGGGAGCTCCAAAGTCTTTGCCTGCACCAAGCCCGACAAGGCTCCCGGTTCCACGGCCACGCTCTATCCCAAATATGTCCGGAATTACTCCATGCCTCAGAAGGTGGGGTCATTCGGCACCGGGCAGATCAAGTTTCGGCGCATGACGGATTTCAACAAGCCGACGGATACGTTCGTGTTTATCGAAGAGGGCCTGGAATCGCTCGACGACGGCGGCTGGGCCATGGGCGGTGGACCAACTTGGGGCAACGAGAAGCCGGCCACCTATCACGGTCAGAGCGGCGGGCTAGTCTTTGCGGACAGCCATGCTGAAATGAAGAAGTGGGACGCGCGAATCCCCTCGGCGAACGACTGGGCTTGGACGAACTATCGTTATGACCCTTGAGCCGCTCGCTCGCAGCTAGGGAAACGCTGATTTAACCCACTGTTTTACGATTTGTTAGAGACGGCGAGGCGGGTGTTTTCTAAACTGCATGGCAGGACCCACCAGACCAGTTTTGCCCAAGCCGAGTTTGCGGATAAGAAGCAGGTCACGCGGCGCGAGAAGTTCCTGGCGCGCATGGAGGAAGTCCTCCCGTGGTCCAAGCTGCTGGCCGTCATCGAGCCGCACTATCCCAAGGGCGAACGTGGTCGCCCACCCATCGGACTGGAGCGGATGCTGCGGGTCTATTTTCTCCAGCAATGGTATGCGCTGGCCGACGAAGCCCTCGAAGACGCCCGCTACGACAGCCAGGCGTTGCAGCACTTTGCCCGCGTTGATCTCCATGCCGAGGGCGTGCCCGCCGCCACCACGCTCCTGAAGTTCCGCCACCTGCTCGAAACGCACGACCTGTGCAAGGGACTCTTCAGCGCCATCAACACCGATCTGGCCGTGCGCGGCCTGCTGCTGCGCG
>SXGQ01266275.1_pt1 | contig 20283 bp, 18 predicted proteins | sample 3178371 | NCBI WGS metagenome assembly SXGQ01 (sample SAMN11356859, study PRJNA531348) | freshwater metagenome | isolation source: freshwater sample F1-20 | place: China: Fuxian Lake, Yuxi | collected 2017-12-25 | reverse complement strand
TCCAAATTGCTAACTCCAGGTATCTCAACCGGATATTGGAAACCTAAAAATATGCCTGCCCGTGAACGCTCCTCTGGGGCCAATTCAGCAAGATCCCTACCCTGGAAACGAATAGAACCAGCTGTGATTACATAGGAAGGATGGCCGGCAATCACCTTAGAAAGAGTACTTTTACCACTGCCATTGCGACCCATCAATGCATGAATTTCACCAACCCTAACCGTTAAATTAACGCCGCAAAGAATTTCTTGATCAAGTTCATGATCAACAACGCTTGCCCTGAGGTTGCAAACTTCCAGTAGGGGTGAATTTGGGGTGGTGGTAGCCGTCACAGGTGAAATATCAAAATGAATGGGGAAATCAGAGTTGAGTCAGGTCCGTTAACCAACGGACCCCTCCAATTTGAGGGCGAGCAATTTATCTGCCTCGGCCGCAAACTCCAGGGGGAGCTGATTAAAAACATCACGACAAAAGCCGCTAACCATCATTGAAACGGCCTCTTCAAAGGAAATCCCCCTGCTTTGCAGATAAAAAAGCTGATCCGCTGAAATTCGACAGGTGCTTGCCTCATGTTCAATTGTGGAATCAGGTTGCTGGGAGCGTATGTAAGGGAAAGTATTTGCTGCAGCCTTGTCACCAATGAGCATTGAATCGCACTGGCTGTAATTACGGGCTCCGCAGGCTTTGGGGCCAATTTGCACCAAACCCCTATAGCTATTAGAAGACTTGCCGGCACTTATTCCCTTGCTAACAATTGTGGAGCGAGTGCGGGCACCCACATGCAACATTTTTGTGCCCGTATCAGCTTGTTGATGGTTGTTGGTAAGGGCAACAGAATAAAATTCACCAACTGAATCATCACCTACAAGCAGGCAACTGGGATATTTCCAGGTAATTGCAGAACCTGTTTCCACTTGGGTCCAACTGATGTGGCTACGGGGTCCCTCACAAATTCCACGCTTGGTAACAAAATTGTAAATGCCACCTTTACCTGATTCATCACCAGCATACCAATTTTGAACGGTTGAATACTTTATTGATGCATCGGTATGGGCAACTAGTTCAACTACGGCTGCATGTAATTGATTGGTATCAAACATCGGCGCAGTACAACCTTCCAGGTAGCTAACCGAAGCCCCCTCTTCCGCCACTATCAAAGTGCGTTCAAATTGACCTGTATCACCACTATTGATGCGAAAATAGGTGGAAAGATCCATGGGGCAGGCAACCCCTTTGGGAATAAAAACAAAGGATCCATCACTAAATACAGCTGAATTTAATGCCGCAAAATAGTTGTCTCCAATGGGAACAACCGAACCCAAATAACGTTCGATTAAATCCCTATGCTCATCAACAGCTTCTGTGAATGAACAAAAAATTACCCCATCTTCGGCGAGTTTTTCCTTATAGGTAGTAGCAATAGAAACGCTGTCAAACACCGCGTCAACAGCTACGTTTGAAAGGCGTTTTTGCTCACTTAGGGGTATGCCTAATTTCTCAAAGGTTTCCAATAACTTTGGATCAACTTCATCGAGACTTGACTTTTTTTGCTGTTGTTTTGGGGCGGCGTAATAAATTATATTTTGGTAATCAATCTTGGGATAACCCAAAGCGGCCCAATCCGGCTCCTCCATGCGCTGCCAAATGCGAAAAGCCTTGAGCCGAAAATTCAATAGGAACTCTGGCTCATGCTTTTTTGCTGATATTAATCGCACCACATCTTCATCTAAACCCTTGGCGATTTTATCAGTTTCAATATCTGTTACAAAGCCGTAGCGATAGGGCTGCTGAACCAAATCGCTGAGCTCTGAGCCAAGGCTGGAAGGCGGCGTAATTGGGGAGGAGGTTGCGGTCATTAGCCGGTGGTGTGGGCTTGGATTTCTTCAATGGAAATTGTTTGCTGCTCACCCCTAAATGGATTGTCTTCAGTGAGAAAAAGCATGCAGTGACACTCCTTGCGCTCGCGCATTGGCACACAGGGGCAATTCCAGAAGGCCTGCTCTACTTCCGCCTGCTTGTCTTCATAGTGACGGCAGGGGCAGAGGGCACCACCTAGGTCGTCTTTATGGCGAGCCAAGCCCTCAAGCACAACAGCCGTAACGCCCGGATCGCTGCAGAAATAGGTGCCGGTGCGTTGGGCATAGGTTTCGGCAAAACGCCGAATCACCTCAAGACTCTCTGAAACGGCTGGAGTGTTTGTGTCGTGAGCCATGGGGCAAGGGTCGAGGGAATTTACGAAACACCCTGGTTTCCTATACCAAGGGTAAAGCAAGGGTATGACCCGCCGCGACCCTTCCCTTAACTGAAAGCTGTTTTTGGCGCCATAGCTTGCAATAAAGCGCTGATCCAAATCCATGGTTACCCAATCCGGGCTGCCCCAAGTTTCCATTGAAGAGTTGCTGGGCGATGAGGCCGAACTTCTGCTCCATGGCCAAGCAAAGGTGCCTCAAAAGCTTCTGCACCTCCCCAGCGCCGATGGAGTGAGCCGTCTTTTTGCTTGTTCAGATCGCTCCCCCCAGGTTTTGCGCAGCATCCAACAGCTCTATGGCGCTGGCAGGTTGGCCCATACGGGCTATTTATCAATACTTCCGGTAGACCAAGGAATTGAACATTCCGCAGCCCACTCCTTTAGCCCAAATCCCAGTTACTTCGACAGTGAAGCGATCATTGAACTGGCCGTAGAGGCAGGCTGCAGCGCCGTTGCTTCAACCCTTGGGGTGCTGGGTTCCGTGGCGCGCCGCTGGGCCCATCGCATCCCTTTTTTGGTGAAGCTCAACCACAACCAACTTTTAACAGCGCCCAATAACCACGAGCAAATCCTGTTTGCATCGGTAGATCAAGCCTGGAACATGGGGGCCGTTGCCGTAGGAGCCACCATTTATTTTGGCAGCGATGATTGCAATCGAGAACTACAACAGGTTTCCGCTTTGTTTGAGCAGGCCCACCAGCGGGGCCTAGCAACCGTTCTCTGGTGTTACTTGCGAAATCCCCTTTTCAAGCAAGCCGATGCCGATTACCACCTAGCCGCTGATCTCACAGGGCAAGCAAATCACCTTGGTGTAACCATTGGAGCCGACATAATTAAACAAAAGCTACCTGAAAATAATGGGGGCTATCGGGCCGTGGAGAAGGCCTTAGGAGAGGCCTATGGCATGACAGATGAACGGGTTTACAGCGAACTAAGTAGCGATAACCCCATAGATTTGTGCAGATATCAAGTGCTCAATTGTTTTGCAGGGCGGATCGGCCTGATCAACAGCGGCGGGGCGGCGGGGCGCAATGATCTCCATGATGCCCTTCGCACCGCAGTGATTAATAAGCGGGCTGGTGGTTGCGGCTTGATAATGGGTCGCAAAGCCTTCCAACGACCACTAGCTGAGGGTGTTGATTTGATTCAGAGAGTACAAAACATTTACTTAGATTCCGCAATTGCAGTTGCTTGATGCCAGGCTGGATCCATGACCAGCAGTTCCCCAGCCACCACCCATGAAGCGGCGCTCACTCTGCTTCTGCGTCAAGGCGAAGCAAGCGCTGGGGAATTGGCGGAGCAACTGGAGCTTTCAGTGCAGGTGATGCGCAGGCATTTGCGCAGTTTGGAGGATAAGGGCCTCGTTGAAGCCAGCCCCCAAGCCATCGGTAGGGGAAGGCCAAGCAACCGCTGGCGACTTACCAGCGCCGGCAGGGGGCACTTTCCAGATGGCAGTGAACACTTTGCTTTGGGTTTATTGCAATCGATGAGTGAAAGCCTCAGCCCAAGCCAGGTTCAAAGTTTGCTTTACAACCAGGCCGAACTGCTGGCCAAGAGCTATCGCAGTCAAATTGGCAATGGTGCCCTTGGCCAAAGGCTGGAAAAATTGGTGGAGCTAAGGCGTAGGGAGGGCTATGTGGCTGATTGTGAGGCAGAACCTGGTGGCCCTAACTGGATGCTGCAGGAATATCACTGCTCGGTATCTAGGGTTGCGGAGGCATTCCCGGTAATTTGTGATCAAGAGCTCCAATTAATGCGTAAAACCTTTCCTGATTGCGCCGTTGAGAGGGTGCATTGGAAGCTTGAAGGGGGCCACGCCTGTGGTTTTCGGCTCCAACCTCTCACCTGAAGCCATTTCCATGGATCAAATCGATAACGCCCTCAATTTTTTTCGTTTAAGCGCGGGTAGCTGGCGCTCCCAACGCACCAGCCACCATCTTCTGCATCGAAGGGCTGAAGCAGGAGGCTCCCTAATCGAAGTGGCGATGCTTAGCCCCGATGATCCACGCCTAGCGGCAATGGCCAATTTGCACAACCAAAACCCCAGCGAGGTGGTTGGCGGCTGCCACGTGCGCTGGGGGGGATCGATGGCATGGGATAAACATGGTGAAGCCCATGAGGGTGAAAGCATGTTTGCCCTGATCCCAACCGACACAGAAGGCAGGCAAGGGCTATTGCTGCGGGATCGGGGCTATGCCGAAACCGCTCCCGTGGCCGGAAATTTTCGCCTCGACCAAGAGGGGAGCCTTTGGCTAACAACCAGCTACGAAACCATGGCAAGCGAAGAACGCTTTTGGTTTGTGAGCCCCAATATCCGCCTGCGCAGCAGCACCGTGGAGGGCTTATCCAACACAGCATCCCTATGTATCGAAACCAGGCTTAACAGCATTCAGCAAAGCAGCACATCCAGCTCCAGCAATGGCATTGCTGCTTCTTTGCTGGGCTGGTAGGGCGATTGCAATCAGCTCTGGAAGGTTACGGACTGTGAGTGCCGTGAACTACAAAAGCTCCCAGGGACTGCCCTACTTCTACGATCATCAACAACGGATGCTGATCACGCGTGGCCCTGCCCCTTCTCTCGTACGCTCCCACCACTAAAAACGCCCGAGTAGAGCCCTTTCGGGTGGGATCGGATGAAGATCCCAAGGCTGTTGCACTTGATAGAAGCCTCGGTCGTCAAGAGCTGGGTTTCGTGATTGAAGCCGCCTATCGCCAAATCTTTTTCCATGCATTCAAGGTTGATCGGGATCGCTTCTTAGAAAGCCAGCTGCGCAACGGACAGATCACCGTGCGTGATTTCATCCGCTCCCTTTGCCTTTCAGATACCTTCAATCGCAGTTTTTACAACCTAAACAGCAACTACAAGGTGGTTCGCCACCTGGTGGAAAAACTTTTGGGCCGCACCACCCACGGCAAAAGCGAAGAGATTGCCTGGGCTGCAGTGATCATGACCCGCGGGGTGAAGGGCATGGTGGACGACATCATCAACAGCGATGAATATCTCAACGCCTTTGGCTTTGACACGGTTCCTTTCCAGCGCAACCGCGTGGTGGGTTCCCGCGACCTTGGTGAAACTCCCTTCAACATCACCAGCCCCCGCTACGACGCCTACTACCGAAAAATCCTTGGTTTCCCCCAAGTTGTTTACACCGGTACCCCCCGTGCCCTACCCCCAAGGGCTCGCCAAAGGCGCGGTGGTTACCCAGAGGACTACATGCCATGGGTGCGCTCCCTGCCCGCCATGCGCACCGCTGCACCCGCTGGTGAAATCGCTGAGAACTTCCTTGCGAAGGTGCCCTACCGAAGCATCGGCCGCTGAAAACAGCCACTCAAATCAGCGATTTTCGAGGGTTAAGAATCAGCGATTGCTGACCAGGCAGCCCAAGCCGCTTGTGGGATTTGGTTACTAAAGCCAAAGTGATCCCAAACCAATCCTTTAATCGTGGTGAACCAAACGCTTTCGTCACTAGCCCGTCTAACCCTGCGGCAGTTACGCCGTGTGGCCAGTGACCTAGGTGTTGGGCTCTACAGCCGTAAATCCAAGGAAGAGCTCCTGGATGCCATCAGCAAGCAGCAGGAGTTCAGCACAGGCCGCACACGGCTTGAAACAGCTATCTCCTTGGCTGAGATGGAAACCAGCCTTGGTGATATTCCCCTTCCTTTAGCTGAAACCAGGGTGGTGTTTCTACCCAGGGACCCTCAATGGGCCTATGTGTTTTGGGAGATCTCCAGCGAGAGCAGAAATGCAGCAACATCAGCTGGTGCCCGCCAACTGTGCCTGAGGGTTTCTGATGTAACCGGCCTGCAGAGCGGAGCAAGCCACCCCCACACCCTGCAAGAAGTGGTGGTTGATAGCAATGCAACCGAGTGGTACCTACCTGTACCCCTGAGCGATCGTGATTACCGCGTTGAGCTGGGCTTTCGCAAAACAGATGGCGGTTGGTTCTCCTTAGCCTTTTCAGCTGTTGCCAGGGTTCCAGCCTTGCATCCCAGTGAACAAATTCTTGATCAATTTGTTCCCTTCTCCCTGGATGCCGCTCCCACCACCCTGCCAGCCCCCATGGAATCTGGCGACAGCAGTCTCCATGAGCGCCTCTATCAAACTGCCACTGTTCGTTGGCGCAAGCTGGGCCGCGGTTCAGAGGCATTCCATGAAATGGATGAAAACAATTCATCTCTGCACGGCTTGAATGATTCAGGGATTGGCCGTTGGGCTAGTGGTCGCAACGAGAGTGGCATTGGTGGTGTAGCCCCTCGCCAACGCTCTTTCTGGCTGGTGGCAGATGCAGAATTGATTGTTTACGGAGCCACTGAACCATCAGCAACCCTTTCGATTGGCGAAGAGGTTGTACCACTTTCAGCCGATGGCACATTTAGGATTCAGGTCCCCTTCCGTGATGGCAAGCAGCTCTATCCAATTAAGGCGGTTGCCGCTGATGGTGAACAAAGTAGAAATATCACCCTTGAATTTGAGCGCACCACCCCAGAAGACAACAGCAACACCCCAGGACAAGCAAAAGCAGAGTGGTTCTAACTAGGTGCCCCTAAAAAAACTCCTTGTATTAGGCATACCCCTTGCGGGTTCATTAACACTGCCTTTAGCAGTGCCCCTACTCATGAAACAGGCGGGGATTGGGGCAGGAGTGGGCTTGATATTAGTGGTGAGTTGCCTCTGGTTTGCCCTAATGCTTCGCTTTGCAGAAATGCCTGAACACAGCTAGGCAATAAAAAACCACAAAGGGGAATACTGCAAGTATTCGCACTCAGGAGATTGCTTGTTAAAAAAATAAAGCTCAAGCTTTTAATCTGCGTTACAACTGCACTAATCGGAGCTCTTAATACAGGCTGCTCGGCAACGGCAAGCTATCAAGCAAACGAGCAACAAAATATAGATCAACCAGAGGGGATAGAGGTTAGATTTAATCAACTTAGCCAAGCTGAATACAAAAGCCCGATCAACGGGAGAAGGCGTTCCGGTGATAACCTTGAACTTTTAATTCTAGAAGCTATTAACAGCGCTCAAAGTGAGATTTTAGTTGCTGTTCAAGAATTATCATTGCCCAGAATTGCCAAGGCATTAGCTGCAAAACATCGAGCCGGCATTAGGGTGAGAGTTGTAGTTGAAAATCAATATCGAAAACCGTGGAGCCAATTGCATGCAGCAGGGCTTCCGGCCCATCAACAACAGCGCTTGGTTCAATTGGCAGCCCTGGCTGATGCAAACAATGATGGCAGGCTAAATGCTGAAGAAACCCAGAATGGAGATGCAATGGCCCTGCTTAAAACAGCTGGCGTGCCATTGAAAGACGACACAGCAGACAACAGCAAAGGCAGTGGCCTAATGCACCACAAATTTCTGGTAATAGATCAAAAGGATGTAATCTTTGGATCAGCTAATTTCAGCAATTCAGACATCCATGGAGATGCCGGGGCTGGGCACACAAAGGGAAATACAAATCACTTAATCAAAATAAACAATCAGGCCTTAGCTCAAATATTTAGGGGGGAATTTGAAAAACTCTGGAATAATCAATTTGGCATCAACAAAGAATCAGGATCCACTCAAGAGGCGATGGTGGGAACGGCTAAAATACAAGTTCTGTTCGCACCCCACAAGCGAAGTAATCCAAGCAATGGATTAGCAATAATTGCAAATACTTTAACACAAGCAAAAGAAAAAATTGATTTGGCACTCTTCGTATTTTCAGCCCAAGAGCTAACAGGGGTTTTAGAAGAAAGGGTAAAGGCTGGCATAAAATTACGAGTATTGGTTGATCCTGGTTTTGCCAGTCGAAGCTATTCGGAACTTCTCGATATCATGGGAGTGAGCCTTCCTGATAAACGCTGCAAATTAGAAGCAAAAAATAAGCCATGGCAAAAACCATTTATGGCAGTTGGCATACCCAAATTAGCTAACGGAGATAAATTACATCATAAATTAGCTGTAATTGATGGCAAAACTATTATCAGTGGTTCATTTAATTGGAGCCCCAGCGCCGCCCACGGCAATGATGAAACCCTTGTAATTATCCATTCGGCTCAACTAGCTAGGCATTTCACTAGGGAGATCGATCGTCTTTGGGGAGGGGCAAACCTTGGGATATCACCTGGATTGGAAAAGAAATTGCATAAAGCTGAGCGATTCTGTGGCAAAGTTATGGCCAATAGGTAAGTTTCTCCGTAGCCATGGCAAGATTTTTTTTGGTTTGCCTCAGCTTATTCGCCCTTCAAGTGGCCCCTGCCTCCGCCCAACAAGCCAAGAGCGCAAAACAGCTTGAGGCGGAGCTGGAACCTTTAACCAAAACAGACCTCAAACCAACCTTTGATGCCGTGGTGGAATGTGCCCAAAGGAACCAAGATGCCGGCTGCCAAGCTGCAAGAATTTTGGCTGATAAATTACTAGACAAACCTTTCCTAACAGCATTATGCAAAGATACTGCATTTACAATCACAATAAAAGCAAAAGTAGCAGAAATCAACAACTTTGATCGCAAGGAACTGTTATTGAACAAAGCAACAGATTTACTCCAACTCTGCGTTAAAAGAGAACAGGAAAAACCAGCTGCCCCAACTGAAACAGGGCCCGGCATCAAAAAGCGCTAGGGACTTGATGTAAGTTTTAAGAACTGCTGGGCTGCATCATCCAATCCCGCCAAAGAAGGCACCGAAGACATCACGAATTTATCTGCAAAATTACATATTGAATCCTTGCGACCGGAGGCATCACAACTGTTGGATAGCTCCACCATTGCATTCATTAATTTTCCTTGTAAGCAACCCTCAGTGCCAGTGCGGCCAAGCACCGCCTCGGTTGCTTCCTTAACTTTTAAAAGCGCTTGCGGGTAAGCCGGTTCAACAGCGGCATGGGCGGGCGCAAACAGCAAACAGAAAATAAGTGCCAGTGGAAATAAGCAGGCTGGCTGCAACCAAAAAGGATTCCGCATATCCACTTGCCATGTATGAACGAACTTTAGGATATCTAAGCGAGCTAGAGAATCCATTGACAGCATCCCAAAGCCCTGCAATCGAAAGAATCCAGCTCAGCCAAGCTTTTCAAGATCAAAAACCGGGCACTTCGGGCCTACGCAAAAGCGTTGGGCATTTTAGCCAGCCCCACTACCTAGAAAGCTTTATTGAAGCAATCCTGCGGGTGCTGCCAGGGGTGCAAGGGGGAACCCTTGTGGTGGGTGGCGACGGACGCTTTGGAAACAACAAGGCGATTCAAGTGATCGCCCGCATGGCAGCTGCCCATGGCATTGCCGAGTTGATACTCACCACCGATGGGATCCTCAGCACTCCAGCTGCTTCCCATCTAATTAGAAGTAGAAATGCAATTGGCGGAATCATTCTGAGCGCTAGCCACAACCCAGGCGGCCCCAATGGTGATTTCGGAGTAAAGCTCAATGGCGCAAACGGCGGTCCAGCCCCTGAATCCCTAACAAACGAAATATATGAATGCAGTAAATCCTTGGAAAACTACAGCATCTCTGATCTTCCCAATCTATCATTAAATCAAGCCCAAAAATATACATATCAAGGCTTTGAGGTGGAGGTTATAGATGGAATAAGCGATTACTTAAAACTAATGGAAAATTTATTCGACTTTGATCTTCTCAGCGGTTTACTTCAGTCGAATTGGCCGCTGGCATTCGACGCCATGCATGCGGTAACCGGCCCCTATGCAGTTCAAATGTTTGAACAGCGCCTTGGTGCCCCCAGTGGCACAGTGCGAAACGGAAAGCCTCTTGAAGATTTTGGAGGTGGTCATCCAGATCCAAATCTCACCTATGCCCATGAGCTTGCAAACCTACTTTTAAATAGCGATCAATACCGATTTGGAGCCGCCTGCGACGGCGATGGCGATCGAAATATGGTTCTAGGGCAACGCTGTTTTGTAAACCCAAGCGACAGCCTCGCAGTTATTACTGCAAATTCGTCTCTGGCGAAAGGTTATGCGGAAGGCCTTGCAGGAGTAGCCCGCTCGATGCCAACCAGTGCAGCTGTAGACCTAGTAGCCAAACAACTAGGTATCCAATGCTATGAAACGCCAACGGGCTGGAAATTTTTTGGTAATTTACTAGATGCAGGAAAAATCACTATTTGCGGGGAGGAGAGTTTTGGCACGGGGAGCAACCATATCAGGGAAAAAGATGGCCTATGGGCTGTGTTGTTTTGGTTATCCATACTTGCAAAACGCCAATGCAGTGTTGCTGATGTTATGAGCGATCATTGGAATCAATATGGCCGCCATTATTATTCTCGCCATGATTATGAAGGCGTTGATAGTAATCGCGCTCACAGCATCTACCAGGGCCTACACGATCGCCTTGGCAGCCTCAAAGGTGAAAAGTTTGCTGACAACACCATAGCCCTGGCAGATGACTTCTCCTATGCTGATCCAGTGGATGGCTCAATAACTACTGGGCAGGGATTAAGAATATTGCTTGAAGATGGAAGCAGGATAATATTACGTCTTTCTGGCACTGGCACCCAAGGCGCCACATTAAGACTGTATCTTGAACGTTATGTATCAAGGAATGGGAATTTGCATCAAGATCCTCAAATGGCCCTTGGGGAAATGATTAAAGCAGCAGATAATCTTGCCGGCATAAGCAAAGGTACAGGAATGAGCAAACCAACTGTTATCACTTAAAACCCACCCAAATAGATCTAGTTAGGAGCATCGCGGGATCGGGCTATTAAAGCAAGCTGGCGAATTAGTTCAGCCCATAATCCACAAAATGCCGCACCAACAACTACTAAAATAAAATTACTTATTGGAATAGGTTGCAAAAGAGTGCCGGATACTCTTGCAGCCCTGTGGCCAAAAGCCAACAGCAAAGCAGCCATCATTGAGAATAAAACAACAGATAACAAAAGCCTGCGCTTATCAAGCTTAGTTTGATGGGGAGGCTTATATTCAGGTGGATGGGGAAGGGGCATTAGTTATTTGCAGAAAGGCTTGCTGGAAACCAATTAGCCTCAAGTTTTTTTATAAAAACATAAAAAGCAGGTACCACAAATAAACTCATAACAGTGGCAACCAGCAAGCCACCAAAGATCACTGAACCCACCGACCGCTGGCTCAGCGCCCCTGCGCCACTGGCAATAACCAAAGGGAAGAAACCCGAGAGGGCAGCAGAAGCAGTCATGAGGATCGGCCTGAATCTTGATTCAGCTGCACCCTGAACCGCTTCGGCAGCAGTTAAGCCTGTTTCCATACGTTGATTGGCAAGATCTACTATCAAAATTCCATTTTTGGCCGCTAGACCAATCAGCGTAACCAAACCAACTTGGGCATAAACATTATTTACCTGCCCCATTAGTACAAGGAAAATCAAGGCGCCGAGCATGGCTAGTGGAACGGTCATTAAGATAACCAGAGGATCAAAGTAACTGCCATACTGGGCGGAGAGTACAAGAAAAACAACGATAATGCCCAAGGCAAAAACAAACGCAGCAAGGGATCCTGCCGCAACTTCAGATCTACTTAAAGAAGACCAAGCTGAACCGATATTACTAAAATTCAGTTCACGGAAATTGTCAGCAAGGCTATCTATTGCCTGACCACTGCTCTTACCGATAGCTTCAACACCCTGGATTAACACAGATCGATATAAATTATAATGGCTTACAATTGGAGGAGAGCTATCAAGTTTTACTTTAACAAAATTACTCAGGGGGATTTGCTGACCCGAAGCATTTGGAACATATAAATTGTCAAGATCTTGAACAACCGATCGCTTGCTGCCTTCCGCTTGCACGTAAACCTGCCTATATTGACCATCCTCATAGGTTTGATTAACAAATACACCACCATTCAGCGCCCCCAATACCTGCATAGCAGTGCCGAAATCTACATTCATAGATGCCATTCGATCCCGATCTGGCTCCAGCCGCCAAGCGGGGGCATCACTAACAAATTGTGAATAGAGGTTAAAGAAATTACCTGTTGCAAGGGATCGCCTAATTAATTGACTAGCCAGTTTACTTAGATCAGTGAAAGAATATCCACCATTACTTAAATCATTAAACTGAAAGGAAACACCCCCCTGGGCACTAAAGCCTGGCACGGCAGCTGGCGGTTGCGCCAAAACCAAAGCACCAGAAATCTTTCGAAACTCCAAATTCATTCTCCTTATGATTGCATTTGCAGATTGACTTGGATTGGTACGCTCCTCAATTGGTTTTAAGCCAAAGAAGAAAAGACCCTGATTTAGAGATCCACCATTAAATCCAGCGCCGCCAACAACTTCACCACTAACAACATCAGGCTCCTTAGACACAACCGCGCGCACCTTTGAGGCCACTTCCATCGTGGCTTCGATAGAAGCCTGAGGTGGCAATTGAATGATGCCTAGGCCATAACCTTGATCTTCAGTGGGAACAAATCCGGTGGGAATTGCCACAAAGGCAAAGCCTGTTAAAACAACACCACCAAGTAGTGCAGCAATGATTAGCCTGCGCAGGCGAATTGCGTTAGTAAGCAAGGCGCTATAGGCCCGCTGCAGGCCTGCAAAGAAGTGATTGAATCCACGGAAGATTGGTTGCAGGAATGCGCCAACTAATGCACCCAAAAGGCCAAAGCCAATGCTCCATGGCCAACCACCAAATAGATATCCATATCCGAAGCCAAACAAACCCGCAATTACAACCCATTGCCAACCGCTGGGATTGGTTTTTCCACCGCCCAGGAGGAGGGCAGACTGCAAGGGCTTACCTGTTATGGCGTTAAATGTACTAACTAATATTGCAAAAACTATAGTGAGGGCAAATTGTCTATAGATAACACCGGTTGCACCCGGGAAAAAAGTAACGGGGATAAAAACAGCCAACAGCACCAGTGCGGTTGCCATTATGGCTCCAGTTAACTCTTTCATTGCATTGGATGCTGCCGCAAAGGGCTTATCCCCAGCTTCGATTTTCGCAGAAACAGCTTCAACTACAACTATGGCATCATCAACAACTAACCCAGTAGCCAAAATAATACCTAGAAGTGTTAATTCATTAATCGAAAATCCAAATGCCTTCACAAAAACCAATGCTCCTAATAGAGCAATTGGCAATGCCAAAGCGGGGACCATTGTTGCTTTCCAATCCTGCAAGAATAAAAATATTATCAATAGAACTAAAACCACCGCATCCCTGAGGGCATCCAGAGCTCCGTAGATGGAAGCATTAATAAAATCTGTTTGATCAAACACCTTCTCAAGTACTACGCCCGGAGGCAAAGTAGCGCTGAAGTCTGTAAGTACTTGATCTACAGCTTTAGCAGTTTTTATAGCATTTGTACCCGGCAATTGAATAACCCCAAAGCCGATACAAGGATTTCCTGTTAGTACATTTTCAGCAGACTGATAAAAGTTTTGAAATGCATATTCTGCCCTACCCACATCCCTCAACCTAATCAAGCTGCCATCTGGGCCCTTAGCAGTATCAGAACCACCAGGCCCAGTGCTGAGGATCAGATTTTCAAAAGCTTCAACTGTTTTAAGGTTTCCTTCCACCAATATTGGAAATGTGGATCGATTGCTGGCAACTGAAGGTGGGCCGCCAATGAAGCCACCAATAACTATTTGATTTTGGGATTTAAGAGCATTAGTAACATCTAATACGGTTAGATTAAAGCGCGCTAATTTGAGCGGATCAACCCAGAGGCGGTAGGCAGGATTACTGCTACCAAAAACATTTACCTGCCCAACTCCTTGGGCCCTACCAAGGGGATATGCCAAATTCAATTGATATAATCCGTTCAAATAATTTCGATCAAATTGCCCCTCGGTAGAAGTGAGGTTATAAACCAAAAGATAGCTACTCGCGGTTTGCTGAACAGTTATACCTTGGGCATTAACTTGATCGGGTAGCTGAGCACTTGCAGTTTGAACACGATTCAATACATTAACTTGATCAATATCTGAATTTGTATCAGGGGTAAAATATACGTTTATCTGACTTGTTCCTTCACTGGTACTGTTGGATGTTATGTAATCCATCCCCGGGGCGCCATTTATCTGTTCTTCCAATGGTCCTGTAACAGCACTTTCAACCGTAAGCGCATCGGCTCCAGGCAAATTTGCTGTTACTTGAATTGTAGGGGGTGCAATATTAGGAAGATTTTCAATTGGCAAAAGGGGTAAACATATCAAACCTGCCATCAAAATTAAAATACTGCAAACAGTGCTTAGCACCGGCCTGCGAATAAATGTGTCGGATAAACTCATTTCGATGCCACCACTGCGCCGCTAGTAATTTGGGCAAGATTACCCAAAACCAATCGATCGGAAGCGCCTAAACCATTTAGAACCGGATAAAAGCCATTTTCCAAAGTACCCAACTCAACTGGCATCTGAAGCGCCACTAGGGAACCAGGTAGGGCCTGCTTATCAATGGGCCTACCAAGCATTCTTCTAGCCTTTGCTGGGGATACCGCCGTAAATACAAAGGTTTTTCCCGCTTGCAAAAATACAGCCGCTTCCGGTATTGCAAGGCTAGTGGATGCAGCGAATAACAATCTTGCACTAACCCTTTGGTTGTTGCGCAAAACGCCACTTGGATTATCAAATGTGGCCTTAATTAGCAGCGTTTGGGTTTGCTTATCTAAGGCTGGAGCGATAAAAGATACATTACCATTTACACGAATTTCTGGCTTATTTGAAACATCTAATTGCACAGGCATTCCTAATTTCAATCGATAGCTGAGCTCACCTGGCACATCCAACCTGAGCCACAAACGGCTATTATCAACAATATTTACTATTGATTCGCCGCTTCTTACAACCGATCCCAGTTTATGATTTATATTACCTACCGTTCCACTGATCGGAGCAACAACATTCTTATATCCAAGGGTTGCCCTATCCGATCTGGCTTGATCGGCACTTTGAATTGCGGCGGTAACGTAATAATCACGATCTTTAGTGGAAACGGCGCCTTGATTATTTAAAAATATATATCGCTCGGCATTAACCAAATCTTTGCGGGCCTCCGCTGCAGAAGAATCAGCGGTTGCTTTTTGTTGAATCTGATCAAGGGTAAATAAATGAGCTCCTTTTTTAACTTTTTGCCCTTCATACATGGGCATTGCAATTATTCTTCCGTCAATCTCTGCCGCCAGAGGAACATTATTTATGGATTCCAATGTACTTTGATAGGTTGCTTGATCATCAAAGCGCTTGCTGCTGGGGTAGATCAAATCAAATTTAGGCTTTTGGGGTGGCAGTGGTTTTGGCATGCCACATCCAGTGAAGGCAAGTAATGGAATAAGGCCCAGGCAGGCTAATGCTTTATTGCAAGACAGTTTGTTTGCTAATGTTTTTGTTGTAGCTGTTTTTGTTATCACTGCTTTTGTTATCACTGTTTTTGTTATCGATAGTTTACTGGCATTATGTATCCTCACGGTTCTTTGCGCGTTTAGATCCAATTTAAGTGATGATGCAGCGAAGGTCAACCAATTGGGGAACATAGGGATTTCCGCTCGCGAACAGGTCGTGCTTTAACAGCGCTGCCATTGCGAAGGTTCAATAAATTACTGTTAATTAATCTGCTACCAGCCTCCAACCCCCACAACACTGGATAGCAATTATTTTGCAAGGCGCCCAAGCGCACCGGCAACTTAATTGCCACAGCGGCTGAGGGCGCAAGTTCAAGCTTTTGCCTCAATTCAGCTGGCAATTGATTGGCATTACCCAGCACATAAACAAAACTTTGACCAGCACTTTGCACAACCGCTGAAAAGGGCACAGCCAATTGCTTCTGCCTAGAAAATTCCACCTGGGTACGCACCCGCTCACCAGTGCGCAATTTACCCTGAGGGTTTTGAAATTCAGCTTTTACTAATATGCCTTGACTTCCAGTATTAACGGAAGGGCTAACAAAGCTAACGATGCCTTTTGCTAAAACTTTTGCATCGCTTGTATCCCTTAGCCAAACGGGTAAGCCAAGTTTGATCCGCCCGCTTAAATTGGACGGTATTTCAATGCGAGTTAATAGCAAGTCATTGCGTGTAATTGTTGTAAATGGATCACCTTCTTTCACCACATCACCAACTTTCACCAATAGATCACCCACTTGGCCAGCGATGGGCGCTGCCACAACTTTGTCTGATAGGCGCGAACGGGCCGCCTCAAGTTCGGCATTGGCAGCTGCAACACCATCTAAAGATGCTTTGAAACTTGCCTGCTGGGCTAAGAACTGGGCCCGATAGCCGTCTAATTCCTGGGCACTGCTGGCCCCTTGGCCCTTTAGGTAGTTGTAACGCTGGTAATTTGATTTGTCTTTTTCAAGTTTTGCCCTCACCTCAGCCACCTGGGCATTACTGCGGGCTAAATCAGCTTGGGCTTGTTGCACATCAGCGGTGCGCTCCCTCACCCGCAAACGCAATAATTCTTGCCCCTCCTGCACATTTTGCCCCGGCTGTACAAGCCGGGCCTGCACCCTGCCACTACTAACGGCTGCCATCTTCACTTCAGCCACAGCTTCCAAAGTGCTGGTGTAATCCCCGAGATCTTGAAAAGTAGCTGGTTTCACCTGCAAGGTTGAAACAGGTAGCGGTTTTTTGCTTGGCTCCTTAGGGCTACATCCTGCAAGGGGGAGCCCCAACAGCATTAGCCCTGCAAGCAGTTGGCGCACAAGAATGATTCGGATGGCCTAAGCCTGCCATCTTTTGATGAAGAACGGCAAAGTATCCCCATGGATTTGTTTAGCCACCAACGGGATCAGCAGTTGCAACGGCAAGCGCCCCTGGCGGAACGCCTGCGGCCCCAATGCCTCAGCGACTTTATTGGACAAGAGGAAATCCTTGGGCCCGGCTGCCTATTAAGACGCGCTATCGAAGCAGATCGATTGGGCAGCATAATTTTGCATGGACCACCAGGCACCGGTAAAACAAGCCTGGCTCGAATTATTGCCAACAGCAGCCGCTGCTATTTCAGCAGCCTAAATGCGGTTTTAGCGGGCGTCCGTGAATTAAGGGAGGCGGTTGAACAGGCCCAGGAGAAACTTGGCCGCCATGGATTACGCACCTTGTTATTTATTGATGAGGTGCACCGATTCAATAAGTCCCAACAGGACGCACTCTTACCCTGGGTTGAGAATGGAACAGTAACTTTAATTGGTGCCACAACGGAAAATCCATTTTTTGAAGTTAACAAAGCACTATTAAGTAGATCAAGATTATTTCGGCTAGAACCATTGAGAAGAGTTCACCTAGAGTTGCTGCTACAGCGGGCCATCGATGACAAAGAAAATGGATATGGATCTAAAAGCATTCAAATTAGCGCCGATGCTCGCCAGCATTTAGTTACCGTGGCCGGTGGTGATGCCCGCAGCTTACTTAATGCTTTGGAGTTAGCCGTTGAAAGCAGCCAGGCAAATAACAAAGGTATTATAGAAATTAATTTAAGCATTGCCGAACAATCAATTCAACAACAGGCGGTTTTATACGACAAACAAGGTGATGCTCATTTTGACACCATTAGCGCATTCATTAAATCAATTCGCGGCAGTGATCCAGATGCAGCTCTATTTTGGTTGGCGCGTATGGTGAAGGCTGGTGAAGATTCTCGATTTATTTTTCGTCGCTTATTAATTGCAGCCGCGGAAGACATTGGCCTTGCAGATCCTCAAGCTATGGTTGTAGTTGAGGCCTGTGCGTCAGCATTTGATCGCATCGGCTTACCGGAGGGTATCTATCCGTTAGTGCAAGCTACTCTTTACCTTGCAAATACAAACAAAAGCAACAGCACTAAAGCATATTTTGATGCTTTCAATAGTTTGGTGCAGGAGCGGGCCCAAGAAATACCGGCGCATTTGCGGGATCCCAGCAGGGATGGAGCAGCCTTTGGTGATGGAGAGAATTATTTATATCCTCACAACTACTCAAACAATTGGGTAGCTCAGCAATATCTTCCAAGCGCCCTACAAGGTGAAATGTTTTATAGGCCAGGAATTATTGGCTGGGAGGGTGAGCGGCTTAAGCAACAGCAGCAACACCGCTATGCCCAACTGTTACAACATCGTTTTTGGCAGCGAATTAGCCTGCAGCCCCGGCATAGGGTTTTGATCTGCAATTGCCCATCAATTCATTGGGCATTGCCTGTAATCATGGCAACAAATGAAGGCTTGGTTTGTTTACAGGTAGATGATCAGCTGTTAGCAAAAAAGCTAGAAACACAATTACAGCTATTTGATAATCTACAAAAACCATCCATCCACCAAGCAAATCCTCTGCAACTTGAAAAATTACAAACTAAAACAGGTGGAAAGTTTGATCACATCATCACTCATAATCCGCTAATTAACGCAAATCCAAGTGATCGCCACAAATGGCTTAAACAACTTGATTTACTAGTAACTCAAACAGGTCGCATCGATCTACTCTTTAGTTACGGGAAATGCGGTCCGCTTGGTTTATTTCCAGAGGAGGATTTAAAATCAGCAAATAGCGAAGTTAACCACCCAACCTCCAACCAAACTAAATCAGAAGAAGAGTGGTTGTTACTACAAGATTGGGGGCAAGCCGCTAAAACTGAGCTTGAGAATTCTGCTTGGCAGATTTCAGAGGAGTATTGGCAAGAAAAAATTTTAGTTTCGATCACATCAAATTGGCTAGAGCGCTGGTTCAGTAACAAGAGCAGCTATCGCCAATGGTGGCTTGCAAACTTTTCAATTGATTTGTTTACTGAGCTAGAGAATTATTACCGACAACGGTTAGGGAACCAGTTTGAGCAACTTTTACAACATCATCATCTAATTGGCCATAAAAAAACCCCGCCTAATGGCGGGGTTAATTGAGTAAAGTTAATTAATTGATCACCAGAGGCCGCGAACGGCGCCGGCTGCTGCAGGCCTGCCAGCAGTAGCCTTATCAAGGATCTGATTAGCCTGAATGCAGGCGGGCAGGAACACATACCAAGAAAGCAGTGAGCTGCACTGAGCTGCACCGTTGCACTTGCCTTTTGCACAGATGTTCTGCTTACCATCGAAGGTGGTGCAGGTGTCGGCTAAACGGAAGTCAACAGGCAGGTTCTTCATGATCCCAGCGGAAGACAGCTTGCCGTCTACAGAAGCGAGGATGATTGCGGAACGCAGGCCTTGAACTGCAGTTGCTTTCTGGGCCCAGTAGGGGAAGTAGCTGCGGGTTTGATCCTGCAGGAACTTAACGCCGTCTTTGGAGTAGAGGTAGCGGGTAACACCAACTACATCAACGTTGTAGGTCTTGGAAAGACCAGCTTGAACCTCTTTGGCTGTCCAGCCAGAAGCAGCTAAACCTGAAGAGAGGCCGCGCTCACCTGAGTAGGCATCTTTCGATTTCAGGAAATCGTTGAAATCAGAGAATTTGGTGGTCCAAACGGCACCACCTGAATTCCAACGCACAGGGGAAGGCTGAGCGGAAACAGGCAGAACGGAGGCGGAGATGGCAGCGCCGGCAAGAAGGCCAGCAGCAATGCGCTTCAGCATGGGGAGCAGAGCGAAACACGTCGTTCTTAATTTAGCTTCAAAAAGAAAATTAGCCAACCCCATCCGTAAACCCCAACAAAGTTATTTGCGATAGCCATCAACGGAGGGATCGATCATTGCCACCCAACCAAGCGGGCAGATCAGCTTTTCCCCCACAAGTTGAAATGACTTAGGGGCTCCCTCCCCTCGGCAGGCAACACCTCGGGTGCCGTTGTTGGTAATTCGAACCTCAGCCTGATAGTGCTCTAAGGCCCGCCGCGGCCGCAAACTAAAAATGGCTTTATCTGTAGACACTTCTAGTTTTGCCTCAAGCCCCGGCGGAATTTCGATGCCCAGCACATCAAGGAATGGAGTGAACCCACCCCAGTAAGGCCTGGTGATCTCACCACCCACAAATCTACTCATTAAGGCCGCAGCCTCTTGGCGAACCTCCTGAAGGGATTCTTGAGCCTCTAAACCAGACAACGTGGTGTCTGCGCTGGTGCGGGCCACTGGCGGAGGTAGCAAAGGCAGGCGCAATAAACCAGCCATTCCCACCAAGCTCAACAACAAAATCAGTACAACCTTGCTGGTGCGTG
>SXGQ01112104.1_pt1 | contig 20286 bp, 20 predicted proteins | sample 3178371 | NCBI WGS metagenome assembly SXGQ01 (sample SAMN11356859, study PRJNA531348) | freshwater metagenome | isolation source: freshwater sample F1-20 | place: China: Fuxian Lake, Yuxi | collected 2017-12-25 | reverse complement strand
GGCGGGGGTGTTGTTGGTGGTGGTGTAGGTGGTGGTGGAGGAGGCAAATTTGGGTATAGACAGTTTTGTTGTGCTGATTTCACATCTGAGTTGCAATCACCATCAGCTCTGCCCCTTATTTGTTTTTTTGGGGGAAATTGAGGAGTATTGAAAGGAAAAGAAGGTAAACCACGTCCTCTAATTATCGGCGGGGCTGCAGATGCTCTTGGAGCACTAGCTAAAACACCAACTAAAGAACTACCTAAAACAATTGTTTTAATAAATGAAAGTGGTGTAATACGGTAAGGTTGATTATCATTAGTTGTTGGCAATACCGCACCAGGTTTTAAAGATGAATTAGGATTTAGTTCTGTATTTAAAATTGATACTACTTCTGTAAATTTCAACGCTTCTTTATCAAGAATCAAGTTATTTTTTGATGATGTATTTTTAATATTTCTATCCAAAACGCTAAAGATAAAATCTTCACCTTTAGAAATAATTGTTTCTAAATTAGATGAATTAGATTCGCCTTTAGAAATAATTGTTTTTAAAATCAATGAATCAGATTGTTGTTCTAGTTTTTCTAAAAACTTCATCATTAAAGCTGTTTGACTAATAGATCCAATTGAAATGGATTTTTCATCGCTGGAAAAATCAATTAAATCTTTATTTTCTTTTAAAATAGAGGCTAATTCTTTTTCAATTAAATTTTTAAATTTATTATCGTTTCCAACAAGAGACTCAACAAAATTATTTAAATCTTGGTGTTTTAATATTTGTCCCGGTTTGCACATTATGTCATTGGAGACTTGTTTAAAAACTTCTGGTGACAGTGCGTCTTTCTTTGTCAATAAAAATGATTGCATTAAATCTAATACCGTAGCATCATCGTCAAGATTTTGTATTTTATCTCTATGATTTTCAATAAGTTCACCTGCAAGTGTTTTTTTTTGAAAATATAGTGGATCTCCATATCCTCCTGAAGAATTTTGTGCAACTTTATTAAAGTTATCTTTTTCTTCTGTGCTTATTAAAGATTCAAAAAAATTATCTAGTTTTTGATTTGATAATAAACCATTTAATACTTCATCATTTTGCATATTTTAGAAATTAAAATTGATACCAAGTTTAAATATATTTATATTGTTATTATAATATTTTTTTATAGCTTCTTCGGGGTTCGAATAATTTATAAGTTGAAATTGATCTTTGTTTTTAGTATCAATTGTGAATCTAGTGTAGCTATATTCCCCGTTCAATAGCCAATTTTTATTTATTTTGATTCTAAAGCCACCACCAAAAAAAGGTGCAATTTTTTTACCTTTGCTAAGTTTCCATGAATTTTCTAGATAAGGTTCATAAAATTTATGATTTTTATCATTATAATAATCATAATAAAGTGAGCCATAGCTTTGATAATAATTTATAGCTTGCCCAATGGTTCCATAAATAGAAAAATCTTCATTGATATCGGCACCAATATCGATTTTTATGCCATATCTTTTATTAATTTTTGAATAACTTTTGCCAAAAAAATTATTTCGTGATTCGGCGTTTTTTGTAGATCTATTAAAATAATTTTTAGTATTATTATTTTCGTAGATTAATCCCGGAGCAATAAAAAAACCGCGATAATTTAAAGCATAATTATATTTTAATCCAAATGAATATGCAGAGCTCGGATCTGTTTGAACAGATTTATCAATACTAATTCCTTTTTTAGAGCTATACATAAATTCTTCGGTCGAAAAGCTTAAATTAGTTTTTACTAAATCTATTCCAATATAATTTCCAACCGTTCTTGCGTTTGAAATGGTTGGATAAAATAATATAAAAAAAACAAAAAATGTTTTAATTTTTAGGTTTTTTAATATATTAAATTTTGATTTGCAATAATAATGTTTCATTATTTTTAATTTGTATCAATTAGAAATTATAAAGTAATCCAATTTTGGCAATTCTTAACGAGGCTTCAGAATCAGTTGAGTCACTGGAATTTTGAGCTCCAATTTTTGAATTGTCAATATTTTGATTTTTATAACCTTGACTGCCACTGTAAAGTCTTAAATCGTAAATTAAATATTCGGCGTTTAATAAAAAGCGATCCGTTATTTTAATTTTGGTTCCAAAGCCAAAAAAAGGAGCCAATTTTGATCTATGTATTATAGCGAATGGATCTGGTTGATTATTAGTTAACATATAATTCCTTGTATCAACAGGTTCTGGATTAGCGTTTGAATTGCTTAAAGAGAAATATTTTGGATATATTGAATTAAGAGTGGAATAATATATTTTAGAGATTCCAGCGAAAACAAAGGGAGCAAAATTTGGAGTAACATCATAGCCAAAATTAATTTTGCCACCATAAGTTCTGTGAATTTTTAAAAATTTATAACCAAATCGCCAAGGAGCTCTTTCATTAAAAAAATCTCCATAGTTAAGGTTATCACCATCGTAGTGTTTTTTTATATTATTATATTCAAAAAACACTTCGGGGGCAATATAAAATCCACGATAATTAAGGGCGTAAAAATATTTTAATCCAAAACTATTTTTATATTTAGGGGTTGTGTAGCCAGAGGTGGTGTTTAGTTTTGCTTCTCCAATGTAATATCCCATATTCCGATATCTTAAACCAGTATTAATAAAATCGATTCCTAAATAATTTCCAACAGTGCGAGATTTTATTTTCTTGTGAATAATAACCGCCTCTTCATGCTCAGTTGTAGTCGTGGTAATGATTTTATTTTGAGGAGAATTTTTAATAAAAATTCCTTTATTTCCTTCTGGCAGAATGTTTTTTTGAGAAGTTTTTTGTGATTTTATGATCGAATTATCATTTATTATTTTAACTTTTTTGTAAGGTTTTGCATTAGAATCTTTATTGTAAGTGCCATAGTAATAATCATCAAAACTCTGGGCATATAAATTTTCAATCGATGCTAAAAAAAATGTTAATGTTAGGGTTATAATTTTTTTCATTTTTTTAAAAAAGTAGTTTTTAACTTACAGAATAAGGGCTATATAATAAATTACAAATTATTTTTTTAACAAAATTATAATTTTCTTAATTTTATAATTTTTTAATTGCTAAAAATATTCAAATTTATATAATTTTTTCTCGAATTATTAACAAATTAAAACATATTTATGCAAAAAAAATTATTGTCTCTTCTAATAATCACCGCAATTACTTACTCATGCTCTAAGGGGTTATCACCAAAAGATGATATTGCTAAATCTGGCAATCAAATTCAAACCGAAAAAAATGATAAAAATCAAAATGTTCGTAAAACAATTTATTTTGATACAAATAGTTTTACATTAAATGAGACAAATAATGATTCATTAAAAAATCAACTTCTGCCTTTGATAAATTCCAATTCTAAAATTACCATAATCGTTGAAGGTCATTGTGATGAAAGAGGATCAAGTCTTTACAATAAAAAATTGGGCAAAAAAAGAGCCGAAATGGTTAAAAAATTCTTGGTTAAGGCTGGAGTTAAATCTTCAAAAATTTCAGCTGTTTCTTATGGCGAAAACAAGCCTCTTGATTTAGGTCATGATGAAAATGCTTGGTCAAAAAATCGTCGCGTTGAAATCGTTTTATTCAATTAATTTAAAATTAATTTTATAAATAAAAAAGCCTCATATTTTTAAAAAATATGAGGCTTTTTTATTTTATTTTTGATGAAAATTATTTTACCATCAACTTCGCCACATCAAGCATGCGAACCGAAAAAGCCCATTCATTATCATACCATGAACATACTTTAACCATATTGCCACCGATAACTTTGGTTTGCGTTGCGTCAAAATTCGAACTAATATTGCTATGATTGAAATCGATTGAAACCAGAGGCTCATCGATATAGCTCAAAACTTTTTTCATCTCACCATTCAAAGCATTTTTAATAAAGGCATTAACTTCGGCAATTGAAGTATTATTTTTGGCGATGAAATTTAAATCAACCATTGAAACATTTGGAGTCGGAACTCTGATGGCAACGCCGTCAAGTTTGCCATTAAGTTCAGGCAAAACCAAGCCGATCGCCTTTGCTGCGCCAGTTGAAGTTGGAATCATCGACATTGCACAAGCGCGAGCGCGACGTAAATCTTTGTGAGTATTATCAACGATATTTTGATCATTAGTGTAAGCATGAATTGTGGTCATGAAACCCTTCTCAATGCCAATTTTATCATTTAAAATTTTAGCAATCGGAGCCAAGCAATTCGTGGTACAAGAGCCAATTGAAATAACGTGATCATCTGGGTTTATATTATTATGATTAACCCCGTAAACAATTGTTTTAACCGAATCTTCTTTAGCAGGAGCGGAAATAATAACTTTTTTAGCACCAGCTGTGATGTGCTGATAAGCGTCATCATGCTTCGTAAAGGCGCCCGTGCATTCAAAAACAACGTCAATATTATGCTCTTTCCAATTTAATTTTTTGGGATCACGTTCCGCCGTTAAAATAATTTTTTTATTATCAACAAATAAATTATGATCACGAATTTCAACTGCATGATTGAAGCGACCATGGACGGAATCATATTTTAAAAGGTGGGATATAGTCTCGATTGGAGCCGATCCGTTGACGGCAACTATTTCAAAATCATCACTCATTTTTTCTTCATAAATTGCACGAATAATTGCACGACCAATTCTTCCAGGGCCGTTAACGGCGATACGAATTTTTTTAGACATAAATTTTAAATTATTTGTTAAACACTCTACTAGAGTAGTATTCAAGAGCCTTTGTAAAATCTTTAAGATTTAATTTGGCGGTAATTTCTTTTTCAGAATTATTAACATTAAACCTTAAAAATAAATATTCACCATTTTTCATTTGCGAATATAAAGAATTTTTCTGTTGAGTAGAGATCGGAACCAAGCCAAACTCTTTCTGTGAAGCGTTTTGCGATAAAATCAAATCATTTTTATCAACCCGAATTTTGGCAAAAGTTCCAATTTTTATTTTTGGAATAATTATAAAAAATTCATTAGCAAAATGATTTGTTGGTTGCATTGAAATTACTGAAGAATTATCGTAAAATCTGGAAGCAATTTTGCAATGAGCCGAACTCATCATATCGTCAATTTCGCAATAAACTTTCCAATCGCCAAAAGTTTTTTCTTCATTGTGCAATTCGATAAGTTCAGCTTGTGCAATATTTTTAAAAATTAGAACATGAAATAAAATAAAGATAAAAATCAAAAAATTTTTTTTAGAAAATGATAATAATTTCATATTTACTGTTAATTTTTGTTTGTATAAGTGGCTTGTCAGGCTTATTTTTATTTAAAGATTATATTAAAAAAATTTCTTCTTTATCGGTTGCTTATAGTGGTTTAATAGCCTTGCTTTCTTTAATTGCACACAATAATAACCTTCTTGAAAAAACATTAACATTCTTTATAAGTCTTTTGTTAATTTTTTCAATTAATTTAATGATTGCAATCGGAATTATTAAAAATATTGGTGATATTAAAAATACCGATAAAGATCCAAATGATAAAAAATAAATTTTTACTAGATTGTTTAAAAGTGTTGTTTATTTTTAATGAAAAATTTTAATTTTTAAAATTACTTCAATGAGTATATTTCGCAAAAAATCTATCGAAGCATTAATTGCTTCTTCGCAAAAAAATTCTTTCAAAAAATCACTTACCGCTTTTGATTTAATAATGATTGGAATTGGTTGCACAATCGGGACGGGAATTTTTGTAGTAACAGGAACGGCGTCGGCAACTCATGCCGGTCCAGCCATCGCTTTATCTTATTTAATCGGAGCTTTGGCGTGCTTATTTGCGGCACTTGCTTACGCCGAAATCGCTTCGATGGTGCCAGTTTCGGGCAGTGCTTACACCTACACCTACGCGGTTATCGGCGAATTTGTGGCGTGGTTGGTTGGTTGGGGTTTAGTTTTGGAATATGGCATTGGAGCCTCTGCGGTCGCAAATGGCTGGTCGGGATATATGGTTGGAATTTTGCAATCCTTTGGAATTATATTGCCAGAAATTTTTACAACGCCAACTAGCAATGGCGGAATTATAAATTTACCGGCGAGTTTAATCGTGTTATTAATCGGCTTGATGCTTTATGTTGGAACGAGTCAGGGCGTAAAGTTTACCCGCATTTTAGTTTTTGTAAAATTAACGGTGATTTTTATATTTTTAGTGGTGGCAACGCCGATGATTAAGCCTGAAAATTATAGCAATTTTATGCCTTTCGGCTTTGGCGGAGTTATGGCGGGAGCGGCGGCGATTTTTTACGCTTATATTGGTTTTGATGCGGTGGCGACAACGGCGGAAGAATGTAAAAATCCTAAACGTGATTTACCAATTGGTATAATTTTTTCGCTCGGAGTTTGCGCTATTCTTTACGCAAGCGTGGCTTTAGTGTTGAACGGAATTGTTAATTTTTCAACATTAAATAATCCTGAGCCTTTGGCGAGAGCACTTCGTGACAATGGCAGTAACATTGGTTCGGCGTTGGTTTCAACTGGTGCGATCGCTGGAATTACTTCGGTCTTGCTGGTTTTACTTTATGGTCAATCACGAATTTTTTTCGTAATGTCGCGTGACGGTTTACTTCCAAAAAAATTAAGCTCAATTCACAAAAAATATAATACTCCACACATCAGCGTTGTTCTTACCACTCTCGGAGTGGCATTAATCGCCGGAGTTTTTTCACTCGAAACTTTAAGTGAAATGACGAGCATCGGCACTTTATTTGGCTTTATTGTTGTGGCTTTGGCGGTGATGATTTTACGAGTCAAACAACCAAATTTAAAAAGAAGTTTCAGATGTCCTTGGGTTTTTGTGGTTGGACCTTTGGCGGTTTTATCTTGTGGATATTTAACCTTTGAATTATTGACGCGCAATTGGCATTATTTTTTAATTTGGACGGCGCTCGGAGTTTTTATTTACACGATTTACGGCTATCGCAAAAGCACAATTAAGAATTAATTCGCCCGTCGCCCGCTTTAGCAGGACTAAAAAAATCCCGTCGTTGCTTTAGCACGACCCAAAAATTATTTTAAAAAAAATTTGCAAAATCTAATTAATTAGGCAAAATTTGAAATTATAAATATTTTCAAGCTTAATTTTTTTCACAAATGACTTCTAAAAAATTCGTATATTCTTTTGGCGATGGCAATTCCGAAGGCGATGCCTCGATGAAAAATTTATTGGGTGGCAAAGGTGCCAATTTGGCAGAAATGTCAAAAATGGGCTTGCCGGTTCCGCTCGGTTTCACCATTACCACCGAAGTCTGTGATGTGTATTATAAAAATAAAAAATCTTTCCCAACTGAATTAAAAATTGAAGTTGAAAATGCTTTAACACAAATTGAAAATAAAATCGGTGTTAAATTTGGCGATGAAAAAAATCCACTTTTATTTTCGGTGCGATCAGGTGCTCGCGCTTCAATGCCGGGGATGATGGACACGGTTTTAAATTTAGGTTTAAATGACAAAACTGTTTTAGGTTTGGCAAAAAATAGCGATAATAAAAGATTCGCTTTTGATTCTTACCGTCGCTTTATTCAAATGTATTCCGACGTAGTTTTGGGCGTTGATCATTATAATTTCGAAACGATTCTCGATGAAAAAAAACAAGAATTTGGAGCCGTTGTCGACACTGATTTGAACGCTGAACAGCTTGAAGAAATTGTTGAACTTTTTAAAATCGAAGTTAAAAAAGAATTAGGTTATGATTTCCCCCAAGACGTTCACAAACAATTGTGGGGAGCGATTGAAGCGGTTTTTGCTTCATGGATGAATGATCGCGCCATTACTTATCGTTCAATTAATAATATTCCTGCGGAATGGGGCACGGCGGTTAATGTGCAATCAATGGTTTTTGGTAATATGGGCGAAACTTCGGCGACTGGAGTTGCCTTCACTCGCAATCCATCGACGGGTGCCAAAGAACTTTACGGCGAATATTTAATTAACGCGCAAGGTGAAGATGTGGTGGCTGGAATTCGCACTCCGCAATCAATTACGCTTCAAGGCAAAGAGCAACTTAATTCGGTTTTACCATCGATGCAAGAAACTATGCCCGAAGTTTTTTTGGAGCTAGAAAAAATTTACAAAAAACTCGAATTGCATTATCGCGATATGCAAGATATCGAATTTACTGTCCAAAATAAAAAATTATGGATGCTTCAAACCCGCTCTGGTAAAAGGACAGCGCATGCTGCCGTAAAAATCGCCGTTGATATGGTTAATGAAAAATTGATTGATAAGAACGAAGCTTTGCTTAGAATCGATCCCGCTAGTCTTGATCAACTTTTACATCCGACTCTTGATCCAAAAGCAAAAGTTAAAAATATTGCCAAAGGCTTGCCAGCTTCTCCGGGAGCGGCTTCGGGCATAGTGGTATTTTCATCGCAAGAAGCCGAACGTCGGTTCGAAAATGGTGATAAAGTTATTTTAGTTCGCGTTGAAACCAGCCCCGAAGACATTAAGGGCATGCATGTTTCGCAAGGAATTTTAACAGCACGTGGAGGCATGACATCGCATGCGGCAGTAGTGGCACGAGGCATGGGAACGCCTTGCGTTTCAGGTGCTACTGGTTTACATGTTGATAATTCTGGAAAATTTTTTAGTGCCAATGGCGTTAAAGTAAAAGAGGGTGAAATCATTACTATCAATGGTTCAAATGGCGATGTAATTCTTGGTAATGTGCCAACTTTAAAACCAAATTTATCGGGTGATTTTGAAACCATCATGCTTTGGGCTGATGAGGTTCGTAAGCTTAGAGTGCGAACTAACGCCGAAACTCCGCTTGATTGTCAAGTGGCGCGTGATTTTGGTGCTGAAGGAATCGGATTATGCAGAACCGAACATATGTTTTTCAGCGAAGATCGCATTATTTCAGTGCGTGAAATGATTTTAGCCGAAACGGCCGAAGGGCGTAAAAAAGCTTTGGCAAAATTATTGCCGATGCAAAGAAAAGATTTTGTTGAAATATTCAAAATTATGACGGGATTGCCTGTCACCATTCGCTTGCTCGATCCTCCGCTTCATGAATTTTTACCGCATAAAGAAAGCGAAATTCAAGAAGTGGCAAAAGTTGCTGGAGTTGAAGTTGATTACGTTAAACATCGCACTCAACAATTACAAGAGCAAAATCCAATGCTTGGTCATCGTGGCTGTAGACTCGGAATTTCATATCCAGAAATTTACGAAATGCAAGCGCGTGCAATTTTTGAAGCGGCGGTAATTGTTAAAAAAGAAACCAAAAAAGATGTTTTGCTTGAAGTGATGATACCTTTGGTCGCTACGCGCAATGAGATTCAAATTATGCGTCAATTAGTAGTTAATGTTGAAAAAGAAGTGGTGGCAGAATCGGGTGTTGAATTGAAATATATGGTAGGCACGATGATTGAATTGCCTAGGGCGGCGTTAGTTGCCGATAAAATTGCCGAAGAAGCAGAATTTTTTAGTTTTGGAACCAATGATTTAACGCAAACAACTTTTGGCTTATCACGTGATGATGCTGGAAATTTCTTGGGTCATTATCAAAAAGCCGGCATTTTAGAAAAAGATCCATTCGCCGAACTTGATCAAGAAGGAGTAGGAGAATTAATAAAAATTGCTACGCAAAAAGGCAAACAAACTCGCCCAGATATTAAGCTTGGAATATGTGGAGAACATGGTGGCAACCCTGCTTCGATCGAATTTTGTAACGATGTTGGTTTGCATTATGTTTCATGTTCGCCATATCGCGTTCCAATCGCCAGACTTTCGGCAGCGAGAGCGGTTTTAAAGAATAAAAAATAAAATTTAACTTATAAAAAATTTTATTATTGTTAGGCAAAGCCATCAATAGTTTTTTTAATCAATAAAATGAAACGAATATTATAAATTTAATAAAAAATTAATAATATAAGTGTAAATCAATATAATTTTGTTGAAAATTAAAACCAATTTTTATTAAAAAACAAAATCTATTTATGAAAAATTTACACAAAATCATTAAAAAAAATATCGTTAAAATTTCAACGTTAATTTTATTTTTTACTCTCGCTTCAAATAGCTCATGCTACCAAGAAGATAAAAGGGGCAACGGCTATGGATTTGGATTCAAATCCACTGAATTATCAAATTTAAAATAATAAATTTAAGTAGTCTAATTCGAATCTTTGCCAACATCAAATTGTAAAATAATTTCTTTCCAAGAATCATATTTTTCGATTGGTAAATTACGAAGAGGACTACATAAATCCAAGGCCCTTTTAATATTATCGATCACAATTTTATAATCTTTGAAAACGGGATTATTATATTTTTCAAGGTCAACCATTTCGTCTAAATCATTTTGAATGTAACCATCTTGACTTATTTCAATCCTTATTACAATTTTAGTTTTGCTTTCAAAGCCAGATTCCTCTAGGGCTCTTCTATAGCATAATTTTAGTTGTGATTGAATATTTATGGTTTCTCTAATTGATAATGTTGAGCCTTCTTTATCATCACTAATATTTTTAAAAGCTTTTAAATTCATTACTTTGAAAAAATCTTTTACATTATTTTTTTGATCACTTTTTTTGGAATTAGAGATTTCTTCATTTTCGGTTTTTTGTGTTTTTACTTCTTCTTTTTTAGAATTTTCGGCAATTTTTTTCGGAATTTTTGGTTTAATTTTTTCCTTCTTATTAGTTTTTAAAACCTCTTCTTGTGGAGCTTTAGAATCTTGCGATTGCTCTTCTTTTTTTTCTATTTTTTCAAGTGGTTTTTCTTCATTTTTTTCGGGATTTTGCATTTCTTCATTAATCGGTGGAGCACCCCTGCTATCAATGCTTATGACACTTACCATAACCTCTTGTTCGGTCTCAATTTCTTTTAAATCTTTTTTGACAAATGCAAAATAAATCGCCGAAAATAATAAGAAATGAATGAATAATGAATATAAGATATTTTTTATCATTTAAAAATTTATTTCTTATTTTTGATGCGTTTTCTTTCAAGTATTTTTGTATTTATTGCTTCGGAAGTTCGGTTACCAAAACAACTTGAGCAAAGCCCGCTAAGCTTATTGTTTTAACGACATCCATAACTTTGCCGTAATCTAAGGATTTATCGGCTCTTACAAAAATTTTGCGAGTAAAATTATTAGCCGAAATTTCTTTAAGACGCGATGTTAAAATACTCGATTTTATTGGATCATCTTGTAAAAAAATGGTGCCATCGGATTTAACGGAAACGGTTATTGTTTGTAATTTTTCTTCGTTAGCAGTTTCAACTCCCTGAGGTAAATTTATGTCGACAGAGCTTGTAAGCATTGGGGCCGCAACCATGAAGATTATTAGCAAAACTAGCAAAACATCAACAAAAGGTGTTATGTTGATTTCGCTAATAACCGCTCTTTTAGTGCCATTTTTTTTTGGTGAAGAAAATGCCATTTTTTGAATTATTCGTTATCGTTATTTTTTATCGTAAATAATTTATCGGATATTTTGCTTTGAAAATCAATGTTTTTTAACTGAATTGCGATTATTTGCTCAAGATCGTTTTTTACTTCCATTTTTACAAATTCAAATGGATCTAATTTAAAAATTAAACTAAATTCCCCGGCTTCTTTGCGATTTTTTTTCATCACCGAAACTTTAATTTCATTATTGCTTTTGGTAACGTTGGTTATTTCGACATCTTTAGCAGAAAATGAAATATTGGGGCGAGTAAGAAACGAAGCCGGAGTAGTGTTGGTGCTAAGTCTAGAAACTTCATCAAGTTCGATATCTTGATATGATAAAACGGCTCCATTGACCACAATTAAAACTTTGGGTTCCGCTAAATATTCAATGCGCATTTTGCCAGAAGAATCTTTGTTGCGGGATAAATAAAATTTTCCTTCAACGCTATTGCCATTGCTATTTTGAATAAATCGGCACGTTAAATTTTTAATATTATTTAGAAAAGTTTCAATTTCAGTTAACTCTTGCTGATATTGATTTAAAAATTTTGATTGAGCGAAAGATGATTCGGTTGTGGAGATGTAAAAAAAAACTATGCACAATTTAAGTGCATAGTTTTTTCTTATAAAATTTTTTAGTAAATTACACATCTTTGGAATAATATAATTTTTCATTTAACCCGCCTTCAGTTTTATCGACGATTAGAGTTATGGCGCTGTCGCCCGTAATATTGATGGTGGTGCGAACCATGTCTAAAACACGATCGACTCCAAGAATTACCACGATACCTTCGACGGGAATTCCGATCGAGCCAAGAACCATACTCATGAAGATTATTGAACCGCTAGGAATTCCAGCGGCACCGATTGAACCAAGTGTGCAAGTTAAAATTAGCATCATGTAATTTTGTAAGGTTAAGTCGATGCCAAATCCTTGCGCGAAAAATAAAGCGCAGATTCCGAGATAAATCGCCGTGCCATCCATGTTAATGCAAACACCAAGTGGCATTAAGAAGTTAGAGTTGGTTTTAGAAACCCCTAAACGATCTTGAAGCTGAGTCATGGCAGTTGGGAGCGTTGCTTTACTGCTACTAGTTGAGAAAGCTAGTGATTGAGTAAAGAATATTTTGCGGTAGAATGGAAATGGTGAAACTCTGGCGAAAAATGCAATCATAAATCCAAAAATCACATATTGAACAAAGCACGCCAATAAAACCGTAAATATTAAACGCGCTAGAGAACGAAGAATTTCAGGCCCTTGATCGGCGATCGAAAATGCCATATAACCAAAAACTCCAAGCGGAGCAAGTTTGATAATTATTTCGATAGTTCTGAAGAAAACGGCAGCTCCAGAATTTATAATATCTTTGAGTGGTTTGGCTTTTTCGCCAACCATATTAATAACAACGCCAAGGAAAATTGTAAAAACAATAATTTGAAGATATTTATCTTCAGCCATTGCTTTAATTGGGTTGGTTGGGATTAATTCGATTAAAAAATCTTTGGCAGATTTTTCGGTTTTAGCGACTGCGAGTGTGTCTGTGAAGGCTTTTCCATTGTCGACCTCGGATTGCTTGATGAGTTCTTGCATGTTAACGCCTTTTCCCGGCTCCAAAAAATGACCTGCGGTAATTCCGATGAGAACTGCAAAAACTGCGGTTAATATATATGCACTAAATCCTTTGATACCGACGCGAGTGAAATTACCTTCGCCACTAATTGAGGTTATACCAGAAAGAAGAGCGAAAAATATCAAAGGAACGATAACCATTTTGATAAGGTTCATGAATATTGTTCCGAAGATTTTTAACTCGCGAGCAACATCTTTTTCAAGAGTTATACCAGCGATAACGCCAAGAGATAGACCGATAAGAACTTGTTTCCAAAGTTTCATAAATTTATAATTTTTAGTTAAAAAATTCGATATTTCCGGAGCTTTCGCGCTCAACAAAGATCATAAGTGTTTATTTGTGAATTGAATTAATTCAAGCGAAATAAATTTATAGATGCTAAATTATTTTTAGTTTAAAATTTAAATCCAGTTTTTAATTCTTCATAAATTTTTATTTTAAATAACCTAACTTCATAAAATTTTAATGTCAAAATTTTTTTTTATAAATGTAAATTGAAATAAAATTTAATTAATGATTTGACTTTGAAAAATTCTTTTTTATTTTATAAAAAGTGAAAAATAAAAAAATGATAAGCAAGCTTTTTAAAGTTTTAACCAAATAAAACCATGAAAAAAATACTATTAACATTATCAACTATCCTTGCAATATTTTCAAATCAGCAAGAGGCTCTGAGTGGCACTAAATATACCAACATCGGAACGGGAGCCATTACGGGAGTTTATTACCCAGCTGGTGGAGCGATTTGTCGACTTTTGAATCGCGGAAGAAATGAACATGGAATTAGATGTTCCGTTGAATCAACTGGAGGTTCAGTTTCAAATCTTAACGCCATCAGAAATTCAGGAATTGAATTTGGAATTGCTCAATCCGATTGGCAATATAATGCTTATAATGGTTCAGGTTTTTTCGCTGATCAAAGTCCTTTTAAAGAATTGCGTTCAGTTTTTTCTCTTTACACCGAAACCTTTACTATAGCTGTTCTAGAAAAATCTGGAATTAAAACTCTCGATGATATCGTCGGTAAAAAAGTAAATTTTGGACCGCTTGGATCGGGTATGTATGCTACTATGGAAGTTTTAATGAGTGCTAAAAATTGGAAAAAAGAAACTTTTTCAACAATTTCTTATCTTCAACCTTCAGAACAGCCAACGGCTCTTTGTGAAGAAAAAATTGATGTGATGATTTACGCTGCGGGCAATCCAAATGGCGTTTTACAAGAAGCAACGCAATCATGTAAAGTTAAATTGATTCCGATTGATATTAAAACTGTTGATAAATTAATCGAGCTCAATCCTTATTACGTAAAAGCGGTTGTTCCGGGTGGAATGTATGCCAATAATCAAGAAGATATTCAAACTTTTGGAGTGAAAGCCAGCCTTGTTACTTCCGAAAAAATTTCGGATGATGTGGTTTATAACGTTACTCGTTCGGTTTTCGAAAATTTTGATAATTTTAAAACTCTTCATCCAGTATTTTCTTCGCTTAAAAAGGAAGAAATGGTCAATCAAGGAAACTCGGCTCCTATTCATAACGGGGCTTTGAAATACTATAAAGAAGCCAAATTGTTAAAATAATTCAATCATAATTTAAACTCAAAAATGATTGTTAATTTTAAATATTTATTATCATTTTTTTTGGTTATTATTTTGTTTTCATGTGCATCCTATAGACCAATTTTTGATAATAATAAAAAATTTATCGATGTCGGCTCGAAGATTGCCAATAAAGATTTCGAAAATTGCAAAGAAGATGCTGAAAATTATTTAAAAGAATATAAATTAAAAAAAGCCTCCAATGAAGCACGAAGAAAAGCCTTGATTGGCGGTTTGTTTGGCGGTTTGTGGGGTTTGGTTTCTGGCAATTCAACTCAATCAATTATTAGGGGGGTATTTGGTGGATCAATATTTGGAGGACTTTACGGTGGACTATCTTCGCTCGGTGAAGATAAAATTTCTCCCGATGAAACAAAAAAAAGATACATTACGCGATGTTTAAATCAAAAAGAATATGAAATAATTGGATGGTATTAAAATGACAAATATTTTTTCTTATCGAGGCATTATGCCAAATATTAGCGAGGCGTTATTTATTGCCCATAATTCAGTAATCACTGGCGACGTTAAAATCGCTAAAAATTCAAGCATTTGGTATGGCTGTGTGTTGCGAGGCGACGTCACTAAAATAACGATTGGCGAAAATACCAATATTCAAGATAATTGCGTTGTTCATGGGACGCGACCAAATCACGCTCAAAATAAAACTGGCTCGGAAGGTGCTCCAGTTGTGATTGGAAATGGTGTTACGATTGGGCATAGTGCCATTATTCACGCCTGCATCATTGAAGATAATGCTTTTGTCGGCATGGGTTCGATAATTATGGATTTAGCTAGAGTTGAAAAATATGGCATGTTGGCAGCGGGTGCAGTTTTAACGCCAAAAAAAATTGTAAAATCTGGTGAAATTTGGGCAGGAAATCCAGCTAAATTTTTTCGTCAAATGACGCAAATTGAAAAAGATTATATTAAAGTTTCATCACAGAATTATATCGAATTAGCTAATGAATATTGCCAGAAATAAACCCGCAACAAAAAACATTTTTTCTTTGTTAAAAAAAAATTATTTTAAGATTTTTTTAACAAGCATGTTTTTGATTTTTGCAACTTTCGCGATAGTTTTTTTGGTAATTTTTTATTGCGATATTTTCTATAAATTTAGCGATTTAGCCAAAGACCGAATTATTCAAACCCCACAATTAGCATTAATAATTACACCACTTTTATTTTGGATCTCAGCTTTTTTGTGTAAAAAATTTGCTTTTAACCCTTTCGGAAGCGGTCTCGACAATGTTACATTCGCCTTAAAAAAACTCGAAAAATATCCAAATAAATATAAAAAAATTGCTAATTTTATTGGATTTAAAATCGCCTTTATCACATTTGTGAGTTCATTAATATCAACTTATTCGGGCGGATCTCTTGGTCGCGAAGCACCTTCAATAATGATCGCCGTTAGTTTAATCGTAAGTAGTGCTTATTATTTACGTAAATTTTTGGTAAAAATTGCCTTAGAAATTTGGATATATGTTGGCTATGCGATCGGCTTGTTTATTGCCTTCAACGCTCCAATTGCTGGAATTATTTATGTTGTCGAAAAAATTATTAAAAACAAATGTAAAAATTATTCTAAAATTTTTATTTTAACATTTTTTGTGGTAATTATTTCAGCGCTTTTGTTAAATAATAGTTCGGCGATTTATCCAATTAAAAATGTCGATAAAATTAGCTTCGAATATTTTCATTATTTTATTTTTCTTACAATAGCTTGCAGTGCTTTATCATTTTTATTGTTAAATATTTGTAGATATTATTATAAAAAAATAATTATTATAAAAAGTAATAAATGGCATTTTTTTCCATTAATTCTTGGCTTAATAGTTGCGCTAATCGGCATTTATTTCGGAATTTATTCGGTCGGCGGTGGGATTAGAACTACTAATCAATTGATTGCAGAACCCACAATTTTTAGTTATAAAGAATTTGTCGGAAGATATTTATCGACAATTTTTACTTACATTACCGCAAGTGCTGGCGGTCTAGTCGCTCCATCGATTACAATGGGAGCAGTCGCCGGCTCAATTTACGCTTCTTTTTTTGAAAATATTCCTCCATTATTTTTTGTAATAATTGGAATGACGGCGTTTTTATCGCCGATTTTAAATGTTCCAATCACTTCGGCAATTGTTATCGTTGAATCAACAAAAATTGATTATTCAAATTTTATTATTTTGGTAATTATTTCCTTAATTTCCTTTTTTCTAAATATTATTCTTCAAAAAATATATTCCAAAATTCGTGTTAAATTATTTAAACCAACAACAAATTAATCAAATATTTCAACTGGCGATTGAGGTCGGAGAAGTTTCCAAACGGGCTTTTTTATCCAAGAATTTTGAAATTTTTAATAAAAATGATGGTTCAAAAGTTTCGTCAACTGATATTAAAATAAGTAAAATAATTCAACAAAAAATTTCACAAATTGCCCCAAATATTCCGATAATTTGCGAAGAAGGCGAGCTTCGCGATGTTGTTGATGAGATGTTTTTTTTAATCGATCCAATTGACGGCACTTCGAGTTTTATTAATAATAATGTTGAATTTTGCATAAATATTGCTCTAATTAAAAATCGCAAACCAATTTTTGGATTGATCTACGCCCCTTTGTTTGAAGGCGGGAAGATGATTTATAACAATCAACAAAATCAGTTAGTTTTTTATAATCATCATGAAAATAAAAATTTTATACTAAATAAAAATTTATTTAACAAAAATTATTTGAGTATAATCACAAGCTCCAGAACTAAAGATGAGGATGTTAAAAATTATGTTCAAAAATTTTATCCGCAATTGATTGATAATTATCAAGTCGAAAAATTATCTTCGGCAATTAAATTTTTTAGAATAATCGAAGGCGAGGCCAATCTTTACTTGCATTTTCGCAAGTCGATGGAGTGGGATACGGCTTCTGGTCATATTTTGATTGATTTATTTGGTGCAAATCTTAAAACATTAAAATATTATGATTCGGAGTTTTTTTTGGGCGAAGAGTTGCAATATAAAAAAAATAATTTTATTAATGGTGCATTCGTTATTGTTAAATAATTTTTTATAAAATGGTTAGAAAATTTAGTTTAAATTGTAAGGTTGGAACAGCGGAAATGGCACTTAATTTTTATGTCGGCGAGCCACAAGAAACATCGCATCCGATCGGTTATCAAATGAAATATTTAAGTCAAAAAGGCGTCACCGTTCCCGAAAATGTTGTTAATTCAATGGCTTCTTTAAACGAGATCGCCAAAAGAAATCGCATTCCCTTTGAAGAATTAATTCAATATGTTAGCGATGAATTAAATTCCGAAGATTTGGTTAAAGATGCCTTTAATAAATTTAATCAAATTAGTCGATCAATTGAAGAAGAAAAAAACAAAAAAAATAACAATTCTAGCGCCAATAATTAATGAATTTTAAATTATGAAAACAAAAAAAATTGTAGTTTTATGTGGCGGATGGAATTCGGAAAGAGAGGTTTCTTTGCGTTCAGGCGAGGGCGTTTATCAAGCTTTGATAAAGCTTGGATATAATGCTGAAAAAGTTGATTTTTCTCATCAAATTTTTGAAGATTTAAAACGAATTAAACCCGATATTGTTTTTAACGCGCTTCATGGGCAATATGGAGAAGATGGACGAATCCAAGGCGTTCTCGATATTCTTGAAATACCTTATACTCACTCCGGCTTGATCGCTTCGGCAATTTGCATGGATAAAATTTTAACGCGTAAAGTTTGTTCGCTGGAAAATGTTGCCTCTCCAAAATATAAAATTTTAAATAAGGGTGAAGATGAAGAAAATGAGAAAAAAATTTTTGAAATTGGCAAGCCATTCGTAATCAAGCCTATCAACGAAGGATCGAGTGTCGGAGTTGAGATAATTTTGCCCAATTCCAAATTTGATTTTAGTGAATTTAAGTGGCAATATGGCGATCAAATGATTCTCGAAAATTATTTAGCGGGGCAAGAAATTCATGTGGCGATTATGGATGGCAAAGCTCTTGGTGCTATAGAAGTGCGTCCTCACGGCTTGTTTTACGATTATAATTGCAAATACATTGCGGGAATGACCGATTATATTATGCCCGCTGAAATTTCTGCCGAAAAATATGAAGAAGTTTTAAAGCTTAGCGAAGCTTGTTATAAAGCCATTGGTTGTCGCGGAATTAGTCGTGTTGATTTTATTTTAAATAATAAAAATTTTGGTGATAATTTATTCCATTTGCTTGAAATAAATACTCATCCGGGATTTACTCCCACTTCACTCGTTCCTAAAATCGCCAAACATGTCGGAGTTCAATTTGAAGATGTTGTTGAATTTTTAATTAAAACTGCAAAATGTGGGTAAAAAATTTTCAGCAAAATATTAAAAATTTTTTTCTAACCAATTCACTTTGGCGAAAAATTAAAAATATTAATAACGGTTTTATAAAACCCATTTTGTTAAGATTTTTTTTAGGATTAATTGCCATAATTTTTATTTCGCTATTCGCAATAAAAATTTACAACCCCAAGCTTTCGGACCGAATAAAAAATAAGAGCGCAAATTATTTTTATCAATATTTTCAGCTCGATAATTTTAAATTTTCTGCGATAAATATTTCGGGAAATAAAAGAGTTTCAAATGAAGAAATTATTGAAATTATTAAAAAATTTGAACGCGAAAAAGGCTCTTTAATATTTGGAAAACGTGACAATATTGACCTAATTCCGTTAATGCAAAATTTAATCGATGATTTGAAATCAAAATTAAATTGGATCGATAAAGTTAGAATTAAAAGACTTATGCCCGATATTCTAAATGTTGAAATTGAAGAATATCAACCATTCGCAATTTGGATTAATGATGATAAAAAATTTATTATTGATAAAGAGGGTAATTCAATTCCCTTTCTCGACGAATATGAAAAAAACGAAGAATTTAAAAATATGATAATTTTGTCGGGACGCGGTGCTAATCAAAATGCCAAATCCTTATTCAATATTTTAGTGATTAATTCCGAAATTACTCAAGATATTTATTCGGCAAATTGGGTTGGCAATAGGCGTTGGGATATTCGTTTTTTCGATGGCTTGTTAGTCAAATTGCCAGAAATTGAAATTTCTGATGCGTGGAAAGATTTAATAAAAATATATTCAAAATCAAAAAATGATAAGGCGATCAAGTCAATAGATTTAAGGGTTGGGGGGAAGATTTATCTGCAGTATTATGACAAAAAATCTCCCGATTCGCACAAAATCTAACTTTTGCTTTAAATTTCGTCGTTATTTAGTTTTTTTAGCTCGGGCGTGTATGTTTCGTCGATTAAATTTGCGGACGCAAATTTAGGGAAAAGTTGAATCGCTTCACGGCGAGTAAATCGCCGTATCCGCGATGAGATTTGGGTTTTTTGATTTTCTATGCTGATAAACGTTTCATCTTTTTCTTCGAAAAAGATTCACGACTGGGACCGCGTCGCCTTCGCTCCTTGTCCCGTTATTTGCTAAAAATAGCCGTTTAGGCTATTTTTTTTACGCGAAGAACCCGCGATGAGATTTGGGTTTTTTGATTTTCTATGCTGATAAACGTTTCATCTTTTTCTTCGAAAAAGATTCACGACTGGGACCGCGTCGCCTTCGCTCCTTGTCCCGTTATT
>SXGQ01306323.1_pt1 | contig 20293 bp, 13 predicted proteins | sample 3178371 | NCBI WGS metagenome assembly SXGQ01 (sample SAMN11356859, study PRJNA531348) | freshwater metagenome | isolation source: freshwater sample F1-20 | place: China: Fuxian Lake, Yuxi | collected 2017-12-25 | reverse complement strand
GCCACTGCTTGATGAACTGCCACTGCTTGATGAACTGCCACTGCTTGATGAACTGCTACTGCTTACTGCTACTGAAAGATTTGTGGATCCTATTGTGCTTGATACCACACTAGACACGTCGGCTCTAATTTCACTGGCTGTAATGGCAGTGACAATTACTATATCATCTACTGTTGCACCGCTGATAAAAATTTCTTCTGGTTGACTTTGTATTTCAAATAAACTACCAAATGTTTGAATTGGCTGTCTGGGAACGATAACAAGATTACTGACATCCGGTGCAACTTCGTTGGTGATGTATGTAATTAATTCTCCTAGGTAGAATCTGTCTCCAAAATCCCAATTATTGATATCAAAGAAACTGTTGATAGCTGAGACTATTCTTACCTTTAGATCGTTGTCATTAATTGTTTTATAGGGATTTTTGACCACTTTAAATTGTGCCTGTAGTTTAGGATCTGCCGTGCTTCCAAATAAAATTTTGTAATTTACAGGATGATATATTAATTCATCACTGATGGATTTGATTAGATTCAACTGTGCTCCAAACGCGATTCTCAATGCATCACTGGTAGGAATTTCAGGCTGAGGTATGGCTCCTGATAAGTACTTTCTAAATTCAGCGTCGTAGGTTCTTGTCAAAAGGAAAATATCCATGATGTTGCTTACGCTGGGGTCTATTCTTCGGTCAATGTTAGCATTGTGAATATATTGAAATTTGAGATTGGCTCGACCAATTACTGCTTTGTAGCCGGGTTCAATTTCCAATGTATTTGTACTCAAATCAATACGTTTTATTCTGTTTTCATCACTGGCATAAAAATAAATTAGTTGTCCATCGGTATAATCAGAAATAATAATATTACTTTCTGTTTGTTTCACTAGAATGGTGTTATTAGAATTATCAACATAGTCGTAATTTGTGTATCCAGATGCATCTGCTGTTTCAAAGAAAAATAGATAATTTAAATCTAAATCTTGTCCTACTATTTGTTGAAAGGCATCTGGATTATCAATTACCCCATCATCATCACTATCAGCAAATGATAATTTAATCTCATTAGCACTTTGATATCCATCTTCAAATTTAATCACATCACTTACTTCAAAAGATTGGTCATTCTTAAGAGCATTTATTAATCCACTATCTGGATTTATTCCTAAAACATTAATTTTATCTTTGACCGTCTTGCCTGTTTTTCTATCAAAAGTTTTTTGATTTACATCAAAATAAAATCTGTTTTGTTCGAGACTTCTAAAAATATAATCCATTCCTCTAATTCTTACATTGTAACTATCTGCCTGCCTTACAAACGCAATAATCCAAGAAGTATCCAAATTACTATTTGTAGTATCTCCTGCACGGCCTAGACTAAAATCATTTAATAAATCAATGTTAGCTGACGTGATAATCTTCCATCCACTTTCAATTGCTTCATATCGTAGTCCAAAATTCACATTTAAACTGATTAAATTAGTCATTTCATTTTCTAAAGCAATTGGCAGATTGTTTATAAATCTTGGAACAATTTGGCTAGCTATTGCTCCAGTCGGGACCACATCATTAAAAACTATAGGACCAAGCCCGTTGGCAAGAACACCGCGACCTGCGTTTGTTCCGTCGCCTGTAATTTTAACAACCTTGACCCACAAGTATGTTGTGGATCCGTAATGGTCGGCTGGCCCAGCCATTAATCCTTGTTCAGGTGCTACATGGCCCTGATTGTCAATCATAAAGTGAAAGCCTTCAGGAGCAATAAATTTAACTAATGCACCAGTAAAAATATATTTCAATAAATTGGTTGTATATGTTCCAACTTTAAACAGTGACTTATCGATATTGTTGGTAAAATAACCCGTGGATGAATTTACATCGTTAGTGACCTGTGTCCACAATGTGTTTGTATCTGTGAATTGAATTTTTGTAAATTTTGTAAGATAAAAATTATAAACGGCGGTATCGGTTAACAGGGGTTCTATGTTGTTTCTAATATAATTTATAATGTCAATTCGATTGGTATATTTGAAAGACTCTGTTCTTTCAGTTTCTTCTTTATAGATCACTCCGTCGTCGGCAAAAACATTTACACTTGAATATTTTCCGCTGGCATCGATTATATCAAAATTCCTACTGATACCGCTACTGGTCCTGTTAATTGCTTTTACTTTTAAAATGTCTTGACTACTCGATAGCGGAGCTAGATTATAATCTTCTCCAGTAATCATGCGATTCTGCGTGTAATAAATTGCAGGCGCACGAGCTTTGATACTGTCGATGTCTTCCGAAGCTGTGGCGGTGCTGATGGTATATTTCAAACTGCAACTTATCAACAAGTCGTGTCTCACACCTGCTTTGTTAATGTAAGGTACAGATATATTAATTGCTCGCATTTCAGCAGGACTGACTGTGTAGTTTAATCCGTTGCTGACTCTATAGTATGCTTTGAAACCTCCTTGCGGTAAGTTGCCGTAGGTACCGTCTGCAAATACCAAATCAATTTTATCATCTTCTTTGGTAATCACACTATATATGTTTCTTATGTTTGAATTGATGCTGTTGTAGGCAATGTTGCTGCCTGTGATACTGCTGACTTTGGTCCATTCAGCTGCCTGTGTGCCGTCTGGATTAGTGGCAAACAACCAAACATCTGAATCATTAATTCCAGTAACATCAACAGAAACCACTTCGTTGGTAGTAGGAACATCAACACTAAAATCAGTTAATTCTAGACTGCCTTGTTTCAACAACATAAAGAACCCAGTGTTAGCACTGGCACTGCCTTTGCCATCTTGCCTATAGACAAAACCCAGCTGTGAACCAGGCACAGGAGGTTCTTCATAGTAATCCTCTGTGCCGATAAAGCTGGTGCTTACCAGTTCAAACGGCATCTTTCTACTGGCCACTATTTTTTCAAAGTTAAAAATTGGCACATCTGTGAAGTTGGATCTAAATCGATACTGTTGTGAATCTATGCCTTGAATCGTGTCTGTGCCTTGGCTACGGCCAAATTCGGTGTTGTCTGCCATTGCAGAATTTATAACCAGTAAAAATTGTTCAAGCCAATTTGAATTGGTAGGATCATTCCAGATAATTGTTTGGCTGGCAAGATTCTTGTTGTTGCTGTCTAGCACACCTTCTGTGGTAGACACTGTGTCAAATTTAATTAATCCTTGTGCAGGAATGTTTCTTCTGCTGTTGTAGGAAATCAACCGCGCCAGTCTCAGCACAGACTCTTTGGTTTCTGCTAGTTCTAAAAAGTTTTCTCTGCTGGCTAGGTCTGTGCGGAAGGCTAGACTCTGTCCTAAAAATGCGACCGCATCTATCAGTGCAAGATATTCCGAACTTTCAATATAATCGTTGAAATCTTCTGGATAATTTTCACGAAGATAGGTGATAATAACTCTACGTAGATTTTCAAAATCATAGCTTTTAAAGTCAGCATTTTTGAAGGTCTGATAAATTCTTTTCCAGTCCTGGTTTAAAATCAAATTGTTCTGTCTAGACGTAGTGGTCATTTTCTTTCCCTATACTGATATTTATCGTAAAAATAAAATGCGTATTTTATGTTATTGAGTTATCTCTATCAAAGTCTAAACGCAGTGTATCAGTGATATCAAATGGTAGAATAACTATTTCTGCTTCTATGCGTATACCCTGTTGTGTGCTGTCTATAGACACAGAGTTTACTTTCACACGTTTGTCAAAATTAATAATTTCTTCAACATCTTTGGCAATTGCTGATTTTATTTCTGGGGTAAAATTCTCAAACAGTGTATCCCAGATGATTGTTCCAAATTTGGGATTTTCTAGTTTTTCACCTTTTCTAATATAGAAATGATTGATGATATCTTGTTTGATTAATTCTGCATCGTATAACTTGTAGTTTCGTTTGAATTCTTTAGAACTAAATCCCCTGTATCGAAAGTTACCAGAATTTGCATTTCCTATGCTGGCTTTGTTTTTTGCAATGACTTTGTTGGTGTATATTTTTGCCATAATTTATTTCCTTAGAAAGGAGTGTCGCTTGGTTTTTTGTATTTGCGCCAATCACTAGGTGGTGTTCGCATACTAGCACTTTCTCCTTCGTAACGACCGTCAACGTCTCGATCTGTTAGATCTGGTTTAACTTTTGTAGCGTCTAAATTTTCGTGGAAGGGGTACGGTTCTGCTGTTGGCATTCTTCTTACTATAACTGTTTTGTCTACGTCATCTTCGTTTGGTGATGGAAGGTCGGGAAGTGTATGTGTCTTTAATATTTTTGGTAACGCAGCATTAGCTGCTGATTCTGCAGAAGATGCAGCAGCAGCAGCAGATGCAGAAGCTCCTCCTTCTCCACCTGAAGCATAAGTTGGAGCTTCGGGGGGAGTATCTGTTTTGATTCCTCCTGCAAACTTGTGCGATCCGGCGTTGAATTCGTTGCTTCCAGCAGTTAGGTAATTAGTACCACTTTTAATATGCAGAGAACCATTAGTTGTTACTTTTCTGTCGCCAGTAACTGTATGATCCAAACTTCCATTGTGAGTTATTTTAATATTTCCATTAATAACAACGTCTGTATTTCCACCGTTTGAAGTCTTAACTATGCCGCCTTGACTTGCAAAATTTTCATTAACTGAATTGTAGACTGTATGCGTAAAATTTTTCTGATAAACTTTATCTACATTTTCTTTCACGTTATGCTTATAAGTTTTATCGTAAGTTTTATCAACATCCATTTTGATATGTATTTTTTGATTTTCATCTACAATTAAAATATGATCTTTAAGAACGTGAGTGTGCATTTCTCCGGCTACTTTTAAATTAAAATTGCGGCCAACTTCTAGATTGAAATCTCTATCAGCAACAAAGTTAAAATCTTGTTTGGTTCTAATATTAATACTGTCCTCAGCATAGATATCAATTTTACCGTCGCTGGTAAATTCAATCCAAGCTGTTCCTCTGCTATTACCTATGTAGATTAAATCTTCAGAATTGTGAAATAATAGTTGATGTCCTGTTCTGGTCCTAATTCTAAAGTGTTCGTTGTAGGGAATATCTTTTAGGCCCTCGGGATTGATCACATAGGTTGGAGCTCCATCAGTGGGTTTTGTTTCTCTGTAGTATCTGTCATCGCCGTCATCCATCACAAATTGTGTGCCACCCAGCCGTTGTGTATGCACCGGCACCGGTGTAGGGCTTTCTCGATTTCCCAAAAACTTTTTCTTGCCGTTCCTATCTAACGGCCCTGGGCTGCTCATGCCAAACACCATGTTGGGCACATCGCGTCTGGCTGTTGAAGTGCTGGTTCCTCTAACTTCATCTCTAGTTAGTCCTTGAGTTTTAAATCGTCGAGCAATAGGATGCACAGCTCTTGGAATTTTGTCTATTTCGAGATTTTTATCACCTTCATTGGCTTTTCTGTTGTGTTCCACAACTGGCAACGGATGTTCGGCCTGCTTGTAATCTTCATCAGTCTTGTACACTTTGGTACCGCCAATGGCAGGAATCATGTGATTTTGAAACTTGTCTTGTATGCTGGCTACCCAAAATCCTTCATCAGGCTTACCATCAATAAAAATCACAATGCCGGTGATGCCGGTGTCAGGTGGACAACCCCAAAAACCATAACTTAACTGTGCATCATCCGCAGTGATGTTTTGTCCTGTGAATTCAAAAGGAGTGACCCCGTAGAACGGGCTGGCGTAGCGAACCAAGTAGGTTTGACTTTCATTGCCCACTTGATTACCGGAATCTCGCAACAATACCACTTCCAGTCCACCTTGAAACAGACTGTCTGAATGTCCAATTATTTTAGCCAAATAAGGAGCGCCGGTGAGACTACCTTGTGAATTTTCTCGTTGGTCTTCTCTTTTTTCAATCATTTAAATACCTGGTTCATTTAGATAAGTTCCAGTATCTCGTTCTGGTTTATCTGTTTTTGTTGGGAATACATCTCCGCCACCGCCTTGATCTTGGGCAGGAATTCTAAAACCTGCTATTACCTGCGTGAATAAATTGCCTTTGAATCTAGCTTCTGCTTTTGTAACCTTAAACAATCCGCTAAACGGACTGGGGCTTTGTCCTTCGGGAAAATAATAACCACCTGGGCCGGCTGCGGACGCTCCTCCCGCATCTGGATCTGCAGGGGTTCTAAAATTTACCACCACCCAAATATCAGTAGCTTCGTGATTCATAGTTCCATTTCCAGTTACCTGATCGTCACCGTCACCATGAAAATTGCTGTATCCAACTTCAGGAAGGAAAAAAGGATCACCTAAAATTTCTAAATCTAAATTTATTTGATTTCCCACACTATTGAGATAGGCCATATAAAATTCATTGGCGATTTTTTGTTCTGTACTGGTTTGGCCTGAACCACCCTTGAACGGAATATTTCCTGTGGCCATATCTAATTTTGCAGAAGCAGCATTTCCCCCAACTGATGGAGCTGCGGCGCCTTGTGCCTGTTTACTGGTCATGGTAGGACCGGGCACTGAAGTTGTAGTGGACGTATTGGCCACACTGCCTGAGTCTTCAACTTTGTTGGGATCAATGGCAGTGAACATCATATTTTTTATTTCAATGTTAAATTTAATGATATCTGTGTTTTTACCTGTGTAAATGTAATTGTATTCTTTTTGTGCGGCGCTTTTGCAGGCTGCTACTCCTTTACTGGCTGCTTCTGGCGACAGATAAGCACTGTGATGGATTTTATAGGGCTGCACTCTAAAAGTAATATCTTTGGCAAAATCTTTAAGTTTGGGATCAAATTCTAATAGTTTCACATCGACATTGGTTTTCCACCAAGTAACACGGCCTTGTCCATCAATCAATCCTTCGTTGGTTGCTCTGTCTCTAGCTTCTTTGGTACTGAGAATCACCTGATCAATGATGTTTGTAATGCTGGTGTCTTGACTAAATTGTAGAGACTTTTCTTTGGGATTAATAGACATTTTTCCCCGAATGATTTTTCCGCTGTCTACGTCGTAGATGTCGCCTGCACGTTTAGGTTTTTCTGTGCCCCCTTGACTTTCTGGTGCAAACTCTAGGTCATTGCCGGGGCCGCGGCCATAGGGATTATCTCCTACAAATTCAACATTGTATTTGTCCTGATAGGTTTTTTTCTGATCTTTTACAAGTTGATCTTCTCTCTTGTTCAAAAAAGATACCAAACTAAATTCTGGATGATCTACCAGTGCTTCATTGCTGTTTTTTCCTACAAGTTTAACGTCGTTAAAAACTTTGTTCATCTGTTGAGATAGTGCCACATGATTATAAGGGAAGCATTCTACCTTGTAGGTACTGCCTGCTTCATTTACTGTAAAATTGGCATTCATTAGTTTTACCAACCAATTAAACGGGCCCACAGTCATGCTCGATCCTGGTCCTGTCCATCCTTGAAATTCTAATCTAAACACATATGCAGCGTTGTCAAGATAACTCTTGTATCCAGAATTCACTGCCGCTGACTGACAGCTCTGAAGAAATAATCCCATGCTGTAAGGTTCAAATAGTTCAAATTCAAGTTTTGACCAAGGTCCTGATCCTGTACCGTTAGTAGGCACTACAAAATTTGCTATTGAAACATTGTCAATAAAGTATTCAGGAGCACCGTAGGCTGTTTGTACTCTTGCGCCACCGTCTCGACCTCCACTTGATACAATAACATTTGGCAACTTACCGCTGCGATAAGATTGAGAGTTTAATTGACCGGGGCTAGCACAAGCAAACGTAAACAAACAATTGTATGTGACAAATTGTTCTAAGATATTAGGTTGTGCCATGATTAACTTCCGGCGGTGGTTGATAACGCAGCATCAATATTGGCTCTAGCTGGACAGAAAATTGTAGTGCCGGGAGAAAAATCGTAGATAGGATCTTTTAAAATAGATCTATTTCTTTGTGCGAACACCCACCACAATTTTACATCTTGATAAAGATCGAATGCCAATAGATCCGGACGGTGCCTGTATTGATTCTCAATGACATATTTAAAATCATCATCGGAGGTTGGAATCGTCCGTATAGTTAGTAATTCCAAATACAGTGTATTTTGTTTGGTTATGTACCAAGGACTAGTTTTTTTATAAATTGCCATATTTTAAAAAGGAAGACTGCCGCCATTGGCATACGCACCAAGATTAAACCCTCTTTGAGAACTCTTACTGTATACAGGCTGGCAGACAATTTGTATGGTGCTGAGTCTGGGCACCGCTGCTCCAGATGCCAGTATGTAGTGAACATCATCTTTGAAGTCCACCTGAAAAGATTTTATTACCACAGGAATATAAGATAATACTGCACCGTATCCAGACAAGGTACATATCGGAGGAGGATCACCGCTACCTCCAAAAAACATTTTAGTGAGGCCACGACCTAGTCGAATTGTGCGCAGCCAATTAGCAGCTTCTTGTTCGGTTTCAACTGGAAATTCTCCACTAATACTAATATCCTCCGAAGTGCTGGATTTATAAACAGGATGAGGGAAATTCGCATGAACCAGTTCTTGATTGTTATAGTTTGCTTTGTTTGATAGACTAAAAGCGGGAGTGGTTGGAAAAATAATTTGTCCGAACATTGAATCAATTTTTATACGCCAATCGCCTTCATTACTAGGATATATCTGCACTATCGAAGCCTCTTCGCCTAGTGCTAGCGTGGCCGTACTAGGAATATTTTTTGCTCTAGCATCACTAATTAAATCAACTGCTACACTTGCCAGTGCCTTGGCTGCGGCTTCTGGTCCGTTTAATAGCCCAGTGGCCAGCCCGGCCACACTACCTCCTGATGCAATATTTTGAATCACACTCGTTCCAGCTGTTGCAAAACTACCTACAGAGGCTGATAGAGATGATAAACCATTTTGTACAACATTTTGCACGGTTCCGGATAAATTACTAACACTAGATGAATTTAATTTTCCAGTGATGCCATTTAAGCTGCTGCCAAATCCGCCACTGAGTCTATTAACGGTAGCATCTAGGTTTTGTTTGGCAAAATTTGTATTAGGCATACTGAAATTTCCCGCAGACTGATTTGCAGCGTTAGCTAGACTACCTAGATCACTGCCGATTTTTGATGCAAGATTTTGTATGGGGTTAATAGACAATGGCATAATTAATATCCGTTTAGTCTATTTATTCTTAATAAAATGTGCTATTATATAACTAAAAGGACTAACATTTAATGACTATCATTGCCCAGCCGCCCAAGATCAAATACCTTACAAACAAGGATCTGCTTAGGGAAATACATCTTAGTAAAAATACCTACTGTAGTTTTACTCTGCCCGAATACAGCGAATACGATCTTATTTGTGTTAATCTTGCAAAAATCAATGTGAGAACCGTGGCAGAGGCAAAACGAAATAGAGCTGTGAAAATGACCAGGCAAGCTCACGAAACAGCAGTGATTGCAGGTGGTAAGAAAATATCCGTAAAAGAATTTGAAGTAGATTATCGCAAGGTGCGAAAACAAGATTTAGTATTTCGTGTAATGACCTTTGATCATATTCCTCTAGCACCAGGTCGTAAAAAAACTTTGAAAAATACTGCAGACAGTCACGACAAGGTAAATTTTCCACCATTTCAACATTGGAAGTTTGATGACAGCGACAATTTAATCTGTGTGGGTAAAAGCCATTGGAAAGGCGGACTACTTTCTGGTGAGTTCAACAAAGAACATGGACGAATGACCAACAACTTAGCTCGTATGTTTATTAAATTGTGTGAACGATATGCCACACGCGGCAACGTTCGAGGATACACCTACAATGACGAAATGCGTGGACAGGCCATTCTTCAACTGACTCAGATAGGACTGCAATTTGATGAATCAAAATCGGACAATCCTTTTGCTTACTATACTGCTGCTGTGACTAATTCATTCGTGCGAATCATCAACATTGAAAAACGCAACCAAAACATTCGAGACGACATTCTAGAAATGAACGGTATGAATCCTTCATGGACGCGACAGAATAGTGGGAACGGAGTCAGCGGTGCAGTGAGCACTAGTTCAGTAGATGGAAGTGATTGGGATTGATCTAGTTGTTGTAGATGTGTTACAATAACTAAGGAGATCCTATGAACCTATTTAAAAAAGTAGCTTGTTTTACTGACATACATTTTGGCCTAAAGGGAGGCAGTCGCACACACAATCAAGATTGTGAAGATTTTGTTTCTTGGTTTTGTGAAACTGCACAAGCAGAGGGTGCAGAAACCTGCATCTTTCTAGGCGACTGGCATCACAATCGCAGTACCACAGATGTAAGTACCATGAACTACACTGTCAGCAACTTAGAAAAGCTGAGTCAGAGTTTTGAACAGGTGTATTTTATTCTTGGCAATCATGATCTGTTCTACAAGGACAAACGTGAAATCAACTCTGTAGAGTTTATGCGCCTGTTTCCTAATATAATACCAATTAGAGAAACACTGACTCAAGGCGATGTGACTATTATGCCTTGGCTGGTTGCCGACGAATGGCGGAACATTCCAAATATCAAAAGTCGATATATGTTCGGACATTTGGAATTGCCTAGCTTTTATATGAATGCAATGATACAGATGCCAGATCACGGAACCATCCAGTCTGGACATTTTGTTAATCAAGAGTATGTGTTTACAGGGCACTTTCACAAACGTCAGCACAGTAGAAATATTCATTATATTGGTAATGCTTTTCCGCACAACTATGCAGATGCAGGCGACGACGATCGTGGCATGATGATCTTAGAGTGGGGAGGAGAACCTAAATTTAAATCTTGGCCTCACCAGCCTACCTTTAGAACATATAAACTTAGCCAGATTATTGACCACCCAGATCAATTGCTACGAGAACGCATGCACTGTCGTGTGACCATTGACCTACCATTAAGTTTTGAAGAGGCCAATTACATCAAAGAAACATTTGTGCCCCAGTACAAACTACGAGAACTAATGTTGATTCCAGAAAAGGTTGAAGTTGATGCCAATTCAACACCCATTGATATCAATTTTGAAAGTGTGGACACCATTGTAATGAATCAGATAAATGCCATTGACAGCGATAACTTTGAAAAGAGTCTGCTGTTGGAGATATACAACGATCTATGATTAAGATACAGAATTTAACCGTGCGCAATTTTATGAGTGTGGGCGCACAGACACAGGCCATTGATTTTGATCGAGGACAACTTACATTGGTCTTGGGCGAGAATCTTGATCTAGGAGGAGATGATAGTGGTGCTCGAAACGGCACCGGCAAGACTACAATCATCAACGGACTAAGCTATGCTATCTACGGCAATGCCTTAACCAACATCAAGAAAGACAATCTTGTAAACAAAATCAACAACAAAGGTATGTTGGTTACCATGAGTTTTGAAAAAGATGGTGTCGATTATCACATTGAACGTGGTCGTAAGCCCAATATTCTAAAGTTTACTGTTAATGGACGAGAACAAGAAAATCTAGATCAAGACGAAAGTCAAGGCGACAGTAGAGAAACACAAAAAGCCATCGAAGATGTGTTTGGTATGACACATGACATGTTCAAACATCTTGTGGCACTTAACACTTACACAGAACCGTTTCTGTCAATGAAGGCCGCAGATCAACGAGCTATCATTGAACAACTGCTTGGCATAACCTTGCTGAGTGAAAAAGCGGAAGCTCTCAAAGAGTTAATCAAAATCAGCAAGGATTCTATAGTAACAGAAAACACAAAGATTGAAACTATAAAAATATCCAACGACCGAATACAACAAAGCATAGAAGCACTGGAACGGAAACAAAAGATATGGGAAGAGCAGCACGAAACCAGTATAACTAATCTTGCTAAGGCCATTGAACAACTACTAGACATAGACATTGATCAAGAAATTCTTGCACATAGAGCATTAGATGTCTACAACACAAAACGCAAGACTATCAACGATCTCAACAGTTGGATAAGACGATGTGAGCTGGACGAAGCTAGAGAAATCAAGGAGATGGATAAACTAAAAGCAGAAATTGCTAGTTTAGAAAATCATACCTGTCATAGCTGCGGACAAGGCTTTCACGATGATAAACAGGTAGCGTTATTAGAAAAGAAACGCAAAGATCTGCAAGAAACTGCATTACAGGCTTTGGCAACTAATACGCAATTGTTGGAACATACTGAAGCTGTTAAAGCACTAGGTGATATAGGTGAAATGCCCACAGTGATATACGACAATCTAGAACAGGCATTGAATCATAAAAACACACTCAGTGGATTTGAACGTGATCTAGAGATTAAAGCAGGGGAAACCAATCCCTATCTTGAACAGATTGAAGAATTAAAACATACCGCAGTTCAGGTCATTGACTATGGCAATCTCAATAACATAATAAGAATCAAAGATCATCAAGAGTTTTTACACAAGTTGTTAACCAACAAAGACAGTTTTATCCGTAAACGCATAATTGATCAAAACTTGGCATATCTCAATCAACGATTGACATATTATCTTGATCGTATCGGTCTTCCACACACTGTAGAATTTCAAAATGACCTCACTGTGATCATAACACAGTTGGGACAGGATCTAGACTTTGACAATCTCAGTAGGGGTGAACGTAACAGATTGATACTGAGTCTCAGTTGGGCATTTCGCGATGTATGGGAAAATCTGTATCAGGCTATTAACCTATTATTCATTGACGAATTAGTGGATTCGGGTATGGATGCGTCTGGGGTTGAATCCAGTATTGCAGTTCTAAAGAAGATGACACGTGAACGCAACAAGAATGTATTCTTAATCAGTCACAGAGATGATCTAACAAGTAGGGTAAATCACGTGCTCAAAGTTATCAAGGAGAACGGATTTACAAGTTATTCAAACGATGTGGAGATTGTTGCTTGACTACAGAAGCGCATGACAAGATGATCAAGGCCTTCCAGGAATATTTTAAATGGCAGGATCGATTTGAATACAAAAAATCAGACGAAGCAGGCATCAAAGCAAGAAACGCCTTATCAGAAATTAGAGATCAGGCCAGCATACGACGAGTAGAAATACAGGCAAAGAGAGAAGAACGCAAACAAGCCAGAAAAGGCATGGTTGGGAGGCCGAAAAAGACTACATAAGGGATGACATGGTTGTATAAGAAAAAAATCGTTGAAGAAATCTCAGAAGAGTATATTGGATTCGTGTATCTTATTACCAACAACATCTCTGGACGCAAGTACATAGGCAAAAAACTAGCTAAATTTGCAAAGACCACTTATAAAACGGTTACTTTGAAGAACGGCAAAAAGAAGAAAAAGAAAATCAGAGGCAAGATTGAAAGCGATTGGAAGGACTATTATGGTTCTAGCGATGCACTAACAGCAGACGTCGAGGCACTAGGCAAAGAAAACTTCACTAGAGAAATACTATTTTACTGCAAAAACAAATCAGAATGCAGCTACATTGAGGCAAGAGAACAATTCAAACACAAAGTTCTAGAATCCGCTGACTGGTACAACGGTCACATACAGGTTCGAGTTCACGGCTCACATATCCTCAAAAAAATCTAAAATATAATAGACAGACACTGCCGCAAGGTACTCTCAGGCTCAATAAATTCAGGCAAAAGACTGCCAAATAAGCCCGCACCGGCGTTGCAAGAGTGCCCTTAAAGCTGGATCTCGGATCACAGTCAATGGAATTCCCTACTTGGTAGAGGGGTTGTACAGTAGTATCCTTAACAGGACCACGATCGGATATGCCTACGGAACCGATTTACTGTACAAGAAAAAGTTATTCAAGGCTAAAAGAGGGTGAAGAACCCACGGCTGTAAGTATGTTAGCGTATATTTACAGACCCGCCGTCGTATTAAGACGCAGCTAAAGGTACCGGACGACCGCCTTAGTAATGCTGTAACGCTAAGTGACCATTGTGCAACTCAGATAATGTTCATTTTTTAGCCCGCAAGGGCTAAGTGTGACTGAACAATCTAGATAATATTTAAAGTGCTTCGCACTTAATGTAATCATTGTTAAGAGAAAGAAAATTCGTTGAGCGATCAGCGAAAACGAATATGAGCTTTAGCTCATAGCTATAATAAATAAACAATAGATCTTAGGATAAACTGCTAGATGCGATTACATAATTTAGACAACACAAGTATTAGATACTATCTTAGTGAGGATCTCAAAAAGGATCCTGCTCTCAATGAGCAATGGAATCGTATTGACAATGAATTCTTCAAACCATGGCAACGTTATCTCAATGAAGCAACTCTAACTCCTGATCAGATCAATCAGATGTTTGCTGCTGCTGAAAAAGAAACATCATCAGGTGGTGGCAACAGCACTATGTTGGGCAAGATTGTTGATAAAATCATACCCGATTCGTTTTTAGGCAAGCTAGAAAAAGCACTGCCTGCACCAGACCCAGAAGCAGCCGCTGCCTTAGATCCAAAGAAAGCAGAAACATTGTATGCAACGGTCAAGAAAGAAATTGCAACCTTAGACAAAAAAAGTCAAAAACAGATGGCGGCATATTTACAAAAACAATTAGGAAAAGCATGATATGAGAATACAAGAAATATTAATTGAATCACATCAACTCGACGAAGGCCCAATTCTAAATAAAATTGGGTCGGCTGTAGGTAAAGGTGTAGGGACGTTAGCCAAAGGTGTTGGTGCGGTAGCAGGCGGTATTGCCGGCCTTGGAGCAGCAGCTAAAAAAGGATTTCAAGCAGGCAAATCTACAGTAAGCACAGGTGGTGATGATGCAGACCCCGCAGCAACCGGAGCGCCAGCAGGTGCAGCAGGTGGTGCAGCAGGTGGTGCAGCAGGTGGTGCAGCAGGTGGTGCAGCAGGTGGTGCTGGTGCAGCTGGTGGTGCAACGGCAATTAAAAAGCCAGCGGCAAGTGGAGCAACCGGGGGAACTTCTACTAAACCTAAAGGTTTTATAGCAGGTGTAAAAGCAGGTCAAAATCAAGGAATATCAGCATTAAATGATCCAAATGTTGTTGGCAGCTCATCTAGTGGATCTGCACCAGCAGCAGGAGAAAAAGATCCAGCAGCGTCAACAACGGCTCCGAGTCCCTCTGATATTAACAAGGCAGGACCTGCAGGCACCGCCCAAGCTAAACCAATTCAAGGCACTGTTGCTAAACAGGCAGCTGCTAAAACTGGTGCAGCACTAGCAGGTCAAGATCAAGCACAGGCTGGTCAAACAATGTATTCTCAGGTTAAGGCCAATATTGACAAATTAGACAAAAAAGGCAAGCAAAGAATTTTGCAATTGTTGCAAAAATCTCTCACAGCACCAGCACCAGCGGCAGCAGCACCCGCAACAGCGCCGGCTGGTAAAAAACCAGTTCGAGTAGTAGGTAAAAAAGCAGCACAACCTGTGCCTCAACAACAAGTAGCTGGTAAAATCAACACTGGCAGTATGGTACTTGAAGGATTCAACCTATTCAGAAAGAAATAAACAAAAATTAAAGGACTTCTAATAAGTCCTTTTTTCTTAGAAAAACGGCAAGTTGGTTTTCTTTGTAGTTTCGAGATTGTCTTTGATTATCTCGCCTATGATTTCTCTTTCATCCCAACTGAGATTCATGGCTTCCGCATAGCTCATACCTCGCATATACCAAGCCATTTGTAGAGCTTCTTTTTTTATCTTCCGTACCTCTTTTTCCATCTTTTCGGCTTCTTGTAAGATCTCCGGTACGGAAAGTTTTAAGATCTTACCGCGAAAAAATTTGACTGATCCATGGTCACTGGCATTAGAAATTCTGTAGCACAACTGGTACACTTGACTTCTTGAGCAGGGATATCGATCTTGCTTTTTAATGCCTGGACATGTTCTGAAATAGCATTGAAAATTTCTTTAGGTGCATTGTGGATAAAGTTTTTTATTTCAGTTTGATCAGTTTCAACACCATCTGGAGTTTCTATCTGTGCCACACACTGCGCAATTACATCAACTGTAAGCTGTGTGAGTTTGCTAAAACTCTTACCAAACTTGTCTAATTTTTCTTCATCGCTGAGAGTTTCGTCGTTGATCACTCCAAATATACGCTGCTGTTCTAGACTTTTCAAACTGGTCTGTGTCATTTCCAAATAGGAGTAGGGTCTTACATATACTGTTAATGGATCAATCACAACCTTAGGATCAAACTGAAATTGATTTAATTTTTCTAACCAAGTGTTGAGATTGATTTCATAATCATTTTCTGCTGCACAATTTGGACAATTTGTACTGACTTCCATTTTTTCACCGTAGGTTGCAATACGCACAGCAACAAGTGCAGCGTCAACATCAATGCTGGGCATCTGCCACGGATCTTGAATTGCAGGAATACAGCTTTTGAGCACTTCCACAGTGCTTTGGCCGTTCAACAGTGCATCTGGAGTTTTGAACATCAGTTCATCTTTGGCAGTCATTGCGTACACAGCATAGTCACCTGTGGTGCTTTTGTCCAGTGAATCTTTGGCATAGTATTCTCCCTTAGAAGGCAACCTAATGTATATTTTAGGTTGTCTATACCAATTAGACAACATGCTCTTCTTGGGCTGCGGGGGTTGGTTGTTTTCCATAGATTTGATCTCCAATAAATACTATTAACGGTATCTTATTTATATACGCAGTTTTTTCGGAAAAATAAATGGCAGAAAAAGTAGAAATTGAAATACCTGGCGTTGGCAAAGTCACAGCAGAAAATGCCGCGTCGGAACATACTTTAAACGAATTGTTAAAGATAATGCAGGGCATCCAGAAACAATTTAAATCTGGAACAGGCCCAGGCGGATCAGCTGGACAAGGTGCTGTCGGTGGTGCTAAACCAGCAGGTAATCCATTTGCAGCAGGCATTAAAGGTCAAGCACAATATAATCAACAACAGCAAAAAGGGTCGCAGGCTCTTTATAAACTAGGAGTAGCCACAGGAGTAGCTGCTCGCGGATTTGATAAAGTATCAACAGGCGCAGGAGTTGTTGTTGGTGGTTTCTTAAAAATTGCAAATGGAGCAACAAATTTAATAAATCAATTTGCCAATGTGGGCAACAGCCTTACCAGTGCTGCACAGACATTTAATGCAATACCAGTAGTTGGTGGCGTTCTGGCTAATGTGTTTGGTGCGGTAGCAGCCGCGGCTGAAAAGCAACTGGGATCTTTCCAGGCATTAGCAGGTGTTGGTGCTACATTTGGCGGCAGTATGACTGCCATGACCAATGCTGCTAGTGGGGCAGGATTGACAGTAGAACAGTTTAGTAAAATAGTATCAAGCAACGGACAGGCCATGGCTGAACTGGGAGGCTCCACAGAAGCAGGAGCCAAACGATTTGCTGACCTTGGCAAAAAAATGAGACAGAGTGGCCTAGGCGATGAACTATTGAGGTTGGGATATTCCACTGAAGGTATCAATAAAGGAATGGCCAACTATATATCCACAATGGGATCTGGCGGTAGGTTACAGAATGCCAGTACTACTCAACTGGCGCAAGGTGCTGCTACCTACATGAAAGAGCTTGATGGACTGTCTAAGATAACCGGACAAAATAGAGAAGATTTGGCCAAAGAACGAGATAGATTGTCTAAAGATGCACAGGTAGAAGCTGCTATGCAACACCTAGATGAAAAGCAACGATCTAATATGTTGACTTACATACAGAGTTTCCCTAAAGCACAACAAAGTGCTATTAAGGATATGTTGGCTACTGGCACTATTACTTCTGAAGAAGGTGTAAAAATGGCAGCCATGTATCCCAAATTGGCCAGCCAGATGCAGGCCCATGGACGAACATTGCAGGCTGGTGGTCAGATCAGCAAAGAGTCTATGAATGCCACTAGAAACGCAGGCATAGAAGAAGCAAGAGAGCGTAACAAGACTCTAAAAAGTGTTGGACAGTTTAATAAAGAGATGGGAGATACCTATGCTGGTGGTGCGGAGTTAGCAAGACAAAAAATTGATGGCATGGCACAGTCTGCAGAAGAACAGGCCAAAGTAGCAGAAAAGCAAAACCAAGCAGAACAATTAGAAAAATCCAAACAGAGACTAGCAGAGTTTAGTAATACAATGACTAACTTCTTGGCCAGCAGCGGACTAATTGATACCATGATGTCAGCATTTGAAGCATTAGGCCGTGTGGTTACTTCTGTGGCCATCCCAATATTCAATACGCTTTCTGGTGTATTAAAATTAGTTGCACCTATTATCACTGATTATGTAGTACCTGGGTTTGAAATAATAGGTAATTTCTTAGTAGAAGGTGTATTTCCAATACTACAAAAACTAGGGAATATAGTTGGATCTATACTAAGTCCTGCATTAGAAAGCACAGGAGGTGTGCTTGGATTATTCGAAACATCACTTTATGCCGTAAGTGATTTTATCGAAGACAATTTAGGAACTATATTGGCCACATTTTTAGGTGTAATGGTTGGCCTTACTGCTGCTAAAGTAGTGGCTACTATTGCCGCCTTTGCGGCTGGTGCGGCTGACACAGCAAAATCAATATCAGCCGGTTTTGCAGCGGCATCTGATCTAGCAAAAGCAGCAGCATCTGTACCGTTCATTGCATCAATGGTAGCCATGGCAGCTGGAGTATGGGCTGCTGTTGCCCCGTTTTTAGCACTAGCGGCCCCTGTATTGGCTGTAGTAGCTGCTGTGGGATTATTAGTTTATGGTGCCAAAAAACTAGGTGTTGATTTCAAAGTGTTAAGCGATGCCGCAAGTTATGTTGGTAGTCTAATAAAAACAGTGTTCTTACAATTTCAAAAGGGCCTTTTCAGCCTACTGAATAAAATTCCCGGAATGAGAGGAGACTTTGATGAAGCTATCAAAGGTGTTGATGAACAATTAAAATCCGAAGGGGAAAAACGTAATCAGCTTACTGACGACATGGGTAAGCGTATGCAAGAGAATCAAAAGGCAGACAAAGCAGCCTCAGAAAAAGCAGCAGCAGACAAAGCCAAAGCTGAACGAGAAGCTCTAAGAAAAACAAATCCAGAAGAAGCCAAAAAATTAGATGCTAGAGACAAACGTGATGCAGCAATAGCTGCACGTAATGAACAACGTGAAAAAGATGCCATCGAACGCAAAAAACAGGCAGAATTAAAAGCAGTTGGGGCTAAATCTGAAGCTGAGAAAAAAGCAGAAGAGGCCAAAAAAGAAACGAAAGAAGTGGATCTAAGCGGCCCACAGGCAATGCTTAAATCTTTCAGTGAACAACAAAACGGATTCTTTGCCAACAATATTAAAGCAGCGCAACAACAACAAGAAAAAGAAAAAGCGTTAGCTGCTTCAAGAACAGAATATCAAGAAGCTGAGAAAAAATTTGCAGCAGCTAAAACAGACGAAGAAAAGAAATCAGCATTAGAATCGTTGACCGCTGCACAAAAACGTCTAGAAACTGGTAAAAAAGAAAAAGAAGAAGCTGATAAAAATGCCGGCAAACTTAGATCAGCACCTGGAACGCCACCTTTAAAGAATGGTAAAGCAGAAACACCTGAAGAGATTGCCAAAGCAATGAAAGCTGGAGGCCTTGGTGGGGGAGGCGGTGGAGGTGGTGCTGCCGGAAAAGCTTCAGCAGGCGGCGGTGGAGCTGGAAAAGCCGCAGGCGGTGGTGGCGGTGGTGGTGGTGGCGCAGCATCATCGTCTGGTGGTGGAGGGGGTGGAGGTGGTTCTGCCAGCGGAGACCTCAGTGGTCCAAAATTACCAGCGGTAGGAGATAAACAACCGTCAGGTGTAAGTCCAGAAGGAATGCAAGCTGACGTTGGCGATCTATCAAAATATCTAAAACTTCAACCTGGAGTAAATCTACAAGGCCTAGAACCCGGAGTGCAAAAACGTCTTGCCGGAATGGCATCAGAATATTTTAATACCACTGGTCAAAAGATGCAGGTTAATACTGCCTATAGAGATTCAAAAGAACAGGCAGAATTATTTAAAAAATACGGATCGCCAAGAGCAGCTCCTCCAGGACGTAGCAAACACGAAGTTGGTCTAGCTTTTGATATAAATTCTGCAGATGCCAACAAAGCAGTAGGTCTAGGCCTATTTGAAAAATTTGGTTTTGCCCGACCTGTGAGTGCAGAAGCCTGGCACGTAGAAGCCAAAGAAGCCAGAGGAGGATCGCCTGACAATCCAGCAGCACCTGGAAAATCTGTCAAAGTAGCAGGTGCAGGAGGAAAAGAAACCAGTCCAGACACCGGTAAACCTTCTGCGAAAAACGGAGGAGTAGTCAAAGGACCAACCAGTGGGTTTGATGCTGAATTGCATGGTGCCGAAGCTGTGGTGCCATTGCCCGACGGCAAAAAAATTCCTGTAACTTTTAGCAATCTAGGAAAAAACGTACTGGATCAATTG